>Ga0134099_1000048_pt1 | contig 154540 bp, 119 predicted proteins | sample 10_taG_2_FD_105482 | JGI IMG/M metagenome (GOLD analysis project Ga0134099, IMG submission 105482) | Switchgrass degrading microbial communities from high solid loading bioreactors in New Hampshire, USA - 10_41_5_180_A2 metaG | ecosystem: Engineered > Bioreactor > Semi-continuous > Anaerobic >...
CACTATCCCTTTCAAAACTGCCTCATGAAAATTCTTAGCTATTCCCAGGACCTCACCGGTCGACTTCATTTCAGGACCCAGGCCTGTATCAACATCATGGAGTTTCTCAAAAGAGAATACCGGGACCTTTACCGCCACAAAATCCCGCTCCCTGAATAAACCTGTTCCATATGGAAAGTCGGTCAATTTTTTGCCCATCATAATACGGGTTGCCATTTTAATCAGCGGTATTCCTGTAACCTTGCTTATATATGGCACTGTACGGCTGGATCTGGGATTTACTTCAATGACATAGATCTCGTTATTGAACAGCACATATTGAATATTTACTATGCCGATTATATGAAGAGCCTTTGCAAGCTTTTCAGTATAATCTATTATTTTTTCCTTTGCGTTGAATGAAAGATCCTGAGGAGGATATATGGATATACTGTCTCCAGAATGTACTCCTGCCCTTTCCAAATGCTCCATTATTCCGGGGATCAGGATATTCTCGCCGTCACAAACCGCGTCAACTTCCAGCTCTTTGCCCATCATGTATTTATCGATCAGAACAGGGTGTTCCTGTTCTTCCCTGTATATTATCTCCATGTATTCTCTGATATCATTGTCATTATAGGCGATTTCCATGCCTTTGCCGCCCAGGACATAAGAAGGGCGAACCAGGACCGGATACCCAAGGCTGTTGGCAGCGTTTATTGCCTCTTCCAGGGTCCTTACAGTGGCTCCCTTAGGTCTCGGGATGTTCAGTTTTTCCAATATGGCGTCAAATTTCTCCCTGTCCTCGGCTGCATCAACATACTTTGCCTCGGTACCGAATATTTTAACGCCTGCCTCAGCAAGAGGATTGGTAAGCTTGATGGCAGTCTGTCCGCCGAACTGAGCGATAACGCCCTCAGGCTTTTCAAGCTCGATTATTTCCTCCACATCCTCGGGAGTTAAAGGTTCAAAATAGAGCCTGTCGGAAGTATCGAAGTCGGTCGAAACGGTCTCAGGATTGTTATTTATTATTATTGCTTCATACCCTTCTTCCTTAAGTCCCCATACCGAATGGACCGAACAATAGTCAAACTCGATCCCCTGTCCGATGCGGATGGGTCCCGAACCCAGAACAATGACCTTCTTGTTCTTAGTCGGTACCGATTCTGAGTATTCGTCATAGGTAGAATAATAGTAAGGTGTCTGGGCTTCAAATTCGGCGGCACAGGTGTCAACCATTTTATATGCCGGCCTGATCCCCCATTTATTTCTCAGTTCTTTGATCTCTTTCTTTGTCGCGTTGATATATTTAGCTATTACCTCATCCAAAAAGCCCATCTTTTTGGCTTTAAGAAGTATATCCTTATTCAGGCTCTCTTTGGTAAGAGTTTTTAATTGCTCCTCCATCTCCACTATTTTTTTGATTTTGTGGAGGAACCACATATCGATTTTGGTAATATTGTTGATATCCTCTAGCGCAATTCCTCTGCGTATCGCCTCGGCTACCACCAGCAAACGATTGTCATCAACCACATGCAGCGATTCTCTGAGGGTTTTGTCGTCCAGATCCTTGCAAAGAGGTGTTTCCAGTGTTTTAATCCCCAGTTCCAGGGAACGGAGAGCCTTCATCAAAGCAGCTTCAAATGAGTTGCCTATTGCCATAACTTCTCCGGTAGCTTTCATTTGTGTCCCGAGGGTGCGTTTTGCGTAGACAAATTTATCAAAAGGCCATTTTGGTATTTTTACCACGCAATAATCGATCACAGGCTCAAAACAGGCATATGTTTTACCTGTAACAGCGTTCTTTATTTCATCCAGACCATATCCTACTGCGATCTTTGTAGCCACCCTCGCTATAGGATAGCCGGTTGCCTTGGACGCAAGGGCTGAAGAGCGGCTCACACGGGGATTTACTTCAATGACTGCATATTCAAAACTATCCGGGTGAAGCGCGAACTGGCAGTTACACCCGCCCTCTATCCCCAAGGCCGTGATAATATTCAAAGCTGCAGATCTTAGCATTTGATATTCCTTGTCGCCCAGTGTCTGGGTGGGTGCAACGACTATGCTGTCACCGGTATGAACGCCTACCGGGTCAATATTTTCCATACTACACACGGTAATCACATTACCCTTGGAGTCTCTCATAACTTCATACTCGATTTCTTTCCAACCAGCCACGCATCTTTCAATAAGGACCTGGTGCACCCTGCTCAAACGCAGGCCGTTTGAGCCGATTTCCTTCAATTGTTCAACATTATATGCTATACCGCCTCCGGTTCCGCCAAGAGTGAAGGCCGGCCTTACGACTACTGGATAGCCGATTTCATCTGCAAAGGCCAATGCATCCTCGACGGAGTTTACCACCTTACTGGGGATACAGGGTTCACCTATCGATTCCATAGTGTCCTTGAACATCTGCCTATCCTCAGCCATACGGATCGCCTCGACACTGGTTCCCAGAAGCTTCACTCCTTCCTGCTGCAAAAAGCCTGATTCGGCAAGCTCAGTGGCAAGATTCAACCCTGTTTGTCCGCCCAGGGTAGGCAGGATGCTGTCGGGTTTTTCTTTTATAATAATTTTCTTTAAAGTATCCGCATTAAGAGGCTCAATATATACCTTATCTGCAATTTCCGAATCAGTCATTATTGTGGCAGGATTGCTGTTGACCAATATGGTCTCGATCCCTTCCTCTTTTAATGCCTGACAAGCTTGAGTTCCGGCATAGTCGAACTCTGCTGCCTGCCCTATAATTATTGGACCTGAGCCTATAACCAAAACACGCTTTACATCATTTCTTTTTGGCATATTTGATCCTCCTGTAATTTGTACGTGTCAATCAGCGCCATAAACCTGTCAAAGAGATATTCGGTGTCCTTAGGACCGGGAGATGCCTCAGGGTGGAATTGGACAGTGAAGGTGGGGGTGTCCAGGTACCTGATGCCCTCGACCGTATCGTCATTGATATTGATATGACTTACAACGGCTTTTCTGCTGTCCAGTTTTTCAGCCAGCACAACATAACCGTGGTTCTGGGATGTGATATATGTCCTGCCGTTCTCCAAATCCTTTACCGGATGGTTTCCCCCACGATGCCCGTACTTGAGCTTTCCTGTATCCCCGCCGTATGCCAGGGCAGTCAGCTGGTGTCCCAGGCATATACCGAACATAGGCTTTTTCCCTAATAATTTTCTCAATACATCTATTTGATAAGTACAGTCTTTTGGATCACCCGGGCCATTTGACAGCATGATCCCATCGGGTTCGACCGCCAGGATCTCATCAGCTGAAGATGAAGCCGGAAATACATATATATCACAGTTACGTTTTATTAGACATCTTATAATGTTCGTTTTGATCCCGTAATCCAAAAGGGCTACCCTTCTTCCCGGACCTTCGATATGCCTGACCTCTTTTGCGGTTACTTCATCAACAGGATTGATTATTCTATATTTTTTTACTTTCTCGATCCAGTCCTCCAGCTTAAAGTCAGGATCAGTCGATATTACCCCGTTCATGGTACCTTTATTCCGAAGTATCCGCGTTAACGCACGGGTATCTATGCCTTGTATCCCAATAATATTGTGCCTTTTCAAATAGTTATTCAAAGACTCCTGGGATCTGAAATTGCTGGGCTCGTCGCAGAGTTCCCTGACTATAAACCCCTTTGCATGAGGTTTTGTGGATTCCTGATCCTCTGTGTTTATTCCGTAATTGCCTATCAATGGGTATGTCATAGTTACAATCTGTCCCGCAAAAGATGGGTCTGTAATAATCTCCAGATACCCTGTCATTCCGGTGTCAAAAACGACTTCACCTACACATGTGCCTGTGGCTCCTATTGACTGGCCTACAAATTGAGTTCCGTCCTCTAAAGCCAAAATAGCCTTCATACTTTTTTCCCTTTCCTTATTTCTCCCGAACTAAAATTCATCAATCGCCCTGTTTATTTCATCACGCATGCGCTCTGCTTCTGCTCTTGCGGCCTTCTCGAAGTCTTCGTGGGTGAACTTATCCTTCCATGCTTCCAGCTTATATGCGCACATAAGACTTCTTGAAGCATTGATAACCGCTCCCAGTCCATTTTTATCGAAAGCCACGGCCACATCCTGTGCTGTCCCGCCCTGAGCTCCGTAGCCCGGCACCAATATCCACGCTTTTGGCATTCTTTTTCTCAGTTCACTGAGCTGTATAGGATAGGTTGCCCCCACCACAGCCCCGACTGAGGAATATCCGCATTCTCCTATTGTCGTGCCTCCCCATTGATTGACCAAATCAGCCATAGCTTCATATATAGTACGTCCGTCCTGCAGTTTAAGGTCCTGAAGCTGGCCTGATGAAGGATTAGAAGTCTTGACCAGGATAAAAATCCCCCTGTCATTTTTCTCACATTCCTCAATGAACGGCTTAACTCCGTCGATCCCCAGATACGCGTTTACAGTAAGAGCGTCAACATCAAAGGCTTCCTGTTCAGTTCCGTTTATTGGGGTTTTACCAAGGTAGGCGGCAGCATAGGCTTGCGCGGTAGTACCTATATCATTTCGTTTTCCGTCGGCAATCACCAATAATCCTTTTTCCTTTGCATAGCTTATTGTTTCATAAAAAGCTCTTATTCCCTCTATGCCGTACATTTCATAATAGGCAAGCTGCGGTTTTATAGCTGGTATCACTTCATAAAGCGCATCTATAAGTCTTTTGTTAAATTCAATGATACAATCTGCCGCTGCTTTTTGATAACTGACATTTTTAACAAAATATTTCTTTTTTATGGACTCAGGAATGTACTCCAGTTTTGGGTCTAATCCCAGAACCGAAGGGTTGTTCTTCAACTTGATTTGTTTTGCAAGCTTATCAGAAAAATTCATATGGCCCTCCTGTTTTCATTATTGTATTTTATGCCTCATTCCTCAGATATCTTGTACCCGTCTGTTTATGTCATTCTGAACGAGTGAAACGAAGTAAAGAATCTTTATACCAAATATAGATCCTTCGCTACCGCTCAGGATGACAAGTAGGGCAGGATCCTTCGCTTCGCTCAGAATGACACTAGAAATCCCTCTGTAGTAAGCCGGTTTATCTCAATGAGAAACCTTGCACCAGCTCTTTCAACCATAGGTACCGTCCTGATGGTTTACAGATCTTCATACACGATTTTGCCGCCTACAATTGTGGTCTTGACTCTGCCTTTTACCTTAAAGCCGTCAAACGGAGAATTCTTGCCTTTTGACGCAAACTTTGAAACATCCACCCTATACTCGTTGTCAAAGTCCACCAGAATAATATCTGCCGCTTTTCCGCACTCAATTTTGCCTTTGTCAATTTTAAGCATTTGAGCCGGGTTTATGGTAAGCTTCTCGATCATTTGCAGCAAACTTATATGTCCCTTTTCTACCAATTCGGTATAACTTAATGCCAGCGCCGTTTCAAATCCAACAATACCATTGGCGGCTTTTTCAAACTCTACATTCTTTTCATCAAAATGGTGAGGCGCATGATCGGTTGCAATGATATCTATGGTACCGTCTATAATACCTTCTATAACAGCCTCCAGATCCTCCCGGCTTCGTAATGGCGGATTCATTTTGGCATTGGTATTGTAGCCCCGGCAGGCTTCTTCGGTTAAGGTGAAATAGTGGGGGCATGTCTCGGCAGTAACTTTTATCCCGCGATTTTTGGCCTGACGGATCAGTTCTACCGATACTTTTGTGGATACATGAGCTATGTGAACATGTACACCGGTGTATTGGGACAAAAGGATCTCCCGCGCCACCATCACATCCTCTGATACTGAGGGTATACCCCTTAGCCCAAGCATAGTGGAGGTCAGTCCTTCGTTCATGCTTCCGTTGTCTGCCAGATTTAAGTCCTCACAGTGGGATATAACCGGTAAACCGAATTGGCCGGCATAAATCAGTGCTTTTTTCATAATATCACTGTTCATGACCGGTTTACCGTCATCTGATACGGCCACTATACCGGCCTCACGCATGATTCCCATTTCAGACAGCTCATTTCCCTCCATACCTTTTGTTATGGCGCCTATGGGAAAAACATTCACATAACCTTCTTTTTTAGATTTTTCTATAATATACCGGACCACGGCAGCATTATCCACCGGGGGATTTGTATTGGGCATACAGGCAATTGAGGTAAATCCGCCTCTGGCAGCACTTCTTGTGCCTGATATGATATCCTCTTTATACTCGTATCCCGGATCTCTTAAATGGCAATGGGCATCTACAAGGCCGGGAAGAACATAGAGTCCTGACGCATCGATGATTTTATCGGCCTCAGCCTCCGTTCCCGCGTCAGTTGAAACCACTATACCTTCTTCAATTAAAATATTCGTCTTTTCTTCTTTGCCGTTAAGGATAAATATCCCGTTTTTTATCAAAGTCTTCATGATTATTCCCTCCCTGTCAGTAAATACAATAGCGCCATCCTTACTGCAACACCGTTTGTAACCTGTTTATTGATAACTGAATTGTCTGCGTCAATAATGGCTGAAGTCATTTCAACACCTCTGTTGACGGGTCCGGGATGCATCCATAAGGCATTCTTTTTTGCTCTTTTTATGTTTTCAGGATTTATCCCGAAAAACCTTGCGTATTCATTAATAGAAGGAAACAGGCACTTTTTTTGTCTTTCCAGTTGTATCCTTAAACCCATCACTACATCGCAGTCAGCAACAGCGTCATAAATGTTTGGAAATACCTTGGCGCCAAGTTTTTCAATACCTGGGGGCAACAGGGTCGAAGGTGCAAACAGATTGACCTGGGCTCCCATTTTAGTTAAACCGATAATATTGCTCCTGGCCACCCTGCTATGGTATATGTCTCCGATTATGGCCACTTTAAGACCCGACAATGTACCGAAGGCTTCCATCATTGTCATCATATCCAAAAGCGCCTGAGTCGGATGCTCATGCATTCCGTCCCCCGCATTTATGACCGAGGCGCTGATATTCTTCGCCAGGAGATGAGGCGCTCCAGCCTGGGGATGCCGTATTATTACTATATCTGTCCCCATAGCTTCAAGGGTTTTTCCCGTGTCAATAAGCGTTTCGCCTTTTGCTACACTGCTTGTAGCCACTGAAACATTCACAGCCTGGGCTCCCATATATTTGGCCGCTAATTCAAATGAGACTCTTGTACGGGTACTATTTTCGTAAAATAAAGTTACCACCGACCTGCCCTGAAGATAGTTCACTTTCTTCATTGAGCTGTTTACTGTTTTCTTCATTTCCTTGGCTGTCTCCAGAATATAAGAAATCTCATCAGCCGAAATATTCTCTAATCCCAAAATATCCTTTGAGCTCAGCTTCATTCTTCTTCCGCCTTTCCATCGATTTGTCGCCCGACTTTGCAGGATGTGTATAAAAAAATAGTAAGACCACCGTCTTACTATTTATAAATAAAATTTTTATTTACTGATCCATCAATTGAAAAGAAAGGAGATGTGAACCCGATGTTCACTGTCGGTATGCCACATTGAATTTGGTTCTTCATAATCTTGCACACCATAAACTCTTCCTTTCAATATATTTTCAATATACTAACATATGAAAAATATACTTGTCTATTAGTAATTTTCCATATAAATTACTTGCAAATCACGGTATTTACTTATGCAAAGTACAGGTAATCGTATATAAATAAAAATGGGATGAGGAAATATAATCTCCCCATCCCAGGCAATTATTCGAATTCTTTATTCATCAATAATCTGTAATGCAATATATGCAAGATCTAAAATATCTATAGTATTATCGCCGTTCATATCCGCAATCTTTGCTGCTGACCAGTCTTCATCTGAAGAAGTTTTTCCGAAATAATAAGCAGCAATTGCAAGGTCAGCTATATTAGTGCTGCCGTCATTATTTATATCTGCAGACTTATTGACCGATGCCCTAAAGATATCTATTGCATTGTTGAGAGCTGTAACAGCACTGTCTACCTGAGACTGTGTTGCTCCCGGATCGTCTCTTACAGCTTTTGCTTCATTTATAGCTATATTTAACGCATCCTTTGCTGCCTGCGGATACTGTCCGGGCGCGGTACCTACTTCCGCATCGTCATACAGTTCCTGAGCACTGTTAATTGCTGCGATAAGCGCACTCTTGTCTACACTCGGTGAGCTGCTGCCTACCCTAATACATTTTGAAGACAGACCTGCATCAATTACTGCTCCATCCGGCGCCATACCAAGTTTTGCACTTATTATAGCAATACTTTTTGTGATGTTTTCTACTCCAGGCTTTACCTTGAAGTTAATATTGATTACAGGGGAATCGGTTCCTGATATTCCGCCGATATTAGCAGCAATCAACCTTACAATTCCAGAAGTAGAATTGTCTTCTTTCAATACTTTGATATTGTCATTTGCGCCTGTAGCACCCACATATTCAAATATGCTCGGGTCATAGAAAACTGTAATATCCTCAGCATGAACTGGTTGATCGAGGTTCTTCAGGTTGATTCCCACTGTAAAGGTGGCACCAGGATTCACACTGCTGTCTGCTGTTATTTCTGTGGCAGGCCCTTCTGGTTCACCGACCTCATCTACTGTAATCTCGTAAGTATCTGTAGCAACAACATCACCATTTCCATTCTTCATCACAGCCGTAACAGTGGCTGTACCGTACCCCGTTGCTTTTACAGTGGCGATACTGGTAGGAAGTTCAAAGCCTATACCGCCAATCTTGGTATAACCGGTATTATCGGTTATACCTTCGGTTGTATCGATTATTTCAACCGGTCCTTCTACTCTCCACTCATAGCTGCCAGGTTTATTTGTTGAGTTATAGTTAACATGAGGTACAGCTGTTAAAGTTGTGGTTTCATCAATAGAAAGCTTGAATTTATCACCTCTGATTTGTACGGCATCTCCGGTGGAATTTAACCAGATCACCATTGAAGAACAGTTATTAACTGACCCTGAACTGCCCAGGTGCGTAGGATCATTTCCTCTGTTGTTCCATGCATAATACGGTGTCATCCGGATTTCAACTTCTTGATTGTTGTTGCCATACAATGCTGTACCCTTTAATTCAACAACTCCTCTTAACAGTTCCGGTCTCCATGTGGCTGTAAACTGAATGTCTCTGGGGATGGTTACCTGTGTTGCATTGTTGAAGCTTCCTCCGGGAAGTCCGGGCGTTTCAAGGCAATATACGATAGGTCCTCTCTCAATGGCAACCCTGTTACGGTTGCTGCCAATAGTACTTGAGGTGTTGTGGACATTGTTGTCAGGCTCGGTAAATCTAATCTCCATAGGTATATCTATTTCAATAGTTGTACCTTCGACAGGCCAATTCATTGTTATGGGAACATAACCTTTCTCATTCGGTGTAGAGTCAATCGACTGTCCATTTACCTTAATGGTTACCTGCTGATACTTTTGAGCCTTCAACCATCCTGGAATACGAATATTCAATGTGAATTCCTTCTCGATTTCGGGCTTAACGGTGAGTAATACATTACCTTCCCAAGGATAATTTGTTACCTGGTCAATTTGTACATTTGTACCCTGCACATTCACATCACTGGTGCTTCCGGCATACAGGTTAACGAAAACTTTATCTTTGTTAACCGTGTACATGTAGCCGCCGATATTGGCTATTGTCCTCATAAGATTGGGAGGACAGCAGGCGCATCCGAACCACGACGAGCGATTGCTTAAGGATGTTCCATTCGACCCGCCGGGAACATGCAGAAGGGTGGAATAGTAGAACAGACCGCCGCTAAGGTTTACGCCCACCAATATGGCGTTATATAGAGCTTTTTCATAGTAGTCTGCGTATTTGGCGTCCTCGTGAACCAGGTTCATCCTCTGGTTCCAGTTGGCTACCGCAATGGCCGCACAAATCTCGCAATACGACCGCATGTTGGAAAGTGCATAGTCGGAACCGAATCCTTCGGAGCTAGCTCCCGGTTGGGATGAACCAACACCACCGGTGATATATTGATTGCGGTTGACAAGTCTTTCATTTATCCTATCCAGGACGTTAAGATAAGCAATTCTGTCAGGATGATCCTCAGGCAGTGACGCTGCAACGTCAGTTGCTCCGGTATAATAATATGCTGCGCGTACTGCGTGGCCGACAGCCTGTACTTCATCAACAAGACGAGTTGCATCTTGAGAGTAGGTACCGCCGCTATATCCGCTTTCTCTGTTTCTGCCGCCCTGTCCGCCGGTTCCGCGTCTGTCTATGAGCAGTTTGGCGGTATCTCTGTATTTCTGTCCAGTACCCTGGCCTTCAAATTCTTCGACTAATCTTGCAAATTTCATAAGAGCCAGCTCTATTTCCTCGTGACCGGGAACCTCGTTGCGTTTTCCTCCAGGTCCAAACAGATCTACAATATGATCCGCCGCTCTCTTTCCTACTTCATACAATCTGTAATCACCCAGGCCTGTACCTTCAGAGTAACGAGTGTAAGCCACCACTGCTTCAAGTAGATGGCCTATGTTGTACATTTCGTGTCTCTCGAAATATCTCCAGCGCCATTGACCAGTTCCTGCTCCTCCGGCACTGGTGTTTGAACGCATGGTGAAGCATGTATTTATATAACCGTCGGCATACTGAACAGCCTCTATGTAGCCTATCCATTGATCAATCTTGGCTTTCAGCTTGGCTTTCTGTGCAACCATTTCGGGATCAGTATCCTTATCGATGGCGAAAAGTGTATAAGCCATTGCTTCAAGAGTCTTGTATATATCCGTGTCCTGGAAAACATATCCTATGTAGTCTACTTCGGGTTGCTGACCGTTTAACCTGGCAATAGCTCCGGTGAAGTTGGATTCACCGCCCCCGGTACCGGAAGTACGCGCTAGTCTATCTATTGCCGTATCCAGTGAATCCAGGGCATTTGTCCTCTGTTTAGGACTCCAGAACACGTCGTTAAGCTTAACATGTTCAGATGTAACTGAATTATTGAAAGTTGGTGCCTCCAACGGTGGGTTAACTGTTATCTCAGCCGTTACGGGAAAATCTTTTCCTCCGTACCTGACATTGCCGTTTACCGTAAATGTTGTACCAATCTTGTCAGCAGCATATGCTGATTCAGGGACTTCATCCCATCTTTCAACCGGTATAAGGCTGTCGTTGAATTCCTCACCAAAGTTAAAGCCGTTGTTGCCTACAGCTGACGGCGTCGGAGTATCGAACTGAATACCCTGCATTACCACTCTCTTAGGAAGAATGGGCGGTCTTCCTGCTGCGGTGGCAGTCTTATAAGTCAGCGGCTTTATTTCCCTGACCTGCACGTTAAACGTACCAACTGCTTCTTGTACGCCGGACGGATGTTTTGCTTTTACTGAAATAGTTGCAGTACCCTCAGCCAGTCCTTCTACCATAGCCTTGTTACCAGTTGGGCTGCCGACTATTTTTGCATTGTTGTTGTCAACAGACCATTCATAAGTGACACCTTCAAGTCTTGGTGAAACAACACTTGCAGTATATTCCTCCTGAATACCTACTCCCAGTGAACTTTTACCTGAAATACTTACAGATATAAGCTCTGGTTCGGATTCAAAGCCATATACCTCCCATTCATTTATACCAAAGCCGGGAGAAGTACCGGAGTTCTTATTAGCGACGACTCTAAGACGTAACGAGGTGGTCTTAATTGGTGTGGTGAATATGACCTCGTTCCATACATCATTGAATACCCATCCGGAAGCGCCCCGGTTAGGTTCACCTTTGTGATCTGTTCCTACAGGACCGAGATCCACCCATTGGCCGCTTTCAAGACTCAGATACTCAACTCTGCAGGATCTCGGCCAATGCACGCCGTTATCGATGTAAACCCACCACATTACTCTCATGCTTTGCAATATGTATGGTTCGTCCCAAACCAAAGTTACGTAGAACGGGTTTGACTCGGTACCTATGGTTGTTCCCCATGTATTCCATGTCGTTGATGGGTTGTATGATGTAGAAATAATTCCATTATTTATATTGCTGGCTACACCGCCGTTTGAGTGCGGCACATCTACCCTGGCCAATAGTGCTACATTTGCGGAAACAGGATCTTCTGCGAAACTCATTGTCATCATGGAACATAAAATTGAGAGTGCAATCAGCCACACAAGCAATTTTGTCAACAATGATTGCTTTTTCATACTTTTACCTCCCTCTGAATTTCGGAAAAATCTTTCCTGTATTTTTCCTGACCTTAGATACCAGATAAATTAACGAATAAGCTCCCACCCCCTATCGTCTTTTGTCTTTTTCGTAACTTATTATGTTAGTTAGATAAGATTTATGAAGTGCTGCTTGAAATGCTGACGCAGTAGAATTTACATAGTAAAACTATTAAAAGATGCAGAATTGCTGATGTAGTAATTCCCTAAGAAAAAGCTTTAACCAGGAAAAAACTTAAACTCAATGCTAGAAAAACATTGATCAATAAACCGAAAAAGATATATTAAACCATCTTTCAATTTATCATATTTCCCGCTTTTCCCATTACTAACTGAATAAAGACCCACATGCAGAAGCAATTAGAGAACACAGGTGAAAGTTCTGTCTATTTATTTTTTGGGATATGAAAAACCACCGGTGAAAGTATTATACTCTGTTTTCTTTGAGATCATATTTTTTCAAAATATATAGGAGAACGTCGCTATAAATTACAGAATTATATCCTTTGCCAGTAAAAATTAAGATTTGACTCTGTCAAGAAGGCTTGAATAGTAATGATTCCATATTTTATTGATTGATAACCGTTATAACCCTATGTTACCTTAGTATATAGATAGAAGATATTAAAGGGGGGAGCGTTTTTATGAATGAGAAAAATACTACAAGCCGATTGCGGGCACTTGTCAACTTCGCCATCAAAAGATTTAACGAACTTAATGTACATAGCAGGTTGATATTAAAAATAGGCGCAATAGTATTTTTTGCTTTCCTCTTATTGGCTCTGTTTATTTCTGTCTCTGTTATAGCCGGCTTCTCATATTTTAACGGACAGGTTAAAATTATCGAATGGATAGTACTGTATTCCTTCAGATTTTGGGTTATGCTGGTTTTTGGTTCACTTATCCTGGATATACTGATCAGGCGTTAAAAAAGGTTTTCATTGTTAAGCAATGGGACGGTTATTCTGATTATTCTTCCCCCAGGCTGGTCTATAATCATAATAACCGTCCCATTGATTTATTTCTGGCTTTTCTCATTTGTCAATTATTCTGAAGTCATCTTACTCGGAGTAATTGCTAAAATATCCCTGTATATATACGATCGGAGTGCCTTTGTCTCCGCTTCCAGAGGTCAAATCACTCAAAGAACCGATCAAATCGGTCAGTCTCCTTGGCGTCGTTCCAAGGGATTCGGATTCACCTACAAGCTCCTTCTTTTTGTCGTGTATAAAATCGGATATAGCTTTGTTCAGCTCATCACCTTTTAGATTTGCAAAATTATTATCAGCCAAATATTTAAGCTTTACCTCATTTGGAGTACCTTCAAGCCCCCTGGTATATCCCGGCGATACCACCGGATCGGCCAGCTCCCATATCTTCCCTACAGGATCCTTGAAAGCTCCGTCACCATATACCATAACCTCAATAGTCTTTCCTGTCTTTTCCTTAATAACCCGCTGAATTCTGTCAACAAGCTCCTGACAGTCTCTTGGAAACAATTTGACAGTATCTTCGGTAGCCTTGTTGGATCCTAAAAGTCCATATTCCGGGTTATACCCGCTGCCGTCTACAGAACACACCAGTATATCGTCCAGGCCATACACTTTTTCTCCGCCGTTTTCTTTTAAAATTCTCTTAGTACGCTTTCTTGTATGGATATCGCAACAAAGGACACTCTTCGTATAATTCAGTATTGTCTTCGGATTGTTGGAAAAGATCACTTCGCATTCACAACCCTTTTCTTCAACAAGAGTTTTATAGTAGTCTATATAATCCACTCCAGTAAATACGTGTTTATGATATCCGAATAAATCTCTGTATTCTTTTTCAGTAAGAACATCCGTCCAGGGATTTACTCCCTTTTCATCCATAAGGTCGATATCTATAAGATGGTTCCCTACTTCATCGGCAGGATAACTAAGCATCAGAACGATCTGTTTTACTCCTTGGGCTATACCGCTCAGGCATACGGCAAAACGATTTCTGCTTAGAATCGGGAAAATGACTCCAAGTGTTTCGTTGCCAAACTTTGCTTTAATATCCTTTGCTATTGCGTCGATATGGGCATAATTCCCCTGGGCCCGTGCTACTACTGATTCGGTGATTGCCAGGATATCTCTGTCCTGAATCTCGAATCCTTCCTGTTGAGACGCTTTCAATACCGTTTCCGATACAATTTGTACTATATCGTCCCCCTGCCTGATGATCGGAGCGCGAAGTCCCCTCGAAACAGTTCCTACTATTCTTTCCATGATACAAAATCCTCCGCATAATTTAACTACATTTGTATTATACAGATAAATATGATATAAGTAAAATCAATACAATTAATACTTGATATAAGGAAGTGTTATGGTTTGATAAAATTGGATTCATACAGGGTTTTTTGTTTAGTGGCTGAACACCGGAGTTTTTCAAAAGCCGCAAAAGCTCTTTATGCTACACAGCCTGCCGTCAGCCAGGCGATCATGAACCTGGAAAATGAACTTGGTACTCGGCTTTTTACCAGAACCTCAAAAGGGGTAAAGTTAACAACTGATGGACAGCTGCTTTATGAATATGTAAGCTCTGCCGTAAGACTTATAGAATCCGGAGAAAAGAAACTTTCAGAAGCACGGGATCTGCTTTCCGGTGAGATGAAAATAGGTGTCGGCGATACCATCTCCCGGTATTATTTATTGCCATACCTTGAAAAGTTTCATCAAAGCTCGCCTAATATAAAACTGAAGGTTATAAACAGGACCACAATGGATTTATGTAATTTGTTAAAATCCGGAGAAATCGATATTGCTCTTTGTAATCTGCCGATAAAGGACCCTGCTTTGGAAATCGTCAAATGCCTGGATATTCATGATATTTTCGTCTGCGGGGAAAAATATAAAAACCTGAGTCTTAAAAGAAATTCCTTGGCTGATATAATGAATTATCCGTTGATTTTTCTTGAGCGAATATCAAATTCAAGGCAATATGTCGAAAAGATTTTAGCGACTAAGGGGCTTAAACTGCAGCCTGAAATCGAATTAGGCTCTCACGACCTGCTGCTGGAATTTGCCAGATTTAATTTCGGGATAGCATGCGTAATAGAGGAGTTTTCACTGGATTATCTAAACAGCAAAAAAGTTTATAAAGTATCACTCGATGAAGAAATACCGAAACGTGCCATAGGATTTTGTTTTTTAAAGAGCGTGTCTCTGTCGGCCGCCGCAAAAAAGCTTATGGAGATAACACAAGCAGTGTCTTAACTGTCATCCTGAGCGATAGTGAAGGATCTTATGCCAATAAGTTGGCGGGCGCAAGAATCTCATCTCGAACGCCTTTAATCACCCAGGTCTATAAGATCAATACCACCGCTTCATGACATTCCTCCACTTTCGCTCCGTCATGTCCCGGCCGAGAGGTATTCCTCTTACGGGTCGCTCATACATTTCAATCAGGTTACCGGTCGGTCGTCTTTCCTCCGAAGCAGATCGGCTTATTTCGATGAGAAACCTTGCGCTCGCCCAAATAATGACGATAACAAACGAGAAATAACAACAGGGACAGTTATTCTTGCAACCCTGTCCCTGAATCAATGCATTACCATTAGTTATGTCCCTATGGTTACCTATTTCATTGTTACATAATCAAGATTAGATACAATCTCTATCCATGTTTGTCCGCGGTTAAGAACCAGAGGCTTCCCATCCTCTGTCTTATATTCCGTTTGGGCATCCCTTGCTGTCTTTGACCATTTAATTGGGACTGCCTTGCCTCCTGTAATAAAGAATCCATCACCGCTCCCAATATTCTTAAGATCTCTTCTTCCGTATGTGTCGCCCTCAATTACCGGTGCTGACATTTTTAATACAATGATATTTGCGGTTTTCACCTGTTCATTCGTATTACGCTCTATATGCGTTTTCCCCATTCTGAACCGTTCATAAAGATTCGTCTGTGGATTATATACGAATCCGCAATTACTGCTGCCCTTTGATGTATGAAATTTTATAGAAATATCCAAAGCAGGAGTTCCGTTTTCGGGTACAGTAAACTGATCATGGTAAGTAAACGGGAATGCTCTTTTGGATTCTGTTCTGTATTTTTTGTCTGCAATAAATTTTTCGATTCTTTCCTTCGAAGTATATGTATCCTGCCAGTTATATCTGTCTTCAGTCAAATCCCAAAAGGCAGAACCATGAACCTGGTAGTCAATATTCTGGATTTTTAGCTTGGGAATATCTTTATATGCATATGTACTGCCGCCGGCATGTGTATAAATCGCGTCATGTTCCAGGACATAGTCCAGAAAATAGTGTCGTGAACTTCTTACAGGACCTATCATGTCAGGCATCGTGTCCCAGAAAAGTGCCATATAGCGAGTTATATTGTATTCAACAATTATTTCATATATTAATTGTGCCTGGCTGATGCCACCCTGGGGCAAGACTTTGTCACCCTGGTTATCTATCATTACGGCTACAGGTCTTTTGGATGAGTCGGGTATTATAAAATCCGGGTTAAAGACAGGTGGTTCGCTAGGTAAAACAGGTTCAGGAGTTGTGATGGGTGTTTGAACAGGTGATGCCGAAAGCGTTTCTGTAACGGTGGCAACCGGTTCTTCGGTTGCCCCGCCACAGGCAGATGTAAATAAAAGCACTCCGGATAGAATAAACAACAAAACAGCTCTTTTAATCATAGCCTGGTGCCACCTTTATTTTTTCTTCAGTGAATGCGAGAGGCTATTTAGATGTCATCATCCTCATCGTCTTCTTCAATTTGTTCCTGGAAGGCTTCGAAAGCCCTTTCGAGCTCATCATCATCCTCTACGGGAACTAAATACTCGTCATCGCCGTTCTTTTCGATCTTCATAATGATAACTTCTGCACCGCATTCATCATCATCACAAGACTCGCAGCCGCAGCCGTCTTCATCCAATGGCAGCAATACAACGTATTCACTGTCATCAACCAACACGGTGTCGAGATATTCGCATTTGATGGAATCACCGTTTTCACCGGTCAATTCAATAATGTCATTTTCGTAGTCCATACTATTCTCCTTTCGAGTAAACAAGGGTATCAATTTAAAGAATCCAGATATCCCTGCAAAATAAGAGCAGCCGCCACTTGGTCAATCCTGCTCTTTTGTTTTTTTGCAACAATGCCCATATCATGCATAGCCCGTTGAGCCATAACAGTAGTCAGTCTTTCGTCCCAAGGCACAATTTTTGCGCCCGGCAGTTCGCTTTCCAGAATCTTTATAAATTCTCTGGTTTTAACCTCCCTTGGCCCAACTGTACCATCCATATTACGGGGAATTCCAACAACAATTGCCTCACAATCATAGCCCTCAAAAATTTCTTTGATTCTTTGAACAGGCTTATTTACATCATTCTTCCACTTTATTGTTTCCAGCATTTGAGCTGTCAATCCCAAGGGATCGCTGACTGCAACACCTATTCTGGCATCACCATAGTCAATACATAGTATGCGCATTAATTACTCCGTTTATTTTGTTTTTTGCATTTAAAAAGCAGGGACTTTTCGCCCCTGCATCCATAATAACCTATACGATATTAAAAAGCAATAAAATACTACTTAAATTCAATCATTGATTCTTCCCACATTTCAGGAGCCTCATAACCAAGCAAATTCACTACGGTCGGGGCAATATTGGCAAGGCCGTAATCTCCATTCTTGAGCACGTATTTCCCGGAATTTTTTGTATCATAAATGATAAACGGGACCTTATTCAAAGTATGGCTTGTTTTTGCCTTGATTCTGCCGTTGCTGTCGGTTTTAGCCTTACCGGTCTTTTTATCGACTTCATACATTTCATCGGCATTTCCATGATCTGCTGTTACGATCAGAACTCCGTTCATTTTTTCTATTAAGGAAATCAATCTTCCCAGGCAAAGATCTACCGCCTCTACTCCGATCTTTGCAGCCTGATAAATTCCGGTATGACCTACCATATCGCCATTTGCAAAATTCATCCTGGCAAATTTATAATTCCCGGTGCTTATAAGCTCGATCGCTTTGTCGGTTATTTCTGCTGCCTTCATCCACGGTCTTTGTTCAAAAGGTATTATGTCGGAAGGAACCTCATAGTAGGTTTCCAATATATCACTGAACTTGCCCGAATTATTCCCGTTCCAGAAATAAGTAACATGGCCGAACTTTTGAGTCTCAGCAATTGCCAGTTGAGTAACTCCTGCATTAACCAGATACTCGCTCATGGTATTCTTGATAGAAGGAGGATTTACCAAATAACGGCTTGGAATATGAAGATCTCCGTCGTATTCCAGCATTCCGGCATATGTGACCTGGGGCCATCTCTTTCTGTCAAAACAATTAAATCCCGGATCTTCGAAGGCTTTTGATATCTCAATAGCGCGGTCTCCCCGGAAATTAAAGAAAATAACACTGTCTCCGTCCTCGATCGTTCCTACCGGAGTGCCGTTCTCAGCTATGACAAAAGCAGGCAGATCCTGATCTATGGCTTTTGTTTCTTTTCTGAGAGTTTCGATAGCCTCAACAGTTGAATTGAATAATCTGCCTTCACCTAACACATGGGTATGCCATCCCCGTTCAACCATACTCCAGTTGGCTTCATAACGGTCCATGGTAATAAACATGCGTCCGCCGCCGCTTGCTATCCTGGCATCGAATGAAGAATCGTTAAGCTCACTTAAGAAAGCTTCAAAAGGTATTACATACTCCAATGCGGATGTTTCTCCCACATCACGTCCGTCCAACAGAATGTGGACCCGCACTCTTTTGATGCCCTCTTTTTTGGCCTGAACTATCATAGCCTTTAAATGATCAATATGTGAATGTACATTTCCGTCACTGAAGAGGCCGATAAAATGAAGTGTTGAGTTTTTGGAAATACAATTTGAGCGGATTTCTCCCCATCCTTTGCCTCTGAACATATCTCCGCTGTTAATTGCTTCGTTTACAAGTTTGGCTCCCTGGGCATATATCTGACCTGCGCCGATCGCATTGTGCCCTACTTCTGAATTGCCCATATCATCATCGCTGGGAAGTCCCACAGCAGTTCCGTGAGCCTTCAGCAATATATTGGGGCATTCCTTCATAAGTTTGTCCAGATTAGGTGTATAAGCGTTTTTTACTGCATTTCCTTCCGAATTTTCAGATATTCCTATCCCATCCATTACCACAAGGAGAATGGGACCGTATGAGGGTACATATCCATTCTTTTTAAGCATATTCATCCATACCTTTCTATATTTGTTGCCTAAGACATAATACCCTCCGGAAAAAGCACCGGAGGGCATAACAACAATGAACCTATTTTATTGATCGTGCTTCACGATTTTTTCAAATGCGTCAAGCTTTAAGCTTGCTCCGCCCACCAGACCTCCGTCGATATTAGGCATAGAGAACAATGATTTAGCATTGGCTGCGTTAACGCTGCCACCGTACAATATACGGGTCTTTTCTGCCACATCGTTATCATAAAGCTCTGCGATCAGTTGGCGGATAATGGAGCAAACTTCTTCTGCCTGCTCATCAGTAGCTGTTTTTCCAGTTCCTATTGCCCAGATGGGTTCATATGCTATGACAATTTTTGATACCTCCTGAGCGCTAAGACCAAGCAGGGCGATTTTTATCTGATAGCGGACAAGCTCATAGGTTACACCCTGTTCTCTTTGGGTAAGGGTCTCTCCGCAACAGATAATAGGGATCATTCCCGCATCAAGAATAGCTCTTGCCTTTTTATTTATCATTTCATTGGTTTCGCCGAAATACTCACGTCTTTCCGAATGTCCTATTATTACATAATCCACACCTAAATCCTTGAGCATTGCGCAGGAAACCTCACCGGTATATGCTCCGCTTGCTTCCCAGTGAACATTCTGTGCGGCAATCTTTATATTTGAGCCCTTTGCAGCCTCAACAGCCCCGGGGATACAAACAAAAGGAACCGCTGTTACAACCTCGGAATTACAGCCTGCAACAACGTCTTTTAAAGCGTTGATAAACTCTGCTGCTTCTGTTGGAGTTTTATTCATTTTCCAGTTGCCTGCTGCCATTATAGTACGCTTTGCCATTATATCCAACTTCCTCTCGATTTTATTTTTTCTCATTAAGCACTGCGATACCAGGAAGTTCTTTTCCTTCCAGGAATTCTAACGATGCGCCGCCGCCGGTTGAAATATGGGTGATCTTATCGGCAAATCCCAATTGCTCGACTGCCGCAGCTGAATCGCCACCGCCAACTATTGTTATTGCATTTGAATTTGCCAAAGCTTCCGCAATCTTCTTTGTACCGTTCGCGAATCTTTCCATTTCAAATACGCCCATAGGCCCGTTCCATACTACGGTTTTCGCGTCTTTAATAGCGTCCGAGAACAATTTTATGGTCTCTTCTCCGATATCAAGACCCATCCAGTCATCCGGAATGGCTTCGGATGGTACTGTTTTAGCTTCGGTATTGGCATCGAATTCCTTACCGACTACATTATCTACAGGAAGAAGAAGATTTACACCCTTTTCCTTGGCCTTTGCCAATAAACTGCTTGCCAATTCTACCTTATCATCTTCACAAATGGATTTGCCGACGCCATGGCCTTGAGCCTTAAAGAATGTATAAGCCATTCCGCCGCCTATGATCAATGTATCGACTTTATCTATAAGATTTTCTATTACGCTGATTTTATCAGATACCTTTGCGCCGCCCAGGATGGCAACAAAAGGTCTTTCGGGATTATCAAGGGCCTTGCCCATGATATCAAGCTCTTTCTTTATCAGAAAACCGCATGCGGATGGCAGATAATCAGCCAGGCCTGCTGTAGAAGCGTGCGCTCTGTGGGCTGTTCCGAATGCATCGTTTACATAGATATCAGCCATGCTGGCCAACTCTTTGGCGAAATCAGGATCATTTTTCGTCTCTTCCTTGTGGAAACGAACATTTTCCAGCATAAGAATCTCGCCCTCTTTAAGAGCGGCAGCTTTAGCTTTCGCATCTTCTCCGATTACATCTTTAGCTAAAATAACTTCCTTGCCTAAAAGCTCGCTTAAACGATCGGCTGCAGGCTTCATGCTGTACTTGGCCTCAAAACCATTCTTCGGTCTGCCTAAGTGAGAAACCAAAATCAGCTTTCCGCCGTTTTCTATAATATATTTAATTGTCGGAAGCGCACCTCTGATTCTCTTGTCATCGGTTATATTACCTTCCGAATCCAGTGGAACATTGAAATCAACGCGAACTATGACTCTCTTACCTTTAACGTCCAGGTCAGCAACACTCATTTTATTTTTCATACTCATTCAAAAACAACTCCTTCTGGTACGATTTTATACTTAAGACTAGAAATAAAAGGCTTTAGGCCGTATATATTTTACCTTAATTACATAATAATTTTCAACAAAAGATTGGAAAATTATTAGTCTTATTACCCTTTATTGTATTTATCCGTTAAATATATTCGCCATATGTAAAGAGCGACCGATAAGGGCCGCTCTTAATAACGGTTTTCGCCATTATTTTTCACAAAATTCCCGCTATTGAGTCGCGTGAACTATGTTCTTAGTTATTGTCAACCGTTGCCATATGAGAAATGAGGTCAAGAAGCTTATTTGAATAACCCCACTCGTTATCATACCATGAAACCAACTTAACAAAGTTAGGATTCAGGGAGATACCAGCTTTTGCGTCAAAGATAGAGGTACGGGGATCGGTAATGAAGTCGGATGAAACAACATCGTCTTCGGTATATCCCAAGATACCCTTAAGCTCGTTTTCAGAAGCCTCTTTGATTGCTGCGCAGATTTCTTCATAGGTTGCAGCTTTTTCAAGACGGCAGGTGAGGTCAACAACAGATACATCCAATGTAGGAACTCTGAATGCCATACCTGTCAGTTTTCCGTTAAGAGAAGGAATAACCTTTCCTACTGCCTTAGCAGCACCGGTTGAAGAAGGAATGATGTTGCCGGCTGCAGCACGTCCGCCTCTCCAGTCTTTCTTGGAAGGACCGTCGACGGTCTTCTGTGTAGCTGTTGTAGCATGAACAGTGGTCATAAGACCTTCTACTATACCGAATTTATCATGGATAACCTTGGCAAGAGGAGCCAGACAGTTTGTCGTACAAGAAGCATTGGATACAACATTCATATCCTTTGTGTATGTGTTATGGTTAACGCCCATAACAAACATAGGAGCATCAGAAGAAGGAGCAGAAATAACTACCTTTTTGGCGCCGCCCTTGAAGTGTGCGCTTGCTTTTTCAGTAGTTGTAAATAAACCTGTAGACTCGATTACATAATCAGCGCCGCATTCGCTCCATGGAATCTCTTCCGGTTTCATGCATGCGTAAACCATGGTTTCTTTACCGTTAACAACCAACTTACCGTCTTTAATCTCTATTTCACCGTCAAACTGACCGTGAACTGTATCATACTTAAGCATATACTTCATGTACTCAAGATCGATAAAGGGGTCATTGATTCCTACAACCTGAACATTCGGGTTATTTACTGCGGCTCTGAATGTGAGACGGCCAATTCTTCCAAACCCATTAATACCAATTTTTACTGCCATTATAATTACCTCCTGAAATTTAATAAATAGTAATATATAGAATTGTTAACTACTTCACAAATTCCAGATGTTATTCTATAATAAATAGCAATTATTTTCAAGAACTTTAACAAATTTTGTTCTTTTCGCTTCCCTTTTTCTGCCTCATACATTCATATATTAAAATTGATGCCGCGGCCGAGGCATTAAATGACTCCGCTTTCCCCGGCATAGGAATCATTACCGTAATGTCCGCAATCTCCAATACTTTGTCCGAAAGGCCATTGCCTTCGTTGCCGATAATGATCGCGACTTTCCCGGACAAATCAGCCTGCCAGCAGGGTAAGGAATCCCTGGTATGCGCAGCGGCAAGAAGAATATTGTTTGATTTCAATTCATTAAGGGTTTCGCTGAAATTTTCCGCGACTATCACGGGAATATGAAAAAGCGAACCCATTGTTGACCGTATGACTTTAGGATTATATGGATCAACACTGTCTTTTGATAAGAGGACAGCATCAAATCCGCATGCGTCTGCAGACCGGATAATGGTACCCAGATTTCCGGGGTCCTGGATATTCTCCAGAGCAATAACCTTGTCAATGTTCCTGAAAATTTCTTTTTTATCATATACCGGCTTTTCGGCTACTGCAATAATTCCCTGCGGGGTTTCGGTTTCGCATATGCGGCTGAAAAGTTCATCCGGAACCTGGACTGTTTTTATATTTGACATTTTTGAGAGAAATAATCCTTCTTTTTGAGAGAAACTGTCAGAAACAATAAAATATCTGATTTTAGCTCCCCAGTCCAATGCGTCTTTAACCAGCCGCCAACCTTCAAGCAATATGGCTTGAGCTTTCATCCTGCCTTTTTTATTATTCAGGCTTTTAACCTCTTTTATTATTTGATTTGACATAGAGGTTATTCTGATACTTTCGGCCATATAATCCTCCTAATATATGAATAAAGTCCCTCACATTCCTGGGAGGGACTTATTAACCGTACGGGGGATCAGTCCCCGACATAAAAACTATTTTACCTTTTCAACCAGCATCTTGAAGCCATTAGCATCATTAACTGCCATGTCAGCAAGCACTTTTCTGTTCAGATTAATACCTGCCTTTTTAAGAGCATTCATAAATTTGCTGTAAGACAAGCCATTCATACGAGCTGCAGCATTGATACGAGCGATCCAGAGCTTTCTGAATTCACGCTTCTTTTGCTTTCTGTCTCTGTATGCATAGCTTAACGACTTCATAACTGCTTCGTTAGCTGTTCTGTAAAGCTTGCTTTTTGCTCCAAAATAGCCTTTGGCAAGCTTGAGTATTTTTTTATGCCTTGCGCGTGTGCGTACACCGCCTTTTACTCGTGCCATTTTTCAACACCTCTTTCCTCTTTCTTATGCATAGGGCAACATCTGCTTAACTATAGCCGCATTAGCATCCGATGCAATCAAAGTCTTGCGAAGCTGTCTTTTCCTTTTGGTCGACTTCTTCGTCAATATATGATTCTTATAGCCCTGACTTCTTTTTACTTTTCCGGTGGCCGTAATTTTAAATCTCTTTTTTGAGCCGCTATGGGTCTTGAGCTTTGCCATGTAGCTAACCTCCCTCTGTTATTTATTTTTATGAGGAACTAATATCATGGACATTGACCGGCCTTCAATAGTAGGCGGTTTATCCACTTTTCCATATTCCTTGACGGCTTCAGCAAATCTGTTCATTACGTCCCGTCCTAAGGCTGCATATGCTATTTCACGCCCTCTGAAACGAATAGAAACTTTGACTTTGTCGCCGTCTTCCAGGAATTTAATGGCATTTTTAGCTTTGAAGCTGAAATCATGCTCCTCAATCTTAGCTGAGAGTCTTATTTCCTTTACTTCAATAATCGTTTGCTTTTTCCTGGCTTCTTTCTCTCTCTTGCTTTGTTCATAAAGGTACTTTCCATAGTCCATTATTTTGCAAACAGGCGGATTCGCATTGGGTGCTATCTTTACCAGATCCAAGTCCCTTTCGTTTGCTTTTAATTGTGCTTCTTTCGCAGAGAAAATTCCCATCATGGTCCCGTCCGAATCAATCAAACGTACTTCCTTATCACGAATCGCTGAATTGATCTGTACTTGGTCCTTACTTATATAAAACACCTCCGAATAATAAATAAAACAGGTGAAGCTTACACTCCACCTGTTAATAACGCCAACATGCGAATCTACACCAGATAACGCTATTGACCCGCCAGCTTGCGCCAAACAAGGTGAGAAGCATCGCTTCTGCTTGATTACCTATAATACTATACAGCATGATATAAATCATGTCAAGAAATTTAATAAATTATTTGAGCAATAAAAGTATACCAAAATCCTATCCAAATGGAAAGTCTCAGGTATCAATGATTGCTCTTTGCATGGACTTTTTATGATACATTCAGTTTTTATGGTGATACTAATCTTAAAGGAGTGTGTATAAAATGAATGGTAATGCTGAGCTTTTGAATTTTGTCTACCAAAATTCACAAATGCGTGTAGAAACAATAAAACAGTTGATTGGGATCGTTGAAGATAATGATTTTAAAAATCACTTGGAATCGCAGTTCAACGAGTATAAAGAAATCCATATCGCAGCAAAGAAAGCGCTTAATGAAAATGGATATGATGAAAAAGGGATCAGCGCTCTGGATAAGATCAAAACTTATTTGATGATCAATATTCAGACGCTTGCTGACAAAAGCCCATCGCATATTGCTGAAATGCTGATTATAGGAAGTAATATGGGCATTATCAATGCCATAAAGAACCTGAAAAAATATAAAAATGCAGAACCCAATATTAAAAACCTTATGGAAAGATTGCTCAAATTTGAAGAAAACAATGTTCAGCAGTTAAAAGAATTCCTCTAGAAAAAGCATCATGTTGTAAAAAAGGAGATATCTTAGTTATTCCAAGAAATCTCCTTTTTTATCTTTATTTTATAATTTTATATTTATATTAATCCAAAAAGTCTTTCAGCTTTTTGCTGCGGCTTGGATGGCGAAGCTTTCTTAATGCTTTTGCTTCAATCTGGCGTATTCTTTCCCGTGTAACATTGAATTCCCTTCCTACTTCCTCCAGGGTGCGGGCTCTTCCATCATCCAATCCGAATCTCAGTCTAAGCACCTTTTCTTCTCTTGGTGTAAGGGTATCCAATACATCAATGAGTTGTTCTTTAAGCAATGTGAACGCAGCCGATTCTGCCGGCGCGGGAGCGTCATCATCAGGTATAAAATCGCCTAAATGGCTGTCTTCTTCTTCACCTATAGGAGTTTCCAATGACACCGGCTCCTGGGATATTTTTTGTATATCACGGACCTTTTCTTCGCTCATACCCATTTCTTTAGCGATCTCTTCCGGTGTCGGATCCCTGCCGAGTTCCTGAAGAAGCTGTCTTGATACGCGAATAAGTTTATTTATGGTCTCGACCATATGAACCGGGATACGTATGGTTCTGGCCTGATCCGCAATGGCTCTGGTTATTGCCTGTCTTATCCACCAGGTAGCATAGGTACTGAACTTAAAACCTTTTCTGAAATCAAACTTTTCGACAGCTTTTATAAGACCTAAATTCCCTTCCTGTATAAGATCCAGGAACAGCATCCCACGGCCTACATAGCGCTTGGCTATACTTACCACGAGACGCAGGTTTGCTTCTGCCAGTCTTTTCTTTGCTTCCTCGTCGCCCTTTTCCATCCTTTTGGCAAGTTCGATCTCTTCTTCACTCGTCAAGAGGGGAACCTTACCAATCTCCTTTAAATACATCCTTACAGGATCATCAATACTGATTCCCTCAGGTATGCTTAAATCATCTTCATCTTCTTCGACTTCTTTATCTATAAACGGAATTACGTCAAAATCCTCTTCACCAATTTCCGGAACAATCTCAATCCCCAGTTTTTCAAGTGTTTCATAAATTTTCTCTATTTGCTCCGGAGAAATATCCACGTGCTCAAAAGCATCCTCTATCTCATGATAGGTCAGCATGCCTTTTTCTTTTCCTTCTCTGGTAAGCTCCCTTAAGATATTCTTGGGATCCTTCATCTCATCCTTGTTGATTTGTTTATTTTTATTTTTTTCTTCAGAAGCCATTTTTTCCTCAAATAATGAATCTTTTGATGTCTCTATTTCATTGTCTTTAAGACTTAATTCATTGTTATTTTCATTTTCCAAAGAATCGGCTTTCTTATTCTTGTTTTCTGCCATGTTATTTCTCCACCCCTCGTGTTTTTCAATTCTTACGTCAGTCTCTTAAGTTCAGCGATTCTCTCTGCTCTTTTACTGAACTCGAGCCCTAATTTCTGCCTTATCATTCCATCTTCTTCATTCTTGATCCTTTCAAGAGTCTGTTTCTGCATATCTTCCAGCTTTAATATTTCCAGCTTGTTGAGTATTTGCTGTATTGCTTTGTCAGCATCTTCCAAACCACTGTTCATCTCTGCTACCCGCACCAAGTAAGATGCTTCCCTGGAATCCAATACATTTAACAGCTCCGCAAGAACACAGGTTTTGTTCTGCTCCAGTTTATTATATAGTATTTCGGCAATTTTTCTTGCTCCTTTATCTATGTAAGCATCAAGGTTGTACTCTTTTGACACTTTATCAAACAAACGATTCTCATTGCAGAGCATAACCAGCAACATATGCTCCAATTCTCCAAATCTGGCGTCAATTTTGGGAAGTTCCGGAAATTCCCTTCCCGTTACCGTGTTCTTGCTCAATAAATACGTTTTTTCTCTTGACAGTTGTCTGCTTCTTCTTTTTTGGATCTCACTATTCAATGACTCCAGCGATATTCCGTATTGCTGCGCATAATTCTTTGCATACAACTCTCTTTCAATGTTATTGTCATGAGCGGCCAATATATCTGCAATGCTGTTGAGCAGTTTTAGTTTATCGTCTAAAGTATCCAAATTATACATATCTTTCTCTGCTCCGATTCTGTAGTCCAGCAGAGATATTGCCCTGTCTACAAGGTTTTTAAACTTTTCCGGGCCATTATTCCTGATATATTCATCCGGATCCTTGCCATCTGGTATTAACAGAACCCTGACATTGCAGCCTGCTTTTTCCAGTATTTCGAGTCCCCGCAATGTTGCGGTTTGTCCGGCAGAATCCGAGTCATATGCTATTATCACCTCTTCTGCATATTTTTTAAGTATCCATGCCTGGGATTGAGTCAGCGCAGTCCCTAAAGATGCGACGGCATAATCAATTCCCGCCTGATGCAATGATATGACATCCATATAGCCTTCTACTATCAGTAGTTTTCTGCTTTTACTCTGCCGTGCGTAGTTAAGCCCGTATAGCTCACGGCTTTTGTTGTACACCGGCGTATCCGGCGAATTCATGTACTTTGGCTGAGTGTTATCAATGACTCTTCCACCAAATCCTACAATATTCCCCCGTATGTCGAAAATTGGAAACATTATTCTGTCCCTGAATCTATCAACCAACTCTCCGGTTTTGGTCTGTATGGACAGTCCTGATGACAGTAATAACTCTTTTCCCACTCCTTTATCCAAAAGATTCTTTGTTAATTCATTCCATCCGCCGGGCGCAAAACCTAAACCGAATTGTTTAATTATATTCTCGGTAAGTCCGCGTTTTCTAAGATAAGCCTGAGCTCTGGCGCCGTTTTTGCCTGCTAGCGCTGAGAAAAAAAACCTTGCAGCTTCTCTGTTAATATCCAGAATTTGTTTCCTTAATCGGGATTTCTCCCTCTCTTTAGTATCCTCAGGCTCCGGGAGTACGATTCCCACTCTGTCTGCAAGAAACTTAAGCGCTTCCAAAAAGTCTAAATTCTCAATTCCCATTATAAACTGGATAACGCTTCCGCCTTTATTGCACCCGAAGCAATAGAACAACTGTTTTGACGGTTCAACGCTGAACGAAGGTGATTTCTCATTGTGAAACGGACATAAGCCAAAGTATCTTCTGCCCTTTCTTTCAAGCTTAACATAGCTTGAAACTACCTCAATGATATCATTTCGTACTCTGACTTCCTCAATTACTTCTTCCGGGTAAAACATATCACAACCTCATAGATTTTATTATTCGACAGAATGTCTGTTTTTCCTTCCTATTGGGTAAATATTTTGTTGCTGATATAAAATCATGATCCGGATCCCCTCCATAACCCGCTCATAACACATTACCGGCAATAATTCAAAATATTTACCATGGAGCAGGTATGTAAATTTGCTGGAATTTCTTCACAGCATAGCGATCCGACATACCGGCCACGTAATCCAGAACCGTCCTCTCAAGCCCTTCTGTTTCTATAGCATTTTGAGAGTCTTCCGGAAGCAGGTGCGGATTGTCCAAAAGGTATAAAAACAACTCTTCTATCATTAGTTCCGCTTTTGATTCTTCTTTTTTTGCGACAGATCCTATATAAACATTTTCAAACATATAGTCTCTGAGTAATTTACTGCATTCCTGAAAATCCGGACTCATGCATATACAGTTTTTGCCATAGCTATTTATAATAATATTAGTAATCATATTATTAATACGTATTGATGAGGATTTTCCCAAAACCTCGGTACATTCTTTGGGTAAATCATCTTCTTTGATAATGCCTCCGCGTATCGCATCCTCAATATCATGATTTATATAAGCTATTTTATCGGCAAAACGAACCACCTGTCCCTCAAGAGTTGACGGCATTACTTTTCCGGTATGGCAGCGTATTCCGTCTCTTACTTCCCAGGTAAGATTTAAGCCTTTTCTGTCCTTCTCCAAAACTTCAACTACTCTGACGCTCTGCTCATTGTGTTTAAAACCAAAATTGCTGATCCTGTTTAAGACCCGTTCTCCTGCGTGTCCGAAGGGTGTATGCCCCAAATCATGTCCCAGGGCGATAGCTTCGGTCAAATCCTCGTTTAATCTTAAGCATCTGGCTATAGTCCTCGCTATTTGCGAGACCTCAAGGGTGTGAGTGAGTCTCGTCCTGTAATGATCCCCTTCCGGAGAAATAAATACCTGGGTTTTATGCTTTAGTCGTCTGAAAGCTTTAGAATAAATAATTCTGTCCCGATCACGCTGAAAAACGGTTCTTATTTCGCATTGCTTTTCTTCTCTGTCCCTGCCTTTGCTGTTCCTGCTCAAAGTCGCAAATTCAGATAAGAGTTTCTCTTCCATATCTTCAAAATACTCTCTGAAATGCATGCGGAACCTCCAAAAAAATAATGTTACATATACTTATACCCATAAAAATACGGCGGTAATATACCGCCGTAGCAATTAATATGTTGAAATTAAAATGTAAATAAATTACTACATGTCTTTCAAGCAATCGGTACAGATTACCTTCCCTTTAAAATCAATGGTATTCGGCTTTGCAATATCGCAAAATACACATCTGGGAGTATACTTATCAAGTACAACATTCCCATTCTCGTCTACATACATTTCAATGTCGTCGCCCTCATTAATGTTCAGTTCCTTACGCAATGACTTAGGTAACACTATTCTTCCAAGTGAGTCCAACTTTCTAACATAACCTGTGGCCCTCATTTCCATTTCCTCCCTAAACCCAATTTTTTTCTGTAATAGAATTATATCATAAGTTGTCGTTTTGTGATATAAAATTTATTAATTTTTGTAAGTTTTTTATCTGGAACTAACAATATTACTTATTATGGAACTAAAAAAAAGTTTAGACATTATAACAAAAACATAGAAGCCAGGACATTTTATCCGGCTTCTATAAAGTATATAGCGTTTCTTCCTTTTTATGACATTTTATTAAGGTATAAATCTAGAGGCTCCGTACATAATCGTTTCAATTGCTTCATCTATGTCTTGTCCCGTTAGATCTTCAATCTTTCTCGTCAAGTCTTTATTTTTCTTTACGGCTTTAATAAGATTTTCTGTGATTTCCTCAACCACATCTTCAAAATCTCCGCCGGATATTAACTCTTTGATCTCAATGGCATCTTTCCGGTTATACTTCGTGAAGTTTGCGCCACTTTTTATTTCAGACTTTACGAATATCTCCAAATCATTATTAATTTCAGCTGAAAAATCTATACCTTTGATGGTATTGCCTGATCCAAAGCTGAATATTAGCTCCAGCTCAGATATGTCGACAGCATCAAAATTCATATTATCAAATCTTACCAAGGCATTGCTTATCATATCCTGGTAATACTCCTCAAAATCATCTTTATCCTCAAGTATCTCCAGCGTTTCCTCCAATTCGTCAACATCAATAATTCTCAGCTTTTTCTTTTCTTTGACGATCCGATTTATAAAATCAATAGCATTCTTTCTGACAGATTCCATTAATTTAGAGTCATCCTCAGCTTCTTCCAAAAGCGCTGTGAAAAGCTCTGACATTATTTCAGAATCCAAAGTTAAAATTATCTTTTTGCCGGACTTTTTGATATTATCATCCAGTACGTTATTAATTATTTTCATATATTTTTTTGTGTCAAATTTCAGAGAAATCCCGTCCAGTGCCTTTTTTACTATTTTATAATCGTTTACATAATCAGGATAATCCGGGATCACATCTTCTACATCCTGATAAAAAACTTTTTTATGTAAATCTTTAAGATCTATGTAAAAATCCGCGTTATTCAGCCCCGCTGCTACTTTAACTACAGGTTTGTTACTGTACAATAAGTCTAAAGTCAATTGGGCGAACAATTCATTCATATCAGCAGCTGTCTCGAGTTTTATTGTTAATTCATCGAGTAAATCGGCTTCATCTTCATCTCCGTCATAAGCTATATCAATTGTTGTGGTTGTTGTACACTTATCCGTTTTTGCAAGTTTGATTAAACCCTGGATCAGCCTTTCTGCCGGTTTAGCGAAAGAGATATTCATTACGAGAAAAATAACCGCTATAACTGCAGCCAGCCCCAAAACATATAACAATGCTTTGGATTTTTTCTTTGGGGTTTCAACAGATATATCAGGGATTGCTGAAGGTTGAACAGCAGGTTCAATAACCTGTTTATATGTATTTCCTGAATTATCGGGCACAGATGTATTTTGTGCAACATTAACATCAGTATCTAATGATTGTTCTTGAAGTTTATTTCCGCATTTTGTACAGAACAATGCTTCATCCCTGTTTTCGAAGCCACAATTAGGACATTTTTTCATTACTTTACCTCCAAAATATATCGATACTTATATTCTAGCATTCATTTATGTTTTGTAAATATTTGTTTTTATTGGTTTTATGTATTTTATTTATATGAAATTCTATTTATTTGCTTTAATTTTCATTTAATTTATTATCATCTATTTCATCTGACAGCTAAAAAAATTCCATGACTAAAAAAGTATATCCAATAGTACGTTAAAGTACAATGTTTAATTACACAGGATTTACGGAAACTACGAAAAAATATATCTGTTAACAGAAAATCAGTAATTCTGACAAAAAGCTTCAAAGATTGGGTGAAGATCCTTTGTTCCGGTTGAAATGGCTGATACGAGCCGCTGCATTCTTTACAAAATAAAAAAGGTGCCGCAGATAAGGCAGCCTTTCCGCAACTCCAGCATCGGACTGTCGATGCAGCGCAACAGGCCTTACTCTGCAGGCACCGGTCCAATTTACAATATTCTGTTATTCTGTACCGTAAAACGGTTTATGTGCGCTTATATAAGTTTATAAGCTATTTCATTCCATCTTAATTCTTTAAGCAGTGAACTGATTTTGGTATCCTTATCAATTACTATACATTCGATTCCGCACATATCAGCCCAATCTGTCAACTGCTCCACAGTAACATTTTGCGAGTATACGGTATGATGAGCGCCGCCTGCGTGGATCCATGCTTCGGCAGCGACTGACAATGAAGGCTGTGGTTTCATAAGTACACGGGCAACAGGCAGTTTAGGCATATCATGGGTGGCTTCCACAGTATCGACTACACTGATAATAAGGCGGAATCTGTTCCCCAGGTCAATTAATGAAGCGCATACGGCAGGTCCGGCGGCACTGTCAAACACCAGTCTTGCCGGGTCACTCTTACCGCCTATTCCAAGAGCATGAACTTCTATTCTTGGTTTCCCGGCAGCAATGGTGGGGCAGATTTCCAACATATGAGCTCCAAGGTTTATTTCATTTCCGGGTTCCAGATGATAGGTGTAATCCTCCATAAATGATGTTGCTTTTCCGTCAGCCATAATCTTTACAAGACGTACAAATGCAGATGTCTTCCAGTCGCCTTCTGCTCCGAATCCGTAACCTGATTCCATAATTCTTTGAGAAGCAAGACCGGGTAATTGTTTCAAACCATGAAGATCTTCAAAGGTAGTAGTAAAGGCCTCATAATTACCCTGTTCCATAAACGCTCTTAGTGCAGCTTCAATACGAGCCTGGTATCTTACGGCTTCCATTTTTTCTTCAGAGTCTTTTACCTGCGACATATCATAAAGGCTTTCGTATTCCTTCATTAATCTATCAACTTCTGCCTCTGGTACTTCGTTAACCAATTTGACCAGATCGCCTATACCATAGCCGTCAATAGTCCATCCCAATTTAATCTGGGCTTCAACCTTGTCTCCTTCTGTAACCGCAACATTCCTCATATTGTCACCGAAACGGCAAACCTTAATATTCTTGCCATATACAAAAGCAACAGCTGTGCGCATCCAACGGCTGATTCTGTCAACTACTTCTTCATCCTGCCAATGACCGGCAATAACTTTTCGAGGCATTCTGAGTCTTGCGCCTATAAAGCCGAACTCACGGTCTCCATGAGCAGATTGATTCAGGTTCATAAAATCCATATCAATGCTGTCCCACGGAATTTCACGATTAAACTGGGTATGCAGATGCAACATTGGCTTTTGAAGCGACATCAAACCTTTGATCCACATCTTGGCAGGTGAAAATGTATGCATCCATGTAATTATTCCTGCGCATGTTTCATCTGAATTAGCGTCAATAGCCATCTGATAAATTTCTTCAGGGGTCTTTACCACAGGTTTGAATTTAATTACGAAAGGTGTTTTTTCACTAAGGTGTTCTGCTATGATCTTAGAGTGCTCTGCGACTTGTCTTAAGGGTTCTTCACCGTAAAGGAACTGGCTCCCGGTTACAAACCAGAATTCGTAGTTTTTCAAATTTGGCATAACTGACTCCTCCTATTTAAATTTAGATGTACGTACAAGTAATATCAAATAAATTATAACCCATATATTTCTTGTTTGCAATATGAAACGGGATACCCATTCAAGCGATTTTTCTTGTAAAAACCGGCGATGTTGTATATAATATAAATGATGTACGCACAAGTTGATTGAGGAGTATTCGCGTGAATGAGCAGACAAAATATTTAGAACTCAAAAATTATCTTAAACAGCAGATAATAATGGGCAGAATAAAGGCTGGAGAACGCATTCCTTCGGAAAACAAGCTTTGCAATGATTTTTCTCTCAGCCGTCATACGGTTAGAAAAGCTATCTCTTTATTAGTGTCTGAAGGGTATCTTTATACCGAACAGGGCCTGGGGACTTATGTGAAAGACAGAAGTATCAGGAGAACAGAATCCCACAACATAGGAGTGCTGACCACCTATATTTCGGACTATATCTTTCCCCGTGTTATCCAGGGAATTGATACTGTTTTATCTCACAGGGGCTATAGTATAATGCTGAAAAATACTGATAACAATGTGGCCAAAGAAGCTAAATATCTTGAAGAAGCACTGAGTAAGGATCTTGAAGGTCTCATCATTGAGCCCACCAAAAGCGCGCTGTATTCTGACAATTCCGCTTATTACGAAGCCCTTGACATCCACCGTATACCATATATATTTATTCATGGCTGTTATCAGCATATTAAGGATAAATCATATGTCATATTGGATGATGCACAGGGAATGTACCTTGCTGTCAATCATTTGATTCAATTGGGACATAAAAATATTGCCGGCATCTTCAAAGCTGACGATATGCAGGGTGTAAATCGTCATCATGGTTATGTGAAGGCCTTATCGGAAGCAGGTATTCCATATGATTCCAACAAGGTCATATGGTTTCACACCGAAGACCGGAAGGTCAAACCGAATACAGAAATCAGGAATTTTATAAATACGGGTATATCATTGGACTCAATTGCCTGTTATAATGATGAAATTGCATTTGGAATATATCAGACCCTATCCGAGCTGGGCGTCAGGGTTCCTGAAGATATTAGTATAACAGGCTTTGATGATTCGAACCTGGCCACCGCCTGCCCTGTACGTCTTACAACAGTTACTCATCCAAAGGAAAAGCTTGGTGAAGTTGCAGCAGAGCTGTTATTGGAACTATTAAAAGATCCTGATCACATTAACAATCCCCGAAGAAAGGTTTTCATACCCGAATTGGTTGTTGGAGATTCATGTTCAGATCGAAATAAAAAGTAATTTAATTATTGATAATGATAAGGAGGATGCAAAATATGCTGAAGGATTTAAAAGAGCAAGTATTAAAGGCCAATCTGGACCTTCCCCGTTACGGACTGGTTACATTTACATGGGGAAATGTAAGCGGAATTGACCGTGATAAAGGACTGGTAGTGATAAAACCAAGCGGTGTTCCCTATGATGAGCTTAAAGCAGAACATCTTGTCGTCCTTGATCTGGATGGAAACAAGGTCGAGGGGGATCTCAACCCATCATCCGATACCCCCACACATCTTGTTCTATACCGCAATTTCAAGGGAATAAATGGTATAGTTCATACACATTCAAGCTGGGCTACAAGCTGGGCGCAGGCAGGTAAATCAATTCCCTGTTTTGGTACTACTCATGCCGATTATTTTTATGGTTCCATTCCCTGTACGAGGAAGTTGACCAAGGAAGAAGTCGAAGGCAACTACGAAGAAAACACAGGATATGTTATAGTTGAAACATTTAAGGAATTGAATCCTCTTTATGTTCCCGGTGTTCTTGTGGAGGATCATGGTCCTTTCAGCTGGGGTACAAGCCCTGATAATGCCGTTCATAACGCGGTAGTCCTTGAAGAAGTTGCTAAAATGGCTTTTAACACTCTTATGCTGTCAAACGGAAACGCGCAGCCTGCCTCCGAATATATTCAAAACAAGCATTTTATGAGGAAACATGGACCTAACGCATATTACGGCCAAAAATAAAATCCCGCAAAGCTACCGTATACATGTTTTATTAAAATAATTTATTCTTTTTGTTGGAAGCTTTTTTGATATTATTAAATGCAATATATAAAAAGCCGGTAAGTCTCCGTAACTGACCGGTTTTATATTTATCTGGATCATTTCTTAAACAGTAAAACAGACTTATCGTTTCCCAAACCATTACATTAAAAACCGATTATCAAAGGAGATTCATTTAACTGAAATACAAGATCAAATTAACGATACAATAAAAAGATTCAAGGCCTTCGATTAAGAAGGCCTTTTTATTATCAATCGGATCTAAATTTTTGGGTGGGCGTTCCAATGGGAGTTTTCTAAAACACTGATGAACAAATGGTAGACCAAAAGCACTGTACCCGCAGTTTATAACTGCGCTTTTTTAATGCTGATCTTCCAGTTGGAGCCCGGCAAAACATTGTATGCCTTAGAGAAAGAACCCTGATTGATAGCTACGGCGATATAATCCAGGGAATTCACATAGATAAGAGGCTCTCCTATATAAACATCAGCAAAAGATTTGGCATAACGGATAATATTGCGGTAAACCTCCCGCGTGTCATTCATGATGGCTATCTCAACCCTGCCTCCATAAGGAACTCCCAGTGTCTTAAACAGATCCTTGCTAATGTTGGTCCATAAGCTTCCAAACCGGACATCCAGGATATCGATGGTACCTGTAATAGTATCTCCTTCTTTAACAGGCTCCGTGACCGGAAGCTCCACCACGCTGTCGGGATGGACCACAGGGCCGATATCCTCAAACCGGATGAGGCCCGAAGCCAGTCTGGCGCCAGTATAGGCATAAATATCCCTTCCATGGAAGGTGTAGGATTCACCTGAGTTAGGAAGACGGTTTTTTTCCTCGTCTATCTCTCTAGCCTCTTCTATGCCCACCATCCTCTTTATATGGGTGAGGGTCCCATTGTCCGGGGTAATGATGTATTGGCCGTTGACAGTTCTGACAGCAATACTGCGTCTTGTGGAGCCCACTCCGGGGTCAACCACCGAAACGAACACCGAATCCTTTGGCCAGTAGCTAACTGTCTGGATCAGGCGATAGGATGCCTCCCAAATATTGTACTGGGGTATTTCATGAGTCAGATCACATATTTTCAGCTCCGGACATACTGAGTAGGCCACACCATACATGGCACTGACCGCTCCATCGGCAATACCGAAGTCCGATTGAAAAATCAACAGGCTCATATTGACCTCCTTGTTTTCTATTCTCACTTTTGGAATATAACCGTCCAGTCATTTCCATAATCCACATGCCAAGTCTCGCAGAAGCTGCCCATGCATGTGGCAACGCCGATGTTCATCAGCTCATTGGTATATATGACGGTCTCTCCCTTTTTTACATATCCAAATGATTGTGCAAACAGGGCCTTTTCGTGATGAACCACCTTATCCCCATGTCGGATGGTCATATCTACCATATCACCAAGGGCAAATCCACATTCCATAAATGCTTTGGCGGGGATATTGGTCCATAGGTTTCCGAAATTCGGGTCATTGATCTCAAAGATACCTTCAGCCCGATTATGGCTGAGATTTGGCTGGATGATGGGATGTACCACAATCTCATCCACCGGATAGCTCGGACCCACTTCCTCAAAGGTGATAATCCCGCTGGCAAGCCTTGCCGCACAATAGCCGAACAGATCTCTTCCATGGAATACATGGGTTCCTTCTGTAGTCTTCAGGCGATTCCGCGTCTCGTCGATTTCGCGCACCTCCTGGATTCCTGCATGAGCCTTCACATGGGTCAGTGTTCCGTTATCGGGGGTGACAACTATATATCCGTCACAGGTTTTGGCTACGCAGGCTCTTCTGGATGTTCCCACGCCGGGATCCACTACCGAAACAAAGATTGTACCTTTCGGCCAAAACTTCATGCTCTGATTTAGCCGATAGGAGGCGCTCCAGATGTCAAAATGCGGAATTTCATGGGTTCCGTCAAAAATCTCCAGGCTGCGGTCTACAGATTTGACAACGCCGTACATGGCGCAGACCGCACCCTCTTTGTAAGTAAAGTCTGTTTGAAATACTAGAATGGGTTTGTTCATGTCCACAAATTCTCTCCTTAATAACTGATGCTTGTTTATCATAGCTTTCCTATATGTTACAGCCAGTCTGTCATGTTGGCTGTATATAACTCGATTCCCTCGGCATGGGCTTTCGTCTTCAGCCTTTCATACCCTGCATGGACGTTCTTGCCATAGGGCATGGCCGGAGTCACCCACGCACCGTCATAAACGGTAGGTATTTTCACAAAGCCAAATATGTTCTTGATTATTTCAGGGATATACTTATTCGGATTCATGCAAATGGATACCACATATTTAAGTTTTGAGCCATTATGTTCTGCGTGATGATCCAGTATACACAAAACAGTAAAAGGATGATATATAATACCTTGAAGACCTTGTCAGCCTTTAGCTCCTCATGCTCGCTGTAATAGGTTCTTGTCTTTCCTCTGCCGTATCCTCTCAGATCCATAGCATTAGAAATGTTTCCCACCCTGTCAAAGGAAGTGGTGATCAAAGGAACCAGGATCAGTATGTTTTGCTTCAATCGTTTTCCTAGGGACGTCTTCTTGGGATCCAGTTCAACTCCTCTGGTTTGCAGGGATACTTTTATGTTTTGAAAGTCCCTTCCGATATCAGGAATGTATCGAAACGCTATGGAGAAAATAGTGCATATCTTGTAGGGTACCTTGATGGAATATAGTCCGGCCGCCAGTTCAGAAGGTGTAATTGAAAGGATGAAGACCAGAGAAACCATGAAGCAGGTTATCATCTTGATAAAGCGGACGCATAAGTACCATAGGGTTTCAGCCGACAAGAAAAGACGTTCGGTAAGCCTGAACAATACCGTAGTCTTTCCCCCGCACCACATGGTCCCGATATTTGGGTCGGCCAGCCAGAACAGCACAATGTTCAGCAGGTTCATAGCCCCTATTATAATGAAAAAGTACTTTATGATTTTCCAGTTTGGCTTCAGCGATACAAGTCCAATGATGCTCAAAATGAACAGCGGCATTATCAATCGCAGATCAAAGGACATGATTATATACACCATAAGAATGAGGAAGGCACGGACCTTTGTTTTTCCGGTAAGCTTATGAAGAAAGGTATCTCCGGGAATCAAATTAATCAAAAGCTTGTTGTCCATTGGCCCTTACCATCCTTTCATAGTTAATAAAGTGTTCAATATAAGCTTCAGGATCGAGTCCCAAACGCATAGCCAAGGTATAAAGCGAGGTTTGCTTAAGATTTGCCCTGGTTATAACCTGGTCATTGGACAGCACCCTGAAGACCGAGTCATCAGCCACCAGTTCTCCCTCAGAGAACACTATGGCACGATCGGTATACTGGATGGCCAGGTGCATATCGTGGGTGATGAAGATAATGGTGATGCCATATTCCCTGTTGAGTTCGTCCAGGAATTCCATGATTTCAGTGTAGTGGTGGTAATCCTGGCCGGCAGTTGGCTCGTCAAGAATGATGATCTCAGGCTGCAGCACAAGAATGGATGCAATGGTAATCCTCTTTTTCTGACCATAGCTCACTGCTGTGACCGGCCAGTTTCTCATGGGATAGAGGCCGCACATCTTAAGGGCCTTTTTTACAGCCTCATCGATCTCCTGCCTGCTCTTTCCCCTGAGCAGCATTGCCAACTCCACCTCATCCTTGATAATATCCTTAACCAACATCTGGTTGGGGTTCTGCATAACATACCCGATTTTCTCACCGATTTCCTTGATGGAATATTTCATATAATTGGTGCCGTTGATCAGAACCTGGCCTTCCCGGGGTCTTATAATACCGCAGATCAACTTGGCCATGGTACTCTTTCCGGCTCCGTTCTTTCCCACAAAGGCGACCTTTTCACCCCTTCTCACCGAGAAGGAGATGTTTTTAAGCACCGTCTCCTTGCCATAGGAAAAGGAGACATTCTGTATCTTCAGAATTTCTTCACCCATCTTTGGAACATACTTCTCCAATTGTACCAGTTGCTGTTTCTTCAGCTTATCTTCAAATGGGGATAAATCCATTCCCTGAATATCCGACAGGTTTTGGTCCGGTGTCAATTCACAGCCGGCATACTTCATAGCCTTGATATAGAGAGGCTCCCGGATGCCGTATTGAGTCAGAAGATCGGAAGCCAAAAGTTCGTCAGGCACACCGTCATAGACAATCCTGCCCTCGTTCATAAGGACGATCCTGTCCACGTTGCGGTGTAATACATCCTCCAACCGGTGTTCCACGATAACAATCGTTTTGTTCTGCTCCTTATGAATTTGGTCAATGAGCTCCACAGCCGTCATTCCCATTTTGGGATCCAGGGCGGCGAGGGGTTCATCGAAGATCAACAGGTCCACATCGTCATGGAGAACGCCTGCCAGGGCAACCTTCTGCTTTTGTCCACCCGACAGTTCATAAGGTACATGCATGAGAAAATCCCTCATGCCCACAACCCCGGCTGCCCATTCGACCTTTGGCAGCATTTCATTCCTCGGCATGCTCTGGTTCTCCAGAGCAAAAGCGATATCCTCTCCCACACTCAGGCCTACAAACTGAGCATCCGAATCCTGAAGTACGGTTCCCACCACCTTGCTCAAAGCAAAGATGCTGGCATCTTTGGTTTCCATGCCAGCAACCTTGCATGAGCCTGTGATAACCCCATCGTATGAAAAAGGATTTAAGCCATTGATACAATTTGCCAGTGTCGACTTCCCACTTCCGCTGGGACCCAGGATCAATATCTTTTCTCCCTTGAAGATGGTAAGATTGATGTCATGAAGTGTAGCGGCAGATTGCGATTTGTATTTGAATCCAAAATTTTTAAATTCTACAATGGGTGTACTCATTTTTACGCATTATTCCTTTTCTTCTTCCATTTTGAGGTTTGTACTGCGGGCATTGCGCCTTGCAAGAGCAAAGAGGATAGGAATACCGACAATGACCAATACTGCAGTGTTGGCTATTCCGCCTGCAATGGCCTGAAGGAATGTGATACTCTCTTCACCGCCATAGAAAGCCATCGTCAGCAATGGTGTGACAACACCAAACGCAAAAGCGTTGCCGACTACGCATGTGATGGCATAAATAACTGCATGAATGGGCTTGAAGATACCTTCATTGATCTTAGCGCCATAAAACGGCAGCAAACCAACGATAAAGCCTAATACGCCGTTACCGATAGACCAGTCAAACCAAAATCCCCAGCCACCGATGAGATCAGCTATAATGTTGCCCACAGCGCAGGAGATGAACGCCGGAATGGGACCGAACATGGAGCCTACGATTACAGGAATAATCATGGCTGTTGTCAGATTTGTGTTGGTAAAAATCGGAATCCCGCCAAAGTTCATCAGAACGCCGAAAAGGGCCGCACCGATGGCGATTGCGACGACGGTCTTGGTATTCCATACACCAAGCAATGTTTTAAGAACCTTTTTCATTTTTGACCCTCCAATTAAAAAAATTTAAATTAAACATAACCCGCAGAAGCGAAGTTATTATAAGACTGGAAAAAATCGTTCTACAAAACACCAATATGGAATAGTTTGTCATCATGAATCGACAGAACAGAAAGTATTCCATATCGTCAAAAGAGATATAGATAATTACTTAAATTCAATAATACATCATTTATTCAATTAGTCAATAGAATTTGGCATAATCACTCGCTTAATAGATGAATTTAAACATATCCTGTCGAATTATGGCATCCCGTTTAACCATATAGAAACAGGGGCAGCAGTCTCCAGTTCTTTTTTCGGTACCGTTGGATAAAATAAGAGCACTTTTTCACTCTAAAATGTAGTAATAGTGAAAATAAATGAAAAACGACCTTCAGAATCTCTGAAAGTCGCTTATTTACTGGTCGGAGTGACTGGACTTGAACCAGCGACCTCTTGCACCCCAAGCAAGCACTCTAATCCACCTGAGCTACACCCCGACGATAAACCCGGACACCCAATTACACTGCAATATTATTCAAATGAAGTATCGATAACTCGGGCGACCGTCCGGATTCTTATTATAATGCATATCCGGGAAAATCACAATACCTTTTTGCCTAAAAATTATCCTTTTATAAACCTTCATTCGAAAAATTGCATACCACTCTGAAAACAAAAAAGCCGCCTGTTATCCGACAGGCGACTTTTTCCCGCTTCGTTTATGTACTTGCTTTTGCCGAATACTTTTTATAAGCCATATATGCAAAAAGGCCGTAAATAATAAGGCCGAAGAGTGAAGACCAGCTAAAGCCGTAATTCCTGGCCAAATATCTGATAAGATAAATAAGATTGATTAGTGCTTCTACCCCCAATCCAATAGTCAAAGCAAAGAAATTCTTTTTTGCAATACATAACAGAATACCAAGTATAAATACATAAAAAATAAGTCCGCTTATTATACCTCCGAGATATACAAAGACATCAAGAAACCTCAGAACGCTGCAGCCTAAAAGTATGTACAAATCAAAAACCAATAATGAAGATAATACAGATTTGCTCTCAAAATAAGTCTTGAGCTCGTTACTTACATTTTCAATCATACATCACACCTCCTCATAATTATAACATGGGTTTAATTTACATTATATACATATATTATATATAATGCACTGAAAGATTTCGTCTATTATTTTTATTCTTAATGGCATTGTTTCATGATAAAATGTAGACACGGAATATATAATAATTCTGCATTATTTTTCAGGAAAGGTACTTATGCAAATAGAAAAGAAGCCTGATAAAAAAGTAAATTTTAAATACAAATTTCTTTCTGTCTTACTTATACCATTGGCTCTGCTTATTAAGCGGATTATGGCAGAATATCCCGAATTTACGGAGAATGTTTATTCAAGAGGCATCTATAAAATTATTATGCAGCCTGTAAGTCTGTTGACGGGGTTGATCCCAATTTCTGTCGCAGAACTGGCTCTTATCATACTTGTCATATACATTCCGGTCCGGCTCATTTACCTCATCATTAGGGCAGTTGGCAAGGGCGAAGGCATTCTGCTTTGGCGCTTTTTTGCTAATTTGGTTATGCTGGGATCCCTATGGTTTTTTGTCCAGGTGATGGTGTGGAATATCAATTATGAACGTTTGCCATATTCACGGCTTGCCGGCATTAATGTGCAGGATTCTTCTTTAGATGAGTTGGAAGCGCTTTGCCGCTGGCTTGTACATGAAACCAACAGATTAAGGGAACAGGTGTCTGAAAACCAGGACGGAATCATGTATGTGGAAGGAGGATATAATTCTGTCCTGAAACGGGCTTATAAAGGATATGAGGTACTAAAACAGGAATATCCGTTTTTAGGCGGAAAATATGGTAATCCTAAGCCTGTTTTGTTCTCCAGGCTGATGTCACATACAAATATAATAGGTATTTATTCCTGTCTTACGGGTGAGGCAAATATAGACATTGATATTCCCGAAATGTCGCTTGCATCGACAGTGATGCATGAAATGGCTCATCAAAGGGGTTTTGCCCGTGAAGACGAGGCAAATTATATAGCATATAAGGCTTGCATGGCACATCCGGATATTGATTTCAAATACTCCGGTACCGTTATGGCCCTGCAGTATTCTATGAACGCGCTTTATTCCGAAAGCCCTGAACGCTATTTAAGCGTGATCGTCAATTACAGTCCCGGATACCTGAGGGATCTGGAAGCTGAAAGAGAATACTGGAAGCACTTCCAGGGAGTCACAAAAGAAGTAGCTGATAAAATGAACGATACCTATCTTAAATTAAACGGCCAGGAAGACGGTGTCAAAAGCTACGGCAGGATGATAGATCTGCTGCTGGCAGAGTATAAGGACAGTTACAGCAAGTATATGGTTCAAAAGAGCATTTCGGATGAATAGTAATAAAGGGGCTGTCTTGATTAAAGACAGCCCCTTTATTTTATTTCTTAATCATTTGACAACTCTTTTATGGATGTAACTAAAGAAGATAAACCCTGGATTTCAGACGGAATGATGATCTTTGTGGCTTTTCCGTCAGCGGCTTTTTCAAATGCTTCCAGACTTCTAATGGCAATAACTTCCTTGCTTAATTCCTGCTCCTTGATCATTCTCAAGCCTTGGGCGGTAGCATGTTGAACCTTCAGGATGGCCTCTGCCTCACCTTCTGCTTCACGTATTTTAGCTTCCCTTGTTGCTTCTGCTCTTAAAATAGCGGCTGCCTTTTCAGCTTCAGCCTCAAGAATGAGCGCCTGCTTCTTTCCTTCGGCCACCAGTATACTAGCAGTCTTTTCTCCTTCGGCTCTAAGTATAGCTTCACGTCTTTCCCGTTCCGCCCTCATCTGTTTTTCCATTGCATTCTGTATATCTGCCGGAGGAAGGATATTTTTAACTTCTACGCGGTTGATCTTGATTCCCCAAGGATCAGTCGCCTCGTCAATGATAATGCGCATTTTGCTGTTGATGGTATCCCTGGAGGTCAATGTTTCATCCAGTTCCAAATCACCGATAATATTACGCAATGTTGTGGTGGATAAAAGCTCAATAGCCATCAAAGGGCGCTCTACTCCATAGGTATAGAGTTTCGGATCGGTAATCGTATAATATATAACGGTGTCAATCTGAATTGTGACATTATCCTTTGTTATAACCGGCTGAGGCGGTAAATCCAGTACTCTTTCTTTTAATGAAACTCTATTGGCAATTCTGTCGATAAACGGGATCTTAAAATGCAGGCCAACTTCCCACGTTTCCCTATAGGCACCCAATCTTTCAACTATAAAAGCCTGAGCCTGGGGTACAATTTTAATGTTCCTGATGATAATGATAATCACAAGTGCAACCAACGCAAGAATTACATATTCCATAATTCAACCTCCTAAATTTATTTTCATTCATCAGCATGTACTTTTACCACAAGTTTTACGCCCTCAATGGCTACAATGACGACTTCAGTATTCTCTTTTATATATTCGCCCGATTCACTGACTGCTGTCCATATCTGGCCTTTTACCTTAACCTGCCCCGATTTATGTTCCGAGATGTCCATAACTACTAATCCTGTCTTTCCTATAAGGGCATCGGCATTAGTCTTTTGAGTTCCAACTTTTAAATATTTGACGGCAATAGGCCTTGTGAATATCAAAAGTATTACGGAGACAGCCAAAAATGCAATCAATTGTGCAAATAAAGGCAGTTTTAACAATGCAAAAATAAAAGCAATAAGTGCGCCGCCTGCCAGCCATATCGTAGTAAGGTTCACCGTAGCTGCTTCTATAATAACAAGTATAATTATGATACCAAGCCATCCATAAACATATAAATCATCCATAATACAGCCTCTCCTTATCTGCTTTTATCACTACACTTGATTATACTTGAATAATTCTTCCGTTATGATTCATTCGGTTGTATATCCCCTACCGAAGATTTATCAAACAACTTAAGGTAACACCTTCTTCTGCGGTGAATTCGTGTTTCAAAACTTCTCCACATAGACTGAACCGCATGATTGGTCTCCAGCTCAGGAGAAGCAATGGCCTTGACTACTCCATTTTTTAACGCTGCTTTTGTCAGTTCGTCCAGCAGTATATAGGGAACACCTTTTGACTTTAACTCCGGCTTTATGGCAACAAGGTATAAATCAAGGGTATCATTTTTCCTGATGGCATTCAAAAAGTGTATAAAACCGAATGGGAAAAGACGTCCCTTACTCTTTTGAGCCGCCTTGGACAGAGAAGGCATAATTATCCCAAAGCCGGCAATTGTTCCGTCCTTGTCTTTTATAACGCTGATATAATCAACATTTACATAGGAGAAAAACTGTTTGACATAGCATTCAACCTGTTTCGGGGTAATTGGAACGACACCGTAAAGATGCTCGTAACCCCGGTTCAATAAATCAAATATCTCCTTGGCATAGGGAAGAACATCTTTGGATTTTTTCAGGGGGACAACACTCAGCCCGTATTTCTCTTTCGCTCTTTGTGCCAACGCTGATATTTTTTCGGTAACGTCATTTTCAGGCACGGTTATCTCTATCTCTATCCACTCGGCATCCTTGACATACCCTAATGCCTCCATATGCTTCATGTAATATGGATAATTATATATTGTTACAAAAGTCCCCAGCTCCTCAAAACCTTCTACAAGCAATCCTTCCTTGTCCAGGTCGCAAAAGCCCAATGGACCGTGTATACCTTCCATACCGTTTTTCTTTGCCCATTCTTCAACGGTTTCAAGGAGAGCTTCAGAGACTTCAGGATCATCAATAAAGTCGATCCAACCAAAACGGGCATATTTATTTCCCCATTTTTCTATGTAACTATGATTTATTATACCTGCTATACGCCCTACTACCTCTCCGTCCTTATATGCCAACCAAAGCTCTGCGTCGCTGTATTCAAATGCGGGATTCTTCTCTTTATTAAGGGTAAATTTCTCATCCGATATGAGGGGCGGCACCCAATAGGGATTATCCTTATACAGTTTAAAGGGAAATTTAATAAATATATCAAATTGCCTCTTATTCCTGACCGGAACTATTTGTACCATAGCAACTCTCCTTGACGAAAACTGTCTGTTTATATTAAGTATACCATTTTGGCATGAGTATAACAATTCGCTAATTCACTGATTTCAGACATTAAAATATGTTTTTCAGTGAAGCTTGTCGACAGGCTATACTCAATTTGATATAAAACGACATGAATAATAATTCTTCATTTATTTATCAGTATTTATTCATCCAGGCCGACTTTGTAAATACTCCTTTTATCCAGTGACCACACTGGTTCAGAAAACTGGCCGGGCGCGATATCTTTAGTAGCATTTTGATAATCGTAAACTCTGGCATCGATCATATCTAGATGATGTAACAGTTCAGCTTCCAAAAACAGTGGTTTTTTAGGACTTCCGAACTCAGCCTCGTAATGGTGACTTACGATCATATGTTTCAAAAGCAGCATAGTTTCTTCTGATGCTCCCACCAACTTACCAGCTCTGTCCACCTCTTCGACTCCCATGATAATGTGGCCCAGGAATTGTCCCTGCTTTGAATATTCGGCAATACCGAGTTCATTACTGATAAGTTCTCCGATCTTGGCCAAATCGTGCAGAATTATTCCCGCGTACAAAAGATCTGTATTGATTCCTTCATAAACGCTGCACAGCGCTTCCCCACAGCGAAGCATCCGCACTATGTGATATAAAAGCCCGCTTCTTACCGCATGGTGGAGACTTTTTGCGGCAGGATAGTATTTAAGCTTTTCTTCTTTTTGATCAAGGACTGTCATGACCACAGAACGAATTTCGGCTTTTTTTATCTTAGATACATATAGATAGATTTCTTCCAGCATATCCTCAGGTGAAAGGGGTGCGGCCGGGACAAAATCCGCGATATGTTTTTGATCTTCGTCATCGGCAAGTTTAATTTTGTTGATATTAAGCTGCAATGACTCCTTCCATGAATCCACCCTGGCATTGACATAATAAAGCTTGTTGGGAATTAAAGACATATAATCGGCTTCGCCTGCATCCCACCACTTGGCGGGTATATTGCCTGTATTATCTGAGAAAACAATATCCAGATAGTTTTTTTTATTTGATGAGATCTTTAATTCCACATTTTTTAAAAGATATATCCCGTTAACATTCTCACCGGCTTTTAAATCCGAAATTTTTGTTCCCTCAAATTTCATTTTTGCCTCCTTTACCAATTACACTTGCGGTTAAAACGGCCCATGGCAGTTTACCGGTTTCCTGCCCGCAGTTTAAGGGCTGCCGAAACCTTTATTCCGGAAGATACCGGACAGCCTGAATCAATATTTATATCTTTATTGTACACTAAAGTTTAAAAAGTGAAATAAAAAGATTTTCTGTAAGAAAAAAGCGAGCCTTGACTCGCTTTATATTATATTCCCTGGATCAGTGTCAACAAAAAAAAGCAATATCAATCCAATAAAGGTTTAATAATGGACAGAACATCCTTTCTGAGATCATCAAGCTCCTTTTCAGAATCTTCAAGTGAATTGGATGTTACACCATAATATATCTTGATTTTGGGTTCGGTACCCGAAGGTCTTACGCAAAACCAGAAACCGGGGTCCATGGTATAATGAAGTACATTTGATACAGGCATATCGATTTTTGACTCTGTATTTGTCTTAAGATTTCTTCTGATTTGCTTTTCATAATCGGCTATAATCTGAACATCTTTGCTGCCGACTTTTGTTATATTCATGTTCCTGAGGGATTCCATGGCGTTATTTATCTTTTCAAGACCTTCTTTTCCTTTTAACGTAAAGGAATCAACTCCCTCTTTAACATATCCGTATTTTTTGAAGAGTTCCAAAAGCCCCTGGTAGAGATTCATTCCTCTTGATTTATACCAGGCATAAACCTCTGCTACAAGCATGGACGCAACAACAGCGTCTTTATCCCGGGCATGGGTTCCTGAAAGATATCCATAACTTTCTTCAAAACCAAATATAAACTCTTTTCTGCCTGTATCATGCAGCAATTTGATCTGCTCCCCGATAAATTTGAATCCGGTCAGCACATCTAAAATTTCCGCTCCGTAGTTCTCGGCTATTTTTCTGGCCAAATCACTTGAAACAATGGTTTTGACCACGAATGCATTTTCAGGCAGATTATTTTTTTGCTGTCTCTGGGATAGGATATATTCCAAAAGAAGGCACCCGATCTGGTTTCCTGTGAGGGTTATAAATTCCCCTTCATCATCTTTGACTACGACGCCTAACCTATCAGCGTCGGGATCAGTGCCGATGATAAGCTCGACATTATCCTTTTCAGCCATTTGTATGGCTATGTTGAATACGGCTTTCTCCTCCGGATTCGGGTATTTTACCGTTGAAAAATCCGGATCCGGCAATTCCTGTTCCTTAACCACCAGAACATTATCAAAGCCTATTTCCTTCAATACTCTTCTTACCGGCTTGTTTCCTGAACCATGTAAAGGAGTGTAGATTATTTTCGTATCCCCGCCGTATTTTTTGCATAACTCAGGATTTATGCCCACACTTTTTACTGCGTTTATATATGCGTCATCTACCTTTTTGCCGATTATCTCCAATAATCCCTGCTTAAGGGCTTCATCCTTTTTTAAACAGCCAATTTCAGATATGTCTTTTATAGATTCGACTTCTTCAATAACTTCATCGGATTCTTTCGGAGGAAGCTGGCATCCGTCATTGCCATATGCTTTAAACCCGTTGTATTCCTTCGGATTATGGCTTGCTGTGATCACCACACCTGCGGCACAGCCTAAGTATCTCACGGCAAAGGACAGCTCTGGAGTCGGGCGAAGTTCGTCAAATAAAAACGCTTTTATATTATTGGCTGCCATGACCAAAGCGGTCTCCATGGCAAACTCATAAGAACAGCGGCGGCTGTCATATGCAATAACGACTCCCTTATCTCTCTGGCCCTGCTTTTTTATAAAATTAGCAAGACCTTGAGCAGCTTTGCGGACCGTGTACTTATTCAACCGGTTGGTACCAGCTCCAATGATACCGCGCATACCGCCTGTTCCAAATTCCAGATCCTTATAGAATCGGTCTTCTATTTCTTTTTCATCTTTTATTGCTAAAAGTTCCTCTTTGGTTTCTTCATCATAGTAAGGATCCTCGATCCATTGCCTGTATATCTCCCTATAATTCATACAAACCCTCCGAACATTACTTAACACGTTCTGTTAGATGGTTCTTTTCGGTTCTATGATCAATTTGATGGCAGTACGTTCTTCACCACCTACATTTATTTCCGAAAACGCCGGTATGCATACCAGTTCTATTCCAAGAGGAGCGAGAAAACCTCTGGCAATAGCAACCGCTTTTACTGCCTGATTTAAAGCACCGGCGCCAATTGATTGCACTTCTACAACACCCTTCTCTCTTACGACCCCCGCAATTGCCCCCGCAACTGAATTTGGATTCGATTTTGACGAAACCTTCAACAGACTCATGATGACAACCTCCAAAAAACTCATATCTTTTTTATGTAGTTGATTCTTTTTATTTCAGATAATTTATTATTTACTTCGTTTATAGTTACAATAACGGCATTTATCTGGGCTTTCCCTTTTGCAGGCTCATGCTGAACCGGAAGCCCCAGAGTGAATTTCTTTATAATAAGATCCTTATCAACACCAATGATCCCTTCGGCAGGACCGGTCATTCCCACATCGGTTATATAAGCCGTTCCGTTTTCCAGTATTTTTTCATCAGCGGTCTGTATATGCGTATGGGTCCCAAACATGCAAGATGCCCGTCCGTCAACATAGTAACCCATTGCAATTTTTTCACTGGTAGCCTCTGCATGAAAATCAATCAAAATATAGTCAGCTTGTCCCTTAAGATATGACAGTTCCCTGTCAATAGTCTGAAAAGGGCAATCTACCGGCTGATCCATATATATTCGTCCCAACAGGTTCACCACTGCAAGACGCATGCCGTTCTTCTCGACGATGAGACGACCCTTGCCAGGGACACCTTTTGGATAATTCGCAGGTCTGACAATCCTTATTCCCGAATCGATTATCTTCAGGATTTCTTTACGTGCCCAGGTGTGGTTGCCCATAGTTATGGCATCTATACCACTGTCAAAAATCTCAAGGGCCGTATTATAGCTGATGCCTCTACCCCCTGCTGCATTTTCGCCGTTTGCGATACAGAAATCAGGGTTGTAATTTGATTTAAGTTCAGGCATGCTTTCTCTTAAAGCTTTTCTTCCAATTTCACCAAATATATCTCCAATAAATAGGATTTTCAAAAAATTTACTTCCTCTCAAAACACGGGAAGCGTTTTCACGCTTCCCGAATAAAACTATTTTGCATATTCAACTGCTCGAGTTTCCCTGATAATATGGACCTTGATTTGTCCGGGATACTCCATTTCGTTTTCAATACGTTTTACTATATCTCTAGCCACCATGATCATATCATCATCAGAAACCATTTCCGGTTTAACCATGATACGAACTTCGCGTCCAGCCTGGATGGCATAGGATTTTTCAACTTCAGGTAACGAATCTGCTATTTCTTCCAACTTTTGCAGTCTTTTTACATAGGTTTCGAGAGTCTCACGTCTGGCGCCCGGTCTTGCTCCGGAAACGGCATCTGCCGCCTGTACCAGAACAGCAATTACCGAATTGGCTTCAATATCGCCATGGTGGGCCATAACAGCGTGTATGACCTCTTCGCTTTCCTTGTATTTCCTGCAAATCTCGGCACCTATGGAAACATGTGTGCCTTCGACTTCGTGGTCGATCGCTTTTCCAATATCATGCAACAGTCCGGCACGTTTTGCCAGTGTTACATCCTCACCCAATTCAGCTGCCATAAGACCTGCTAAATGAGATACCTCGATAGAGTGGGACAGGACATTCTGCCCATAACTCGTTCTGTACTTAAGCTTGCCAAGAAGTTTTATTATCTCAGGATTAAGACCGTGTACGCCGGTTTCAAAAGTCGCCCGGTCGCCTTCTTCACGGATCGTGTTTTCAACTTCTTTCTTTGCTTTTTCCACCATTTCCTCAATACGTGCAGGATGAATTCTTCCGTCAATAATTAACTTTTCGAGAGTTATTCTTGCCACTTCACGCCTGATAGGATCGAATCCTGATAAAACAACCGCTTCCGGTGTATCATCGATTATAAGATCAATACCTGTAAGTGTCTCAAGGGTTCTGATATTGCGGCCTTCCCTTCCTATTATTCTGCCTTTCATTTCATCATTTGGCAGAGGTACAACAGAAACGGTGATTTCGGACGCATGATCCGCAGCGCACCTCTGAATCGCTGTGGACAGAACTTCCTTTGCTTTGCGGTTAGCTTCTTCTTTAGCGCGCTCATAAATTTCCTTAACCATAATGGCCGCTTCGTGTTTGACTTCGCCTTCGATGTTACTTAAAAGATATTGCTTAGCCTCTTCTACCGATAACCCGGATATGCTTTCAAGTTTTTCCAGTTGTTTTTTGTATAGTTCTTCAATCTCAGCCTGTCTAGCCTCAATTTCCTGGATCTGTCTGTTCAGGGACTCTTCCTTTTTCTCCAGGGTATCCATTTTTTTCTCAAGAGTCTCATCCTTCTGCTGCAAACGTCTTTCTGTTCTTTGGATCTCACTCCTGCGTTCACGGACTTCCCTCTCTAATTCGACCCTGCTTTTGTGAATTTCCTCACGTGCCTCCATCAAAGCATCGCGTTTTTTTCTTTCAGCAACTTTCTCAGCTTCACTTATGATACGTTGGCTTTCCTTTTCTGCACTCTCAAATTCGCTCTCAGCCACTCGTTTTCTATGTTCAACTCCCTTACGGAAGAATATAAGTGAACTAATGACAGCTACCACAAGTCCTGCAATAAAGCCTAATGCAATATAAAAATAATCGTGTATACTACTCACCTCCTTGAATATTTGGTCTTTCAATAAATTCATAATCAATAAAGCATAACATTAAATGGCATCATGCATACGCATACGAGACGCCATTATAAACTATTGTATACAGTTTTAAAAACCATGTCAAGAAAGCTATTTCCTGTTGTGCATATTGCACGCTTTTATCGTATTTTTTAGCAACATCGCTCTTGTCATAGGACCAACGCCTCCAGGCACCGGTGTTATGGCAGATGCTTTTTTACATACTTCAGGAAAATCAACATCACCTGTTACTTTGCCCTCAGCGTTTCGGTTTATGCCCACATCTATAACGACAGCGCCTTCTTTAACATAATCAGCAGTTATATAGTTAGCCTTTCCGATAGCTGCAATAAGGATATCCGCATTGCTGCATACTGCCTTTAAGTCTTTGGTTCTGGAATGGCAGATGGTAACAGTAGCATTATCGTGAAGCATCAGCATGGCCATAGGCTTTCCAACGATATTACTTCTTCCTACAACAACACAGTTTTTGCCTGCGACATCTATGTTGGCATCTTTAATAAGCTCCATGACACCGGCCGGTGTGCAAGGCGCAAATACAGGCCTTCCAATCATCAGCTCTCCTACATTGAATGGATGGAATGCATCCACGTCTTTTTCAGGACTGATCCTTCTTATTACTTTTGCCTCGTCAAGATGCTTTGGAAGAGGAAGCTGAACCAGTATTCCGTCAATTGACGGATCTTGATTCAATGCGTCTATCAGGCCTAAAAGCTCTTCTTCTTCGGTTTCTTCGGGAAGAGCGTATTCAAAGGACTTAATGCCAACTTCCTCACAATCCTTTCTTTTGTTGTTGACATAGATTCGGGAAGCAGGATCATTACCCACGATAACAACTGCCAGTCCAGGGACGATACCCTCTGAGGCAAGTTTTTCCACTTCGTTTATCATGGCTTTTTTCATTCTTGCGGCTAAGTCTTTTCCGTCCAGTAGTTTATAAGACATATAACACCCCTCGTTTTACAGAAGTGAGATGTAAGAAGCCGGCAGAAGGATATTTCTGATTTCTGTCTTCTTACTTCTGACTCCTGATTCATACTTTTCTATTTATAATTTTATAATTATAAAAGTTCTTTTCTAAGTTCTTCGGCTGACTTCGGAGAAAGATAACCAATTGGAATATCAAACACCGTCAAAGCTCCTGTTTTCCCTTCCCGATTCAGCCTGACAACGGCACGGGCATAAGCTGTAAGGACACAAGCCGTAAATTCGGGATTACTGTCCAGCTTGAGCGAGAACTCGGTGATATGTCTCTTTTCGAAATGTAGTCCTGTGTCACCGCTTCTTATCACAAACCCGCCGTGAGGCATGCTGCTATGGTTCTTTATAAGCTCATCTTCAGAGATGAAATGAACGACAGTATTGTAATCAGCAAAATAATTCGGCATGTTTTTTATGGTTTCTTCTATCTCTGCTTTATCTGCGCCCTCTTCTGCAACGACAAAGCATTCCCTGATATGTTTATCTCTGGTTGACAAACTGGGTCTCTCGCCGTTTCTTATTCTTTCAATTACGCTTTCCACAGGAATCGTGTATTGGATCCCGTTTTTAACGCCTTTAACACGTCTGATGGCATCAGAATGTCCCTGGCTTACACCCTTGCCCCAGAAAGTGTAACTTTCTCCGTGGGGAAGGATGGCTTCAAATATCAAGCGATTCATGGAAAACAGGCCGGGATCCCAGCCGATCGAAATAGCAGCTGTTTTTCCGGAACGTTTTGCAGCCTCATTAACACTATTGAAATACTCAGGTATTTTTGCATGGGTATCGAAAGAATCCACGCAATTAAAAAGACCGGCATATTTGGGACCTTGCTCGGGCAAATCAGTAGCCGAACCGCCGCACAGGATCAATACATCTATTTGATCCTTATATTGGCATATATCATCAATATGAAGGACCTTTGCCGATTCAGAAACAATTTTTATACTATCCGGTTTTCTTCTTGTAAAAACGGCTGCAAGCTCCATATCAGGATTTTGTAATACTGATAATTCCACTCCCTTTCCTATGTTTCCATATCCTAAAATACCAACTCTGATTTTTTCTGTCATATTCTACTCTCCGCTTCTTTCTTATATATATTATTTTCTTTTAATAGGCAATTTCGTAATCTCCATAAACACAGGATGCGTGCGGTAAGCTGAAAAATCCGTTGATGCCTTGGCCCTCAGTCTTAGATCCGGATTGATCTCAAGAGCTTTGGTCAGGAATGCTATTGTAGCATCTACATCTCCCGAAAGAGCCGATACCCGGGCAAGCCCATACAAAATTTCATCGTCATCAGATTTTAGTTTTAAACCTTCCTTATATAATCTTGCAGCTTCAGTATAATTTTTAAGGGAAATTTCCGCAGAAGCCCAGTTATAATAGAGAGCCGGGTCGTCATCCGTAAGCTTTTCGGCACGCCTGAATATTATGACAGCTTCTTCATAACGCTTCATCATCATTAATGAAACGCCCAGATTAAAATGGACCAGATATGATTCGGGATGAACTCTTATCGCTTCGTCATACACTCTGATTGCCTCTAAAATCCTATCTTGCGATATGTAAATTTCAGCAAGCAGATTATATGCCATCTCCAGACGTTCATCGCCCATCAGGGATTTCTCCAGGTACTCAATTGCCTTATCGGTTTTCCCGGCAGCATCATAAATAGATGCCATACTATAAAAAGCTCGGCTGAAATCCGGCTTTATTTCGGCAGCAAACTTAAAGTTTGACATAGCCTCTTCAGTTTTCCCTTCATGTCGCTGAGCTATACCCAGCCGATAATAGGCTTCAGCATCCTGCGGCGCCAATTGTGTAAGTTTTTTGTAAGCAATGAGAGCATTTTTCCAATCGCCGCGTTTTCGATACAACTTGCCCAGCAAAGACCATGCTTCGATAAATTCAGGATACTTCTCCACAATAGTCTCCAACTGGTATTTGCATTCCATCTCTTCATTTTTCTCGAAACAAAGACGTGCCAGAAAGTACCTGAGTCTGTTGTCTTCTTTCAGTTTCAGAGCATTACGGATATGTTCCTGCGCTTTGTCGATCTCGCCTATGGCTAAATAACATTTCGCAATATTAACATCGGCCTCTTTTTGACCTCCGGTTTCCTTTTGGACCATAACAAACTGGTCTATGGCCGACAGGTACCTTTTGATTTTAAAAAGGCACAAACCGTAACAAAAATGTATCATGGGGCGCAGAAGCCTGTTTATCTCATTTTTCTTCTTATATTTCTTTGATCCGGTCAGCGATTCATCAGCAGTTAAATGCAAAGCTTTTTTACAGTCATGGATGGCGTCTTCGTATAAACCGCTTTTGTAACTGAGCCAGGCTGTATTATATATAATGTAAGGATTATCGCTCAAAAGCCCGGAAAGTACTGTGCAAATCTCAAGAGCTTGTTTGATTTCATCGTCATTTATAAGTTTGTCAACATTAGTCAACTGTTTGTACACATTCGATTTCAGTTTCTTATCGTCCAGCTTCAGGGTACCGGCAATATCAGCTGCTTTTAACACTGATTTCCATTCATCAGGTTCTTTAATGAATTCATTATATTTCCATCCTTCATGGCTCTGTCTTTCTACTTTTTCTATCAGGGGAGCATCTGCCAGCGATTTCTTGATCCTTTTTTTCATACCGACATAATCTGAAACCAGGAATGCTCCAGGCAAAAACATACCAAAAACGATTATTATGATTTCAAATAACGGTACCGCAAGGACACGGTCTATTACTGTGAGGACTCCCAGAGTAAGTGCGCAAAGCTGAACGGCGAAAAATATGATGGATACCGCGTCCAGTCTTCGTACACTTCGTACAGCCATATAAACAGTCATAAGTACTATCAAAAAAACAATAAATGCCAGAGAAACATTATAGTTGGTAGGGACATTTTCGAAATAATTCATGTTTTATCCTCCGGCTCAGACATCTTCATCTCATTCCAGCGCTCGCGGGATATCAGAACACGTCTGGGTTTACTGCCTTCATACCCGCTTATTATGTTTCGTTCTGCCATCTGATCGATAATACGGCCAGCCCTGGCATATCCAACCTTAAACTTTCTCTGAATAAAGGAAACTGAAGCCTGACCACAATCAATTACCGCTTCAATGGCTTCGTTCAAAAGCTCATCGTATTGATCATCTTTATTGCCTTCATCATCATTCCTGGCATTGTCGTTGATGTTTTCAATAATTTCCTCATCATAGCGGGCTCTGATCTGATTCTTAACAAAATCAACGACTAATTCCACTTCCTTGTCGGTTACAAAAGCTCCCTTGACACGAATGGGCTTGGGAATGCCAACAGGATAATAAAGCATGTCCCCTTTGCCAAGCAGTTTTTCAGCTCCGCCCATATCCAGGATGGTGCGGGAATCCACCTGCGACGATACCGCAAATGCTATACGGGATGGGATATTGGCTTTGATAACACCGGTAATGACGTTAACAGACGGCCTTTGAGTAGCGATAACCAAATGCATGCCGGCAGCACGGGCCATTTGTGCCAAACGACAAACAGAATCCTCCACATCATGCGGGGCCACCATCATAAGGTCAGCCAACTCGTCAATAATAATGACTATCTGCGGCAGTTTGGCCCCTTCTCCTGTTTCGTCAACCAATGCATTATAGCCAAGCAGATCCCTGACGCCTTTATCAGCAAAAAGTTTATAACGGGTGGTCATTTCAGTTACAGCCCACCGCAACGCTCCTGCGGCTTTATTGGGGTCTGTAACCACCGGTATCAATAAATGAGGAATACCATTATATACACCCAGCTCCACCACTTTAGGATCTATCATCAAGAGCCTTACGTCATCCGGGGTAGCCTTGTAAAGCAGACTTATGATTATTGAATTGATACAGACACTCTTCCCTGAACCTGTGGCACCGGCAATAAGCAGATGTGGCATTTTTGCAAGGTCGATAACGACGTTTTCTCCGGAAATATCCTTGCCTAACGCTACTGACAGATGTGAGGTTTGCTTTCTGAATTCTTCCGATTCCAGTACGCTTCTCAGGCTTATAGGAGCTACTTCTTTATTAGGTACCTCTATACCTATGGCCGCTTTTCCGGGGATCGGCGCTTCGATCCTTACACCGGTAGCTGCCAGGTTCAAAGCTATATCATCAGTCAAATTGACGATCCGGCTTACTTTTACACCCGGCCCCGGCTGAAGTTCATATCGGGTAAATGCAGGACCGACTGATACATTGATTATTTTAGCGTCTATACCGAAACTCGCCAGCGTACTTTCAAGTTTTTTCGCACTGTCTATCGAAGATGTCCTTATTTTCCTCATATTGCTCTCTCCTTCCTTTGATTTGGAGAGAAGCTCTGTCGGCGGGAAAATATATTCCTGTCTTTTTTCGGTTGAATAATTTAAGTTATCGGTGTTATCAGTTACAGGTTCATCAGGACTGCCGGCTTTATCAGCGATAGATTGTTTTTTTACAGAAGTGTTTTGAGTATTTGCATTTACATTTTTGTTCCGAGTCGAATTATGGTTTGATTGCGGGCTTACAACAGGATCTGCCGGTTTGCTGTGAATGTCCGGGATATTCAGCTGATCATCATGAAGTACAGGTTCGTCACCCATATATATTTGCTGGGCAGGCTCATTTTGTTCATCCTGAATATGAGTGCTTTCCGGTTCAGTATCAGTATTGTTTATAGGAAAATCGAGAATACGCGCCCGTTTTTTCCTGGCATAACTGTCTGTCGCTGCTGCCTCCTGGGATTCAATATTTCCCACGCTTTTTCGTATTTCCCGAATCTCGCGTTTTTTACGCGCAGCCTCCACTATTCCGCTGATAGCTTCACTTGTTCCTTTAGCGACACTTCTGGCAGCCTCAGCCAAAGATAGCCTTGTAATCAGCATGGCAACAATGATCGAAAAAGTCGTAAGGATTATCATCGTACCCCATTTTTTAAAAACAAACAGTAACGGTACCCCTATGATCCCGCCAACTACGCCGCCGCTGGGCATAAACTCACTGCCTTTGCCCACAGCGTTTACGCCTTCTCTATAAAAAGTCGTTATGTACCTTGACAAGGTCATGTTTTCATATTTAACGGCATCATAAAGCCCGGCCTGCAGCATGGCAGATAACAATACAAGCAGCAACAATATCAAGGACAGCCTCTTATCCTGATATATCTGCCTGGGTCTAAAGATTTTTGCCAGGCCGTGAAACATTATGATCAAAGGCAGTACGTACGCAGAAAGGCCAAAAATACCGCCCATGACTTTTCCGAACAACTCGCCCAAAGGTCCTACTATATTATCAAAGTAAATACTTAATGCCAGCAATATACCAAAAGAGAATATCAACAATCCGCTTGCTTCGGTTTTTAACTGTTTGGATGCGCTGGTCTTGCTGACTTTTTTCTTTTGAACCTTTTTCCTGCCGGATGCCGGCCTCTTTTGTACTTTTCCGGAAGCCACAAACATACCTCCACAATAATCAGCAATAATTATCATGCAAATTTACTATAACATATTGTTTTGCCCTTTGACAATGTAAGTAATCCATGATATTATTTACGTTAATTTAATGCCCATTTATGGAGTACCTGAAAAAAAACAGAATATAATTGTAGATAGAGGCGCGTTTTTCATGAGTAACTTAAGGAAGGATAACGGGTCCTGCGATCTTAAGCAAAAGGGGAAAACGCCGAAGGTTGCGGATGCCGCTTCATCCGTTGCCTGGTTGACCGGTGAATAACCTTTCAACTGTCGCTTTTGCGGAGAGCTATCGGTATGTACTTGCAAATTGTGCCTATTGTAAACAGGATAAGGCTGCCGATAGAGATATTGGGCGGCTTTTTTGTTAGCTTACTTTCGTAAATTATACAATTAAACCATCTATTATTTTGATTGGGAGGAGTGGTCAAATGAAAAAAACGTTGTTTACAGGTTCATGTGTCGCCTTGGTTACCCCCTTTAACGAGAACGGCGTTGATTTTGAAAAATTAGAGGAGCTTATTGAATGGCATATAAAGGAAGGCACTGATGCTATCTTAATTTGCGGGACCACCGGAGAAGCCAGTACTATGCCGGATGAGGAACATAAGGAAGTTGTCCGTTTCGCTGTTGAAAAGATAAATAAACGAGTTCATGTAATGGCAGGCGCCGGCAGCAACGATACGAAACATGCGATCGAGCTTTCTAAATACTGTGAAAGTGTAGGCGCCGATTCTGTTTTATCGGTTACGCCCTATTATAACAAAACCACGCAGGAAGGTCTTTACCAGCATTTTAAAGCTATTGCCGAAAGCATAAGCATTCCGGTGGTGCTATATAATGTCCCTTCAAGAACCAACCTTAATATTAATCCTGCCACCGTTAAGCGTCTTGCTGAAATTGATAATATAGCCGCAGTGAAGGAATGTAATCTGCTGCAGGCAGCGGAAATCATGTATCTTTGCGGAGACAAGATAGATTTATATTCCGGTGAGGACGGAAATGTTGTTCCTTTACTCGCTCTTGGAGGAAAAGGCGTAATTTCGGTGATGGCAAATATTTTGCCAAGAGATACGCATAATATGGTTAAATCATTCCTTGACGGGGATATTGAAACAAGCCGCAAATTGCAGATAAAAACAGTTCCGGTTGAGAAGGCGCTGTTTTGCGAGACAAATCCCATTCCCGTAAAGGCCGCAATGAATTTAATGGGATTCAATGTCGGGCGTTGCCGCCTGCCGTTGGTGGATATTTCGGAATCAGGAATGATGCAGCTTAAAAAAGCCCTTAAAGAATATGGATTAATTTAATTTATCATATATAAAAAACGGGGGTTATCAAATGATTCGCATATTGTTGAACGGATGTAACGGCAAGATGGGGCAGGCTGTCACACGGTCATGCAAATATAATGATAAGATGATGATAGTTGCAGGGGTAGATACTGCCACCAAAGAAGAAGGAAGCTACCCTGTATATACAGATCCCGGCCAGGTAAAAGAAAAGGTGGATATAATAATAGACTTTTCGCATCCCAGTGCTCTGGATAAGATTCTGAACTATGCGGTAGAAAAGTCATTGCCCATCGTTATAGCTACGACAGGCCACAGTGAGACTCAAAAAGATCTTATTATTAATGCTTCCAAATCGATACCGGTATTGCTTTCTGCCAATATGTCGCTGGGAATAAACCTTATCCTGGATCTGGTGAAACGTGCGGCAAAAATGCTCCATGGTACTTTTGACATTGAAATAATCGAAAAACATCATAATCAAAAAATCGATGCCCCCAGCGGAACTGCGCTAGCCATTGCAGACAGCATCAATTCCGCGATCCCGGGTAAGGAAATGAAATATGTATATGACCGCCATTCTTCAAGGCAAAAAAGAACCACCGATGAAATCGGTATCCATTCCATAAGGGGCGGGACCATACCCGGAGAGCATTCTATTATTTTCGCAGGAAATGATGAAGTAATAGAAATCAAACACACAGCTATATCGCGGGATCTGTTCGCGGAAGGTGCCGTAAAAGCTGCAGCTTTCCTTTACGGCAAACCGCCGGGATTCTATAAAATGCAGGATATTTTCTCATAGATAGATTTGCCAGAAGGGACGCTCCTTCTGGCTTTTCTTTTTGAAATCGGTAATAACTGCCCCCTTCTGGTTTAGGAATTTATCAATTACCGGATTTAATCTGCTTCTTTTTTATCTGTTTTTTTACTTTAATTAATTAAAATTAATTAAATATTAATGGACTAATATTGCAATAAGGTATATCATAAATTATGTAAATCAATTACTATTGTTTACTTTTAAAGAGGTAGTCATGACTAAACTTTATATTAAACAAAAGGTATTTTCCTTTGGTGACAAATATAATATTTATAACGAAGAAGGTCAGCCTGTATTTACCGTTGAGGGCGAAGTTTTCACATTCGGTGCAAAGATCCATATGTATGATGCAACTGGAAACGAGATTTATTTTATTCAGCAAAAACTATTCCGATTTTTGCCGGAATATCATATTTTCTGTGGAAACAAACTGGTTGCTATTCTGAATAAGGAGTTCTCATTTTTCACTCCAAGGCTTAGTATTCAGAGCGAGTTTGGAGACTATACCTTTGAGGGTAATTTATTTGGTATGGACTTTTCCATTTGGCGGGACGGCATTCTTGTGGGAGAACTTCATAAAGCCTGGCTGTCATGGGGTGACAGCTATGAACTGATCATTAATAATGAGAACGATGTTCCCCTGTTCTGCGCTCTTTCTATTGCTATTGATCATTGTATCCATAACGAAAAGAGAGACTGACTGTATTTTTGCTGATTTTGTATTGACAGGGCTTATTTCAGTATGTATAATAAATCTTGCTGTTCGCTTAATAAATATGCGGCCGTGGTGGAATTGGCAGACACGTACGTTTGAGGGGCGTATGCGCGAGCGTACCGGTTCAAGTCCGGTCGGCCGCACCAAATTGGCTTCATCGAGAAATCGATGAAGCTTTAATTATATGAAGGTCGCCGTACCGGGACTTTCTTTCTGCAGAAAAGAGGTCGTAGGATGGTTACTGACAAATTATCAAAAAGTTTTTTTTCGGGTATTAAAGATGGTATACCCATAGGATTAGGTTATCTCTCGGTTTCTTTTACATTTGGAATTATGGCGGTAAACTCAGGGTTGCCTGTTTGGATCGCGGTATTGATCTCAATGACTAACCTGACCTCTGCAGGACAATTTGCCGGAATAAGTCTCATCAATGCCGGCGCCCCGTACATAGAAATGGCTCTTGCCCAATTGGTCATCAATCTGCGTTATTCCTTAATGTCACTGTCTCTTACACAAAAAACCGATAAATCTTTTAATACATTACATCGTTTGATTCTCTCGTTTGGGATCACCGATGAGGTTTTTGCCGTAGCCAGCGGAAAACCGCACGATATTGATATTAAATATATGTATGGTTTAGTTACTGTTCCATATTGGGGCTGGGCTATGGGTACGTTGATGGGAGCAGCGGCAGGTTCGATTATGCCTGAATCAGTCTCTTCTGCAATGAATATCGCGATCTACGGAATGTTCCTGGCTATTATAATACCGCCTGCAAAAAAAGCCCGTCCCGTGCTGTGGGTGATCATACTTTCGGTAACCATCAGCTTTATCCTTCACTATACCCCATACCTTAACAATTTATCGGAAGGTTTCGTTATAATAATATGCGCCATTGCCGCATCCGGCTTTGGAGCGTTATTCTTCCCGGTAAAGGAGGTGGCAGAATGATATATATACATATTTTAATAATGGCGGCAGTTACATATTTGGTTCGAATGCTCCCAATGGTAATATTTAAGAAAAAAATAGAAAGCAACTTTATAAAGTCCTTTCTATACTATGTTCCATATGCGGTTCTCGGGTCAATGACTTTTCCTGCGATTTTTACATCGACTTCTTCCATATATTCTGCTATTGCCGGTACGATCGTCGCCGTACTTCTTGCTTTTAAAGAAAAAAGCCTGCTTACTGTCGCATTGTCATCCTGCCTGGTTGTTTACATCACCGAGTGGATATTGAGATCCATGAATTTGAATTGAATAAACATACATATCATATTTGTCAACATGATTCATATGGAATCAATTATTTTAATCAACTCCATTGGCTCGTCGATTATAAAATCTGCTCCCTCTTTTTCTAAAATATCCCTGTCTCTGAAACCCCAGGTCACACCCACACACACTATTCCGGAATTTTTCGCGGTTTTTACATCTACTTCCGAATCCCCTACATAGACAGCCTTATCAGGGGAGGATTTTAATTCTTCAAGGGCCTTAAGCACAGTATCAGGCGCAGGCTTTCTGGATATGTTGTCAGTTTCGCCGATGGCTACCTGTACGTACTCTCCGAAGAACTTTTTGACTAACCCCTTCACTGCTTTGTCCATTTTGTTGGAAACCACAGCAAGCTTATAGTTCTCTTTCTTCAATTGCTGCAAAAGATTTATAATACCCTTGTATGGGGCAGTTTTATTATTCATGTTTTCCGAATAATGTTTTTTATTAGCTTCCAGGCAATCCATATAGTGTGGATCGTCAACTCCTCCGGGAACGGCAAGAGCGATTAATCTGGCGACACCATTACCTAAAAATCTCCTTACCTCTTCAATGCTCCTTTTTGGATATCCGTACAGTTCCAGCGCAAAATTGACACTGTCGGTCAAATCCTCAAGGGTGTTCAGCAATGTCCCGTCCAGGTCGAATATTATGGTATCGTACTTTTTGATTTTGCTCACTCCTAATCAGTTTTCTATTTATGATAGAGCTTCTTGGACTGGTACTGGGGTTCACACGTAATATTAATGCCCAGTTTATGGAATATATTTTCATCAACTTTTGAAAGTATCACAGTTGAATGCGCCTCACAGCCCCGAAGCTTTGGCAGTTGCTCCATTGCCAGGGCAGCCGTCGGGTTGGTCGCCGCACAAATAGACAGTGCTATCAAAATCTCATCGGTATGAAGCCGCGGGTTTCGATTCCCCATGTGCTTTATCTTTAAAACCTGTATCGGTTCTATAACGATCGGTGAAATCAGGTGTATATCATGGTGTATTCCGCCCAGTTCCTTCAGCGAATTCAAAAGAAGAGCAGCTGATGCACCAAGTAATGAAGATGTTTTCCCTGTTACGATCCGGCCGTCATTAAGCTGAAGGGCTACGGCAGGACCACCGGTAGCCTCTGCCCTTTCCAAAGCTGCTCCCACTACAGGACGATCCTTACTGGACACGCCAAGCTGCTTCATTAAGAGTTCCAACCTGTACACTTCTGACTTCTCAGCAAGGCCCTGTCTTTGCGCACAATATGTGCTGTAATACCTGCGGATGACTTCCTGTTTGGCGGCTTCACTAACGACTTCGTCATCGATAATGCAATATCCGGCCATATTGACGCCCATATCGGTCGGACTCTTGTAAGGGGACTTGCCTTCAATTTTTTCGAATATGGCGTTTAAAACCGGGAAAATCTCAATATCCCTGTTATAGTTTACCGCAGTTATTCCATATGCCTCCAGATGGAATGGATCTATCATATTAACATCAGCTAAATCCGTTGTTGCAGCTTCATACGCGACATTGACCGGATGCTTTAACGGAATGTTCCATATCGGGAATGTCTCAAACTTTGCATAACCGGCCTGTATACCACGCTTGTTATCATGGTATAACTGGGAGAGGCAAACTGCCATTTTGCCGCTTCCCGGGCCTGGCGCCGTAACAACGATCAGCGAACGTGTCGTTTCAATATACTCATTCTTACCAAATCCATCGTCACTTACAATAAGTGAGATATTTGAGGGGTAATCGGGAATAGGATAATGTAAGTAAACTTTTATACCTAAATTCAAGAGCCTTTTTTTGAATTGATCAGCTGTATACTGTGCGCGATAATGTGTTATGACCACGCTTCCTACGTACAATCCTATTTCGCGGAAAGCATCTATCAATCGTAATACATCGAGGTCATAAGTTATTCCCAGGTCGCCTCTGCGTTTGCTCTTTTCTATATCATCAGCATTGATCGCAATAACTATTTCGGCTTGATCTTTTAACTGCATAAGCATCTTTACTTTACTGTCGGGCTTGAATCCCGGAAGGACCCTTGATGCATGATAATCGTCAAACAGCTTTCCGCCGAATTCCAGATATAATTTACCTCCGAAGTGTGATATCCTGTCAAGAATTTTCTTTGATTGAAGTTCAATGTATTTATCGTTGTCGAATCCAATTTTAGTCATGATAAGCTCCCATACTTTTTAATTAGTCATGTCATTTCATATCTATCTTTAACACAATAACACAACCGCCTGAACAGGTCAATTGCTCATAAACTTATTATTTGCGCATAGTCTATGATTTCCGTCACTTTTTTATCTTTAAATCGTTGTTTATGCTTTCTTTTACATTTTACGGCGCATCATAAAACAATATAATAATGGTAAATCCAGTCTGATGACAGCACAAAAAAGCATTTCGGGGTTTACCAGCCGCTATAGAATTGTAATATCAGGCAAGTCCAGAGACTTGCCTTAAGATGCTATGTGACAATAAATTTAGTTGCATAGAAAAACTTAATTTATGATTATCTATTACATATATATTATGTGCATAAAAACCTAAATTGTCCATTGGTCATGGATGATACCGACTATATACCATGCATCCTCAAATTTTTCGAAGACAATCCTCAGACTTCTCCAGTCCATCCCTTCGTACTTGGGATCAATACCGGAAAAGTGATATTCTACAACAACCGAATCTTTATATACCTCTGCGCTGTTTTCAATCGTATTGCCTTTTCCCAGGATTTCGTTGTATCCTACCTGTTCTGCATTGGCAAAGTCAGCATCATATATAAATTTTTCATAATATCCCTCAAATGTAAGTTTTATTGGGTCTCCGGTACCATCATAACTTCCCCAGGTATATATCGTAGTATCGGAGAAAAGATCCTTTACATCTGCAGCAGAAAAAACCAGGTCATTTTTAACGTCGACAAAAGCATATGGACTAAAGCGTACACCTTTTTCCGGATGTACGAGTTTCGATATTTTTTCCATATCTTTATCCTTTAACGCATTGATCGCTTCCCTGGCAGTTTCATTAATATTTTCGCTGCCGCCCTCATGGTTTCTTTCTTCAATACTGGTTTCTCCTGCTATCTGGTTATCAGGGGTCTTATTCTGAACCGGTCCGCATGCTGCGAACAATATTATCACTACTAACAAAAGTGCAGTTTTCAATTTTTTCATGTTTTTACCTTCTTTCTACTGTACCTGGCTGCTCTTGCTGCATAAATCGTATGTATACTTTATTTCCTTCTCCATTTCCGGATATTTTTCAAGCATGTCCACAAATATTTCTACAACCAGAGGATCAAATTGCGTACCGGCGCCTTCCTTCAATTGTTTGATTGCTGAATCCAAATCCAGTTTTGAACGATAATGGCGATCCGACATCATTGCGTCAAATGCATCTGCAACTGATACAATCCTTGCTAAAAAAGGAATCTGATCACCTTTAAGTCCGTCTGGATAACCTGTCCCATCAATACGTTCATGATGCCATCTGACTATAGGCACGATATCCTTGAACATTGAAATAACCGAAAGTATACGGGCTCCCTTTGTCGGATGTTTTTTTATTTCATCATATTCCTCTTTGCTTAATCTTTCTGTTTTAAAGAGAATATCATCGGTTATGCCCATTTTGCCGACATCATGGAACAGTCCTGCAACTCTGAGGGTTTCAAGTTCTTTTCCTGACAATCCAAATGCCTCTCCTATTTTAACACAATAATATGATACCCTGTCAGAGTGTCCGCATGTATACTCATCCTTGGCATCAACTACCTGTCTCAGCGCCTCAATGGTATCCAGATAACGTATCCTGAGCTGTTCATAGGTCTTGTTAAGTTCTTCATTTTTTATATTGACAAGAGAATGCAGAAAAGCATTATTTACTGAAGATGCTGCCTGGGAAGCATATATTTCCAGAAGCTTGTACCCCTCAGAAATCTCGGTCTCAGTATTGTTGCTGCTTTCTACATATATTACTCCGATTGAATCATTATATTCGTTTAAAAGAGGTAAAATGATTTCATTGGAGGTTATGATGGTATTTTTTGTGATCCTTGCATTACCTATTCTTTCTAACAGTCTGGAGTTCAACATGGACATAAAATCATTGATTTCTGTCTTGTATTTTCCTATTCCTCTGAAAATACTTTTTTTATATTCATCCGTATCTATTATATTGTCAACTAAAATAAACGCATTCTCACTGCTTACCAGGGGAAGCAATTCAACCAGGATATCCTCCAAAATATTCCCGATCGGCTGTAACTGATATATCTTGGGAACAGACTCAAGAATCCTGTTGAGGCCGTCCCGGAATTTTTTTATGGTTCTCATCATTGTTATGGACTTTATGCCGGATTCAATAAGAAGCTGCAACTGGTCGAAACGATCGCTTTTCTCACAGTATCCCTGTATTTCTAAAGATTTTATTGTCTCCAGAGGTGGTGCTAAATCTTTATGTCCTGTAAGCAATAATATATAAATCTCTGTGTTGAATTGTCTAATTCTTTCTACTACTACATCTCCGTGAATAGGAGTCATTAAATAATCCAATACCAACAAATCAAAATTGCCGTTTTTTACTTTTTCTATAGCTTCTAAAGGATTTGTGCATCCTTCATAATAATAACCGCTTCTTCTTAGTATTATTGACAGGGAATCAATAATACCCGGTTCATCGTCTACAACTAGTATTTTGATATTACTGTTTACTTCCTTAAGCTTTTTTCTCATTTGTAAAAACGCTCCCCCACGTATATTTAATTAATATTTAACAGGCAATTGAATAAAAAATGTCGTTCCTTTCCCTTCTTCAGAATCAAACCACATTTTACCTCCAAAACGCCCTCTTATAGTCGAATAAGACATATATAGTCCCAAACCTGTCCCATTCTTTCCTTTAGTTGTAACCATCTCCTTAAGAAGCTTTTCTTTAATACTTTCCGGGATACCCTTCGCATAATCTTTGATAATAAACAATATGCCATCCTCTTCGTCTTCTATTGTAAACTCGATTACACCTGTTTTGCCTTCATATGCCTGTATAGCATTTATAATAATATTATCGAAAATTTGGACCAAACTATTAATATCTCCATAAATTTCAGTATTTCTTTCCACATTTATCGCTGTCTTTAAAATACAATTATATCTTATCAGCTCGTATTTCATCAATAGTTCAATCCGCTTTATCAGTTCCTCTATGGTAAAACTTAACATAACAGTCTGATCGAAATTCCTGGCCTGACCTTTGACGGCACTGATAACATCAGACATATAGGCAGTGTATGGTTTTATTTTATCAAGCCAACTCCGCATTTCTTCAGCAATTTCACGATGATCTTCAATCGTAACATTCTCATCGCCTAAGGATTCTTCATATTCATCTATTAAATCTCTCAATCCCTCAACAGCGCCTGCAATTGACATTATGGGCGTATTCAGATTATGAGCTATTCCCCCTATCAGCTGCCCTAATGATGCCAGTCTCTCCTGTTCCATCATAATGGCATGTTTTTCTTCAATGGCCTCTATATGCTTAATATTATCTGTAATATCCTTTAACAATAAAATAGTACCCAAATAGTTTCTGTTTGAAAATATCGGCGTGATTTCTATCTTGAAGTATCTGTCAAAATCATTCTCTTTGATATGCTTTTCTACGTAAATCGTTGATTGACTGTCTTTTGCGGATTCAATCAAATTGATGAGTTTATCATAATCATTAACAAGACCTGCTCTTTTTAATACTTGCAATAAATTTTCATTCCTGCGGATTCTTACTATATCCTTGAACATCAATGCCATTGTTTTATTGAAATCTACAACCTGATTGTGTTCATTTAACACGATGAAACCATCAGAAATCCTGTCTACTACAGTTTGTAAAGCAATAGGCGCTATAATTAAAAAACTGAATCGAAATATGGATATAGAAAAGCATAAAATCGCGAATGAGAAAGTAATTGCTGTAATATATATAGGAGTAATTATAATCTTAAATGTAATAAGAATATTAACGATGAGAGGAACAAGTACACCTATTATTATAATACCTGCCTGATATGAAAAAAAACCTGAATTTTTAATAGTAGCTGAGATCAGGAAAAATACGCCTATGAATATATACAAATATGAAATTACCGTATGTATATGGAATAATATTTGTACCTCAAACATGTTGTTATATAAAGAGTAATTAGTAAAATACAGGTGGTGGAAGTCGTTTGTAATTAGACCTGCAAAGTCAATAATAGGTGGTAGAAAAAGCATAATTAATTTATATGAAAACTTAATTTTGGTATACATGTATATTATACCAATCAATAAAATTGTTACAGGAAGAAGTATTAAGCCGAAACTATAAAGATAAACAAAGAACATTGTGACTGTACCATTCATCAAGAACGAATATACTTCAAAAATATGGCCGAATGTCCAAATAATCAGCAAAAAATTCATGGACAAAAAAGCATAGTGAAGTTGAGTCTTAGGCTTCATTCTAATAATGATAACAAATAATAATACAGTTAATATTGCAGAAATGTGCAGCAATATAAAAGGGAAACTAGGCATATTTCTTACCTTTCCTTTCACTTGTACCGAATAAATCACGGAAAACTTTGATATTGTTTTCCGAAATTACAAAATCATCACAATGCAGAACGGCTCCTAAATAACTACTGTTTTTTAGCGCATGATAATGCTTTTCTGATTCGTAACAGTCCACCATTCCAATCGTGGGTAGTAAACCTGGGTTTTTGGCAGTTAACAGACTTGACAATATACATCCGGTAATAGAATATGTATTTGTGAAAAATTGGCTATATAGATTAATAATATTTGGATCTATATAGTCAGGAAGATAAGTATAGTTTTCCATTTTTTCTTTAGAGTACAATACTCCACCTTCAGTGAATAAAATATCATTATACCTGGTTAGTCTCTCTATTGCATCTTCTTTAGAAAAGCAATGAGGTCCTGAGTCATCAATAATCAGAGTTCCCGGCTTCAATAAATTAATATCAATAATGTTTGGAACATTTGTCGCACCAATAATTAGTGTTGAATCATAAACATCTTTAGGAAGATTTCCATAAGCAGCGTATACTATTTCGATATCACCTTTATAGCTTTGTTTCAGTTTCCTCTTTAGCTGATTCAATTTAATTCTTTTTTCATAGAGATCACATAGAGTGATTTTTTTAATTTCCGGATAAAGTTTTAGTAATAGCTCTGTTACTGCTGTACCTACACTACCCATTCCCAAAACTATGATTTTCTCTTGATTAATATCTCTTTCGCTTTCAAATAATAACCTTTCCAGTGATAGAATAACCGTAGCCGCTGTTGTTGCATGTCCTGTTGTAATTTGTATATCTTGAACGATATTTTTAATATCTCTGCCGTAACCGGTAGCTGATGGTATCAATCCTGTTAATGATATTGTGCCTGCACCTAATGCTTTAGCTTGTTTTATTGCTTTTTCGCTTAGGTACAACAGCCTGCTTTTATCTTGATATAATTCAGTACCAAGGATAGGCAGACAGAAAAGGCCAATATTACCCAATGATGTTTTTATATAATTATAAAACACCGGTTCATCATCTACCGGTTTGATCATCATATGATCAGGTATATAAGATAAAGCTGCAGAATCAAGTTTAGGTAAAACACCTTTTTCCATTAACTCAATAATACTGTTTTTGCCGGTATCTCTTTTCTTATTGTCCTTATGGTAATTTATTATTTTATCGGTTTTAATGCCATTTTGGGCGATCCATTGTGCTAATTCTCTTATAGTAGGATTTTTGTATACATCTTCAGTTCTTATATTGTAACCATCTTTTTCTAACAATGAAATCAGTTGAATTACGGTTAAGGAATCAGCACCATACTCAAAAATATTATCATCAATACTTATTTTGCTTCCCTTTACCAGCTTATAAAAAATATCTACAAGTTTTTTCTCCATTTCAGATGACGGCTTTGTAATACTAGCACTGGCAAGACTTGAATAATCAATATCCGGAAGTTTTGATGTATCTCTTTTCCCATTCGAATTTATCGGGATGTTTTCTATTTGCATAATAACTTTGGGAACCATATATCTGGGCAACTGACTGGCCAGTAAAGCCTTTAAATCTTTTATTCTAATGGCATCATCACTTACACAATATGCGCACAGAAAATCTCCAAAGTCATTATTTCTTTTTAGAACAACTACAGCGTCTTTAATGCCTTCATACTTTAGAATTGCATTTTCAATTTCCTCTAATTCGATTCTATATCCCCTAAGTTTTACTTGCTTATCTTTTCTTCCTAAGAATTCGATTTCACCTTCCGAAAACCAGCGCGCAATATCTCCGGTTTTATAAATCCTTTCATTTTTATTAAATGGGTTTAAAACAAAAGCATTATTTGTTAGTTCATCATTGTTCAAATAACCTCTGGCTAAACCTTCCCCTGCTATACACAATTCGCCTGGTATACCTATAGGTACAAGATTAAAATATTTATCCAATATATAACATTTTGTATTGATTATCGGCTTACCAATCGTTATTCTATTTGATTTAGTAACGTCTTTAAATGTTGCACCAATTGTTATTTCAGTAGGACCATATCCATTAACAATTCTTGCGTCTGTCAGTTTTCTTAACTTATTTACCAAATTAAACTCTAACTCTTCACCACCAAGCATTATTTGTTTGACTTTTTTCAGACTCTTTTCAAATTCTTCAACATTTATAAACAATTTCATTCTTGAAGGAGTCGTAAGTATTGTTGACACATTATTCGTTAAAACTAATTCACCCAATAATCTGGGATTGTTCTGTTCATTTTCATTAGCAATGACAACAGTGGCCCCACTTAATAGAGATGTGAAAAGCTCGAAAGCAAAAATATCAAAACATATTGTAGTGACTGATAATACAACAGATGATGGATTAAAATCCAATATTTCCTTCGCACCTAAAATAAAATTATGTAAAGACTTATGCTCAATAATAACTCCTTTTGGTGAACCTGTGGAACCAGATGTATATAATATGTAAACAATATTGTTTGCCACATTTACATATGGTAAATTTTCATTTTTTTCTTGTCTATAATTACTACAATCATTTAAATCTATAGATTTTATTCCATGCTCAAAAGAAAGCAATTCCTTTGTAGAAAGCAAAAGTTTTGCTCCACTGTTGTCTAACAAAAACTTTTTTCTATCATCAGGAAACGCCGGTTCAATTGGTAAAAAAGCTCCTCCTGCTTTTAATATCGCTAAAATGCCGATTACCATTTCCAGTGATCTTGGGGCCATAATACCAACTACGTCATTAGGCTTAATCCCTTCATTTCTTAACACATTTGCCAAAGAATTGGCTTTTTGATTCAACTCCTTGTATGTAAGCTTTTTATTTTCAAATACAACCGCAACATTATCAGGTGTCCGTTCGACTTGCTCTTCAAATAATTGATGAATGGTCTTTTCCCTTGGATAATCAACATAGGTATCATTAAAATCATACAGTATTTTCTTTTTTTCATTTTCTGTGAGCATCTCAATTTTACAGATCTGTTTTTTCGGATTGTCCAATGCATGCCACAACAGGCTCAATACATGCTGATGAATGAATTCGATTTCTTTATCATAATACAAATCCGAATGATAATCATAGTCTATGATCAGGATACCCTCATTATCTCTGTCATTTATATGCATAGTAAATGAATTTGATTGGTTTTCATTAAAATGCCATCTTGTTATGTACTCGACATCAAATGACTTGTCAAACTTTGAGTTTTGATATGAAATAACTATATCATACAGGTTTTCCTTTATATTATGTTTTTCTCTGACGTATTTCAGGATGTGATCGTAAGGATATCTTTGATGTCTGTATGAACTGACACATAAATCAAGAACTTTCTGAGATAAATCTGAGAAAGGTTCATTACTGTTTACACTGATGCGTAATGGTACCGTACTTACAAACATACCCGCAGTGTTTTTATCAGCGCGGTTAAGTCTGTTCAAAATAGGCGTCCCTATAATTATATCTTCTTTTTCCGATATCCTGTTTATATACATGGCTAAAGCCGAAAGAAACAAGGGATACGGAGTTATTTTATTCTCCTGGCAGTATTCTCTGAGCTTATTTGTAAATTTTTTAGGCAAAATAAATGTTTTTCTTTTTGTTTTAGTGGAAAATTCGTTGGTTTGTCTGACTTTTAAATATGTAGTTTCAGGCACAGTTTCAAAAGTTTTTTCCCAATAATTCTTATCCTTTTCATATCTGTCGGATTTCAAATAGAGTTGTTCGTTTTCAATAAACGCGGTATATGAGGGCATAGTATTATTAACGCTATCATCGTTAGAATCTTTTTTAAGTCTGCAATAATAATCAACGATATAACTGCCTAAAAGGCTCATATTCCACGCGTCAGATATAATATGGTGAGTTATAATATAGAATCCTATATCTGAATCATTAAGCTTAATAATTACAAACCTGAATAACTCACTGTTTAATAATTCAAAAGGTTTGAGGGTTTCCTGCCTGTCCCACTCCTGCATAGCCTTTACAGGGTCTTCAAAGCCTGAAAAGTCCTTAACTTCAATATCTTTATATTCATAATCAGCTATATATTGCTGTGGATCTCCATTATCATCGAGACAGATTCTTATACGTACACCATCGTTATTTTTAATATATAAATTTATCGCTTGTTTCAAAATCTGAATATCGACTTTTTCTTTTATTCTGAGAGTCCCTGCCACATTAGAAATGCTTGTCCCGGAATACATACGCTCGGTATACCAGATAGATAATTGGGGTGATGTTAAAGGATAATATATAGTACCAGACATACCATAAACCTCCAATTTCCTCTTATGTAATACATATTTATACATATTTTATCATATTATAAAAAAATAAAAATATTTTTTCGATAAATATTGACGAATATCATTATAAAACTAAATTGGAGAAAAAAATCAAAAAAGGCTCCACCTTTAACCGGTGAAACCTGTATATAAAACTACTTTTTACAATTCGTTCAGTGTACGTTTCAGGAATTCTCTCGTCCGTTCCTGAACAGGATTAACCAGAACCTGTTCCGGACTGCCCTCTTCAACTATAACTCCCTGATCCATAAATACCACTCTATCTGCCACATCTTTCGCAAAGCCCATTTCGTGAGTCACTATCAGCATGGTAAGCCCTGATTCCGCAAGTTCCTTCATAACTTTGAGAACCTCGCCCACCATCTCTGGGTCAAGGGCTGAAGTAGGCTCGTCAAACAACATAACGTCCGGCTCCATGGAAAGAGCCCTTGCTATTGCCACACGCTGTTTCTGGCCGCCTGACAATTGTTTTGGCTTGGCATTAATGTACTGGTCCATACCAACGACCTTCAAATACTTCATGGCAACTTCTTCCGCTTCTTCCCTGGTTCTTTTCAAAACCTTCATCTGAGCGACAGTACAGTTTTTTAATACATTCAGATTATTAAAGAGATTGAATTGCTGGAACACCATTCCCAGTTTTGTTCGGTATGCATATATATCATGCTTGTCATCCAGTATGTTTTCGCCCTTGTAGATTATTTGACCGCCGCTTGGCTTTTCCAGCAGGTTTATGCATCGAAGAAGAGTAGATTTGCCTGATCCCGAAGAACCAATTATACAAACTACCTCGCCTTTTTTCACCGAAAAATCAATATCCTTAAGTACTTCGTTTTTACCGAAAGTCTTGCTTAAATGCTGTATCTCAATTATGTTTTCCATAACTTCCCCCTATTATCATCGCTTCCCCGCATCACCTGTTTTTCAAACGGATCATGCTTTCCGGTCTTGCTACCTGCATCTGGTTTCCTGCCAGGTCGAAATTCTCAGGACCGTCTATCTTTTTCTCAAATAAACGAAGTATCCTTGTTACGGTAAACGTCATAACAAAATACAGAAGACATGCTATAAAGAAAGGCGGATAGAAGATAAACGTGTTCCCTGCTATTGACTTGGTGACAAAATAAAGTTCGGAAACCGATATAACGTTTAACACAGATGTATCTTTAATATTTATGACAAATTCATTTCCGGTGGCAGGCAAGATATTTCTGATCACCTGGGGCATAACTACATTGGTCATTGTCTGGAAATGGTTCATACCCAGTGCGTGTGCCGCTTCAAATTGTCCCTTGTCTATTGATATAATACCGCCTCTGACAACTTCCGACATATAGGCACCGGTATTTATGGATACGATCAGAATCGCTGCAAAATATTTATCCATGCTGAAACCAAAAGCTTCAGCAGAGCCATAATATATTACCATCGCCTGTACCATCATTGGGGTGCCCCGGAAGAATTCAATATATGCTGAAAGCAGACCGTTTACTACCTTCAGTAAACCTTTTCTGAATCCTCTCTCAGGTATAGGTATTGTTCGTATAATACCTACTATTAACCCAATGATCCAGCCTATTGTTGTTGCAATAAGAGAAATATACAGAGTCATTCCTGCTCCGCGGATGAACATCGGCCAGTTTTCCGCAAGAATCTTATATATTAATTGTAAGGTCATTTTGTCCTCCCAGTATTGAAAAGCCGAATGCATACAGCACCCGGCTTATTCTTTATCATTCAGCTGCGGGTTGATTTTTGATCGCTTCATCCATCAATCTGATACGTTCTTCTTCGGATATACCTTTTAAAATTTCATTGATCTTTGCGGTCAAATCACTGTTCTTTTTGACTCCTACCGCAATTGCCGTATCTTCAGGAGAAGTTTCGAATCCATCTGTAAATTCTATCATTTTGAAATTGCTGTTGGCAGCTTCTGCGCTGACGCCTTCCGGTCTTTCGGATACATAGCCGTCAATTATCCCCGATTCCAAAGCAACTCTCATAGCCGGGAAGTCGTCCATGGGAGACTGTTTATCAACGCCCTCGATTTGGTCGATAACTGTATAATGGAATGTATTTAACTGGGCAGTAATTTTAGCTCCCTTGAAATCCTGGATGGATGTGGCGCCATCATAAGGACCGCCTTTTTTGACAACCATAACCAAATCAGAAGTATAGTAAATATCTGAAAAATCAATCTGTTCCAGCCGTTCTGCAGTAGGTGACATACCTGCTATAATAACATCGATTTTACCGGAAGTAAGCGCCGGAACAAGGCCAAGCCATTCGGTTTTCACTATGACAAGTTCTCTTCCCAGACCTTGTGCTATCCTCTTTGCAATTTCAACGTCATAACCGCCGGCATACTCGGAACTGCCTTCAATTTTAACCCCACCGTTTGAATCATCCTTCTGAGTCCAGTTAAACGGCGCGTACCCGCATTCCATTCCGACTTTCAATACTTTATCGCTTTTTGCAGCACCGCATCCGGATAATAGTGAAACAACCAGCATTAACACCAAAAGCATTGACAATATTCTTTTTCTCATGACCTTTTCTCCCCTTCAAAATTTGATTTGAAACTAAGAATTTCTGGTAAGTTAAGTCCTAATTATACATAAAAAAACGACCTGAGAATTCAGGTCATATTTTTACCCTAACTCCTCAGCTTTTCCCAAATGAGATAGCGCAACCCAATAAACCGGGAAGTTTATTGAGACAGTTCTGCAGTTATTCACTACAGACCCAGCCAATAATAATGAGGTTACTATTGGCTTCGGCAGCATTTCCTTCTTCATAGGATCATCGTTTCCTCACACTCCGCTATAAACTGTTAAATGCTGCGCCTCTACCTCATCCAAAAAATGAGGTCTATGAGGGTAATTATATATTGTAATACACCATATTTCAACTAAGAACGTAATTTTTTGTTTTATTTTTTATTGTCTTACTGTTTTCTCTCTGTTTTTGGATAAAAAGCATATACAGTTTATGCAAATAATATGCATAAAAATCCGGAGAGATGTTAATAAACTCTCCGGATATACAGGGCTGTAAGATATTACTTGAATTGGTTCCTGGTCTCGTCTCTAAGTTCCTGACGCATATTCTCTACAGCTTCTCGTCTTCTTTCATTTTTAGCCTTCAGTTCATCCCTGATTTTCGGGTTATCGGTTTCACTGATCATATCTTCGGCCAGCTCAATGTTTTCAATGGTGTTTTTGATGTGTTTGCTTATTCTTTTCGCGTTGTCCCGCCTATCATCCGGTTTCGGTTTCATCTTTTTTACCTCCTTCTGATTATATTTTGTTCAAAACAGACTTAAAATATGTGCATATTTATTAAAAAAAATGTATTCTTATGCATGTATATGATGTATAATAATACAGAATTGAAGTATATGTTTCATTGGGCCATTTTTTCAAAGAGGTGTTAACTATGCCAAGACGTACCGATATTGACAAAATTATGATTATTGGTTCAGGACCTATAGTCATCGGACAAGCAAGTGAGTTCGATTATTCAGGAACCCAGGCTTGTAAGGCTCTTAAAAAACTGGGTTACAAAATTGTGCTTGTAAATTCCAATCCGGCAACAATTATGACCGATCCTTCCACTGCCGACTCAGTATACATTGAGCCTCTCAATCTGAAACGTCTTACTCAGATTATTGAAAAAGAAAGACCGGATGCCCTCCTTCCCAACTTCGGAGGACAGACAGGCCTGAATCTGTGCCATGAATTATCCAAGGCAGGAGTCCTTGAAAAATACGGAGTAGAAGTAATCGGAATAAAGGTAGATGTCATAGAACGGGGCGAAGACCGTATAGCCTTCAAAGAGACGATGAACATGCTAGGCATAGAAATACCCAGAAGCGAACCTGCCTACAGCGTTGAAGAAGCCCAGAAAATAGCTCTTGAACTTGGATTTCCTGTAGTGGTACGGCCTGCCTATACATTGGGCGGCACTGGCGGCGGACTGGTATACAATATCGAAGAACTGCAGAATGTTGTAAACCGCGGGATTGCCGCCAGTCTTGTAGGCCAGGTCCTAATTGAGGAATCGGTTCTTGGCTGGGAAGAGCTGGAACTTGAAGTTGTTCGCGATTCAAAAAATCAAATGATCACCGTATGTTTCATAGAAAATGTAGACCCTATGGGTGTACATACCGGCGATTCTTTTTGTACCGCTCCCATGCTGACCATCAGCAAGGATTTGCAAGAACGTCTGCAAAACTATGCTTATAGGATAGTAGAAGCTATTGATGTAATCGGCGGTACCAACGTACAGTTTGCCCATGATCCTGTAACAGACAGGGTGGTAGTTATCGAAATCAATCCCAGGACATCCAGATCTTCCGCACTGGCATCCAAAGCCACCGGCTTTCCTATAGCATACATTTCAGCAATGCTTGCTGTAGGGATGACCCTGGATGAAATCCCTTACTGGAAAGAAGGGACTCTGGATAAATATACACCCACCGGGGATTATGTCGTTGTAAAATTTGCCCGCTGGACTTTTGAAAAATTCAAGGATGCTCAGGATATACTGGGAACTCAAATGCGCGCTGTAGGAGAAGTAATGAGCATAGGCAAAACTTACAAGGAGGCTTTTCAAAAAGCCATACGTTCTCTTGAAATCGGCAGATACGGACTGGGGTTTGCAAAGAATTTCAACGATTTGCCCCTTGAAAAACTAATGGAGCTGCTTGTGGAGCCTACAAGCCAGCGTTATTTCATTATGTACGAGGCTTTGCGGAAGGGCGCTACCGTAGACCAACTGCATGACCTGACCCGTATCAAAAAATGGTTCATAGAACAGATGAAGGAACTTGTAACCCTTGAGGAAGAAATCCTTTCATATAAAGACAGCGAGCTGCCTGACGAGCTTCTTATACGCGCCAAAAAAGACGGTTTTTCCGATCGTTATCTGGCAAAACTGTTAAGCAAAAAAGAATCCGAGATAAGGGAAAGACGTATCAAACTGAATGTCGTTGAAGGCTGGGATGCCGTTCCGGTCAGCGGTGTCGAGAATGCGGCGTATTATTATTCCTCATATAATATAGAAGACAGAATACCTTACCAGGACAACAAAAAGAAAGTAATGATCCTGGGCGGAGGACCCAACAGGATAGGCCAGGGGATAGAATTCGACTATTGCTGTGTCCATGCGGCCTTTGCATTAAGGGATTCAGGGTATGAGACCATCATAGTAAACTGTAATCCCGAAACCGTCTCCACAGATTATGATACTTCGGACAAGCTCTATTTCGAGCCTTTGACGGTAGAAGACGTGTTAAGCATATATAATAAAGAAAAGCCACTGGGAGTGATTGCCCAGTTCGGTGGCCAGACTCCTCTCAATATAGCCAAAGAGCTGGAAAATGCAGGTGTCAAAATACTTGGTACCTCCCCCGAGACTATCGATCTTGCCGAAGACAGAGACAGATTCCGTGAAATAATGGATAAGCTTGGTATCCCAATGCCTAAATCCGCAATGGCATGCAATATGGATGAGGCTATGGCGGCAGCCGAGAAAATCGGCTATCCCTTGATGGTGCGACCCTCCTATGTTTTGGGTGGACGCGGCATGGAGGTTGTCTATGACCAGGAGTCTTTGAAAAATTACATAGCCTCCTCCGAGGATATTTCACCGGAAAGGCCTGTATTGATAGATAAATTTTTGGACCATGCAACAGAGTGTGAGGCTGATGCTATAACTGACGGCAAGAGTTGTCTGGTTCCGGCTGTAATGGAACACATCGAATTTGCCGGCATACATTCAGGCGACTCTGCATGCGTCATCCCCCATGTAAGTATTCCTGAAAAGCATATAAAAACCATTACCGAATATACTGAAAAAATTGCCCGTGAACTTGGCGTGGTAGGCCTTATGAATATGCAATATGCCATTTACAATGACAAGGTATATGTTTTGGAGGCAAACCCCAGGGCTTCCCGTACTGTGCCTCTGGTTTCAAAAGTATGTAATGTATCCATGGCCAGAATCGCCACTCAGCTGATTATGACCAAAGAAACCGGAAATGCTGTTGAAATACCTGTCATGCCATTGGGAAGAATACCTCACTATGGTGTAAAGGAAGCTGTTTTCCCCTTTAATATGTTCCCTGAGGTTGATCCTGTCTTAGGTCCGGAAATGAGGTCTACGGGTGAAGTACTGGGATTGGCCGACACCTTCGGCATGGCATTCTATAAATCCCAGGAAGCGACACAGGTTGAGCTGCCTACCTCTGGAACCGTTCTCATAAGCGTTGCCGAAAGGGATCGTCCAGCCGTTTTGGAGGTAGCAAAGGAATTTGCCGCTTTAGGCTTTAGGATCAAGGCTACTGCAGGAACCTGCAAGTTCCTTCGGGAGAACGGTATCAACGCTGAAATGGTAAATAAGCTAAACGAAGGACGGCCAAATATTATTGACTGCATCATGAACAAGGAGATCCAGCTGGTTATCAATACACCCATCGGTAAACGAAGCCAGTTTGATGATTCCTATATCCGAAAGGCAGCAATCAAATACAGGATTTCTTATATCACGACCCTACCGGCTGCTTTAGCCAGCGCCAAGGGCATAAAAGCCTGCCAGACCGAGGCTGACCATAACATGGTAAAATCTCTGCAGGAATATCATAAGGAGATCCGCTGACCTGCGTAATACTCCGCTCAGGATGACATTAATCGGGTGGGTACAAGGTTTCTCTCGGGCTCTTAAAAGCGTTCGAGATGAGATCCTTGTACCCGTCCAAAAGTTAACATAATGAGGCGGGTACAAGGTTTCTCATCGAGATAAGCCGATCTGCTTCGGAGGAAAGACCACCGAACGGCAACTTTATTGAAAATGTATGAGCGACCCGTAAGAGGAAGACCTCTCGGCCGGGACATGACGGAGCGTAAGCGGAGGAATGTCTTGAAACGGCACTATTGATCTTGTAGATCTAGGTGCTTAAAGGCGTTCGAGATGAGATCCTTGCGCCTGATAACTAATAACTAATATTAATATTAATATTAATATTATTATTAGCAAACCATATTGACGGTTCTAATGGTTGCAATCTTTCCTAAGAGTATGTTAATAAGAAGAACTGTTATGCCGGTTAATCACCCAGCATGTTCTCAACACCGCTCATGAACTTTTGCCAGTTGACATCTTCCATGTATATACAGAACACTACTTCATTGATACCGTTGTCTTTAACAAATTCTACGATATTCTTTTTTGTTAAATTCATATTGTAAAATCTTGAGTCAACTACATATATCTCTTCATAATGGGGAACTAAAAAAGGTACCAGCATGTTGCCGAAGGAATCTTTTATCACTAGGATTTTTCTGCCATTATTAATATCCGTCTTTACTTTACTCCAGGTTGCCCCTCCTGAGCTGATGAATACCAGATATTTATTATTGATATCATCGGCGTACTGCATATCGATTATATCGGCCCTGGTCCCCTCATTCCCTTTATATATGGTGAATTCATGGCTGTTTAATGGTTTATACGCAACAATATTATCTGGGTTCTTTTCAAGGCTCTTATCCAATGTTTTACTGTAGGAACTGCCTAAAAAATCTCCCAAATCTATTTTTTCAAATTCATCAATGGAAAGAGGAGTCTCTCCCTTTGTTCTCATAAATTCGCAATATCCGTAGTATGCCCCAAGAGCCGTCCAGTGATGGTCGGTTCTGAAGTAAATATACTCATCCTTGTGTTTATTCAAAGCATCGAAGACATCAACAGATACAATACTGTCATTCAATTTGCTTTTTAAATACCCAAGTGCGTCATTCTGAGAATCCGTTATACCCTTGTACCTTTTTAACTGCATATACTCGCCGTTTGTCGGAGGGATCATGGAATAGATCTTTACTCCCTCCCCCAGCTTCTCATTGTATTTATTCAAGATTTCAGCATAGTAGTCGAAACTTTCCTTATTGAATTTAAACAGTTGAACTGCCTTGCCGTCTACAATCATCCAATACCCCACATTGGGATCGTCTCCATAATCTTTTTCAGGTTCAGGCGTTGTTATGGGAGTTGCCTTTTCGCTGTTCTCTCCGGATGAAGAGGCAGTTTCGGCGTTTTCGTGCGCTTTATCGCCTGTCGTCCCGGCAGATATGGTTCCTTTTTCATCCTCCTGAATAACCGGAGGCAATTGTACGTCCTCAACCGATGCAATGATACTTATGCCGGGTCCCAGAAAAGACATCAGCTCATTTACGTCCCTGCTTATTTTCACCAAATCGTCCCTGAGAATAAATGTATCGCTGTAATAATCCTCAAAATCCCTTTGGAAGCTGCCTTTCACTATATTGGACAATGAAAGCTGAGGCATGGTTTTCAAAGCCCGGTTCTCAAGATTGGAGACTGTGGGTTTATTGTTGTTCAATAAATTGGCCAAACCCAGCACAGTTATAAATATAATAAAGAACATTGTATCAATTCTTAACTTTTTCAAGTTTCTGCCTCCTCAAAATACCATTAAAGTACCAAAAACAATACTTTAATATCTCCTTTATCTAAAACTTAAAATACATAAACGGGCTGTATGACTGTCCAACAAGAAAAATAACCGATAAAACAAGCACTGCTATATTAAAAACCGGCTTACCGAATACCTCAATAAACCAAATGAATTTTCCGCGGTTTCCTTCTACCTCAAGTTTCCTGAAAATCCCGCTGAATAAAGGTGTACAGCCGACAAGCGCAATAATCAGGAAAACAGCGTTATTCCAAAAATGTATACTCAGTTCAGGGCTGGTTATTCCTTTGGCTCCAGCTCCAAACATTATCCCCAAAAACCTAAAGGCCTCACCTATGTCATTGTGGTAGAAAAACACCCACCCTATCAGCGTTACCAACCACAGGTATAAACGTGCAACTATTCCCGGAAGTTTTTCCAAAAGCTTTATAAGGAATGCTTTCTCTATCACGAGAAGTACAAAATAATACAGCCCCCATATGACAAAATTCCAGTCTGCTCCATGCCATAGACCTGTCAGAGCCCAGACTATAAACAGATTTCTTATCCTGTGCTTCCTGTTTCCGCCCAGCGGAATATAAACATAATCTTTAAAAAAGCTGCCTAAGGAAATATGCCATCTTCGCCAGAACTCACTTGCTGATTTGGAAATGTAGGGATAATCGAAATTCTCCTTATACCTAAATCCGAACATCCTGCCAAGCCCTATGGCCATATCGGAGTAGCCTGAAAAATCAAAATATAATTGTATTGCATACATCAGTATGCCGAACCAGGCCCCCATCAAAGGAAGTCTTGTATAATCCGTACCCATGAACAATCCTGATATTTTTCCGGCAGTACCGGCCAAGATTACCTTTTTGCCAAGTCCGGTTATGAAACGGCTTACTCCATAATTGAAATCCTCAAAGGTTTCCTTTCTGTTGTCGATTGCTTGGGAAATATCTTTGTAACGGGAAATAGGCCCCGCCAACAGCTGGTGGAACAAAGAAACATATAGGAGTAGCTTAAACGGAGATTTCTGCGCTTCTGTTTCTCCTTTATATACGTCAACCAAATAAGAAATGAGTTTGAAGGTATAAAATGAAATCCCTATGGGAAGACCGACATCCGGCGCTTTAATGCCTGTTCCCATCAAACCGTTTATATTGTTGATAACAAAACACGAATATTTAAAAAAAACAAGAATCATGAGATTTCCTGTGACAGAAAAAATAAATGCTGTCTTACCTTTTATTTTTCCCCTGTGTTTTTCGGCAATCAGCGCGCTAAAGTAGGTTAATCCGGTCGATAATAAAAGTATAGAGATCCATACCGGCTCTCCCCACGCATAGAAAATAAGAGATGCAATTATAAGCAGCCAATTTCTGTAGGTTCTGTTCCTGATTAAATAATATAAGCCTAAACAAACCGGGAGAAAAATACATAAAAAAAACAAGCCTGAAAAAACCAATAAAATGCCCCCTTGAGTTTCCAAATCCTGAAAGGTCCATATTAAGCCTGTGTTTAATAGATGAGCCTCAGTTTTTAATCTTTAATATTTCTTAATATTCATGTACTCTCATAACCTATATATCACTGTTACTTAAATTTTTCAATAACAGTCTTTATTTCCTGCACTGATTGCCGGACCGGTCATGAAGTTTTGTGATGATCCGGATAATGTATTTTATTGCATCTTTTCATTGTGTAAACTGCTTCATTTCATGCAGGGTGCAATTAAGTTTTTATGCGATTTTATGGGATTGTAAGGAACATTAAAAATGATATTGACAAACGTTCTGCAAAAGGTTACACTATCTAAAAAATAGAAAATGGCTATGAAGGGGAAAACAGCACTGGAAGAACTTCAGAGAACTTATCATTTGGTGCGAGATAAGGTTTGGAACGTGTGAATGATCACCCCGGAGCTGTCAGGCTGAAAGCCAATTCTGTCGTCTGCATATTAAAGAATTGTTTATTAAGCCTGAACGGTTGATTACCGTTAAAAATCTGCATATTGGTTTTACTGATATGCGCTGAGCGGCTGTATGAACGGACAGCAATAAGAGTGGTACCGCAGAACGATAAAGTTTTGTCTCTTTAGTTAAAGAGGCGAGGCTTTTTTTAATATAATAATGAATTTTAAGTAAAAGATATTTCCGAAACCGGAAATTCTATAAAATTTTATGAAAGTGAGGAGAGAATAAATGAAAAAGATATTAAGCATCTTACTACTTATCGTACTGACAACTACACTGATCTCTGGTTGCGGAGGATCATCAAACGCCAATGAAATTAAAATAGGTATCAATTACGAGCTCAGCGGTGATGTTGCTTCTTATGGAAAGGCTTCGGTTGACGGCATTGAGTTGGCAATTGAGGAAATCAACTCAAAAGGCGGAATCGATGGAAAAATGATTAAAGCGGTCAAATATGACAACAAATCCGATAAGTCACTTGCTACTACTCTCGCAACAAAGCTTATGACCCAGGATAAGGTTGTTGCAGTGCTTGGCCCTGCTACTTCCGGCGCATTCAAAGCCACAATTCCTGAAGCATTAAAGAATAAAGTCGTTGTAGCCACAGGTTCGGCAACAGCTGAAGGTGTAACTTCCGATGAAAGCGGCGTTAAGGAATACGCTTTCCGTATTTGCTTCAGCGATCTATATCAGGGAACAGCTATGGCCAATTACGCTCTTAAAAATATGTCCGCTACCAAAGCTGTTATTATCATGGACAATTCCAGCGACTATGGTAAAGGTCTCGCTGAGAACTTCACAAAAACATTTGAAGCAGGCGGCGGCAAAATCGTGGCTACCGAAGCGTTCGTAGGCGGAGACACCGACTTTAACGCTATTTTAACAAAAATCAAGGGTCAGGACTTTGATGTAATCTTCATTCCAGGATACTACAACGAAGCTGGTCTTATCATTAAACAGGCACGTGCTCAGGGAATCAAAACACCTATACTTGGTGCAGACGGTTTCGGCGCTCCTGAACTGGTTGAGCTCGCCGGGGCTGATGCTTTGAACGATGTCTTTTTCTCCAGCCATTTCTCATCTCTTGATAAAGATCCTTCCGTTATAGGATTTATTGAGAGCTTTAAAGCAAAATACGGCAAAGAGCCAGACCAATTCGCAGCCCTTGGTTATGACCTTGCTATGTTCGTGGCAGACGGTATCAAACGTGCCGGAAGCACCGATACTACAGCTATTAAAGATGCACTGGCTGCTACAAAAGACTTTAGAGGCGTAACCGGTACATTCAGCATGGACGAAAATCATGACCCTGTTAAAGCCGTTGTGGTCGTTGAAATCCAAAACGGAGAATATGTCAGAAGCGAAAGGGTTGCCCAATAGTATTAAATTATAGTAAAATTAAAAAGCGGGGAATTTTTTAGCATGTTATAAGTGGGGTCAGTTATGCCCCCACTTATACATGTTTATTAACAGATAAAAAAAGACAGTCGGAATGGTTTAATTAAATTAATGGAAATACTGACTTGTTATTAAAGGAAGGGGAAACACTTGGAACAGCTATTTCAGCAAATTATTAACGGAATATCCCTTGGAAGCATCTATGCGCTGATCGCTCTTGGTTACACCATGGTATACGGAATTATTAAGCTGATTAATTTTGCTCATAGCGACATATATATGCTGGGAGCTTTTATAGGCTATTTTTCCATGACAACGCTTAAACTGGGTTTCGTACCTTCTCTATTGTTATCCATGGTTTTTTGCACCATTACCGGCGTTGTTATAGAAAAAGTGGCCTATAAACCTTTGAGACATGCCACAAGAATTGCAGTATTGATCACTGCTATAGGTGTGTCTCTCTTTATTGAGTACACAACAATGGCTATTGCGGGAGCAAATGTTAGATCCTATCCCCCATTGACCGGAATTCTTACAAAGTCATTTTTGCTCGGGAATATAAACGTTTCCATGCAGCAGGTTATAATTCTCGGAATCACAATAATACTTATGATCCTGCTTCAGTTTATTGTAAAGAAAACCAGAATAGGCAAAGCAATGCGGGCAGTATCTCTTGACAGTGATGCTGCCGAGTTAATGGGTATAAATGTTAATACAACCATCTCCTTCACCTTCGCTTTAGGTTCAGCCTTAGCCGGTGCTGCGGGTATTTTGGTTGGAATATATTATAATTCAATAAACCCGCTTATGGGCATGCTGCCGGGCATCAAAGCTTTCGTCGCCGCTGTTTTCGGCGGTATAGGAATAATCCCCGGTGCTATGATCGGCGGTTATTTTATCGGTATCGTAGAAGTGCTGGTATCAGGATATAGCAATTCATTATACAGAGACGGTGTTGTGTTCGCTATCCTGATACTTGTTTTGATTATAAAGCCCACCGGATTATTAGGCAAAAATTCAAGAGAGAAGGTGTAATTTAAGTTGAAAAAATTATTTGGGATCAATTGGATAAAAACGCTTGTTTCGCTTATATTAACCTTCGTTATTATTCAGTTGCTGATATCGTTCAATATTATTAACAGTTACCTGCAATCCACCCTGGCAGCCATTTGCATCAATATAATCCTGGCAGTAAGCCTTAACCTTATTACGGGTTTTACCGGCCAATTTTCGCTGGGGCATGCCGGATTTATGTCAATAGGTGCATATGTGTGTGCCCTGATAACGTTGAGGATGCCAACCATTCCGGGTTTTATTTTAGGTGTCCTTGCCGGCGCCATTACCGCAGCAATTATCGGGGTCATTGTAGGTTTGCCTACCCTCCGCTTAAGAGGTGATTACCTGGCAATAGCCACATTGGGTATGGCAGAGATAATACGTATCATATTCCTTAATATGGACAGTATTACAAACGGAGCAGCCGGTCTGTCAGATATTCCGCAGTTTACCAACTGGGCTTGGCTGTTTTTCTATACTGCAGGTACCATCATTATTATTTCAAACTTTATAAAATCATCTCACGGCAGAGCATGTATTTCCATTCGGGAAGATGAAATAGCTGCTGAAGCTATGGGTGTCAATTCAACCAGGTACAAGGTTACAGCCTTTACCATCGGCGCATTTTTTGCCGGAATTGCAGGAGCGTTATATGCTTCCACCTTCAATTTTATCGATCCGAAAATCTTTGGTTTTTCTAAATCCATTGATATACTTGTAATCGTGGTTTTAGGCGGATTAGGCAGCATATCCGGATCCATTGTAGCCGCAATTTTACTTGGAATTATAACTACTTATTTGCAGGCATTTGCAAATATCCAGATGATACTGTACTCTCTGTCCCTGATAATTATAATGATATTCAGGCCGCAGGGCTTAATGGGTTCAAAAGAACTGTCCCTTTCAATCTTCAGCAGGCTTGGTGAAAGTTTTAAACCAAAGAAAGGGAGGGTTTAAAATATGTCAATTTTGAGCGTGAAAAAGCTGACCAAATCCTTTGGTGGTTTAACTGCAGTTTCAAACGTTAATATGGAAATAAATGAAGGCGAATTGGTAGGTTTGATCGGCCCCAACGGCGCAGGAAAAACTACGTTGTTCAATTTGTTGACCGGAGTCTATGTACCCACATCAGGTACTATCACTCTCAATGTCAATGGAACAAGCAAATCATTGGGAGGACTGAAGCCCTATACCATCTGTAAAAACGGTGTGGCCAGGACTTTCCAGAATATACGGCTGTTTAAGGACTTGACCGTTCTTGACAATGTACGCATAGCTATGCATAAAAACGTTAAATATGGCTTGATTTCAAGTTTCCTGCATCTGCCCTCTTACAGAAAAGAAGAAGATGAACTTGTAAGACAGAGCATGGAATTGCTTGAAATCCTCAAGCTTGACCATAAAAAAGATGAACTTGCAAAAAATCTTCCCTACGGTGAACAACGACATCTGGAAATAGCCCGTGCTCTTGCTACTAATCCCTCCCTACTGTTGCTGGATGAGCCTGCCGCAGGAATGAATCCGGCAGAGACAGCCCAATTGACTGAGTTGATCGGTTGGATCAGGGAAAAGTTCAATTTGACTATACTTCTTATAGAACATGATATGTCTCTGGTTATGGGGATCTGTGAGCGTATCTATGTTCTGGACTACGGGATGATAATTGCATGCGGCACTCCTGATGAAATCAAGACAAATGAACGCGTTATCAAGGCTTATCTGGGGGAGGGTATGAACAATGCTTGAGATTAAGAATATAAACGTGCATTTCGGTGTGATCCATGCCCTGAAAGGAATTTCTCTCACAGTAAACAAAGGTGAGATCGTAACTCTTATCGGTGCCAACGGAGCCGGAAAAACTACCACATTACGTACTATCTCCGGACTGAAAAAACCGACAGATGGCGCTATTCTGCTTGATGGGAAGGATATTACCAATACAAGTGCGCAGGAAAGGGTAATGATGGGCATTTCTCAGGCCCCTGAAGGACGTCGTGTGTTTTCGGCAATGACTGTTTTGGAAAATTTGGAATTAGGAGCATACCTCCGTCGTGATAAAAAAGAAATCGCAAAGGATCTGGAAACTGTTTACCACCACTTCCCCATACTGGCTGATCGCAAGAAGCAAATTGCCGGTACATTGTCTGGCGGTGAGCAGCAAATGCTTGCCATTGGCCGGGCGATGATGAGTCGTCCCAGAATACTGCTTCTTGACGAGCCGTCTATGGGCCTTGCTCCACTATTTGTCCAGGAAATTTTTAATATAATCAGAGATATAAATAAGGCTGGAACGACTATACTCTTAGTGGAGCAAAATGCCAGTATGGCGCTGCAAATCGCCAATCGCGCATATGTATTGGAAACAGGTTCCATAGTTCTTTCCGGTACAGGATCCGTACTTATGCAAAGTGACGATATCAAAAAAGCGTATTTAGGAGGTTAGCGTTATGTTTGTAAGGAATAAGATGACTTCTAATCCTTTCACTATCTCTGCGGACCAGACTATACCGGACGCTCATGAAATTATGTCTCAGCACGGTGTAAAGCGTCTGCCTGTCATGAAGAACGGAAAACTTGTAGGAGTAGTTTCAAGGGAGGATATTGCCCAGGCTTCCCCTTCCAAGGCGACTTCTTTCAGCATGGGTGAAATCACTTATTTGCTTTCCAAAACAAAAATCAGCCAGATAATGAATAAGAACCCTATCACCATATCATCAGATGCACTATTGGAAGAAGCAGCGATTTTAATGAGAGACAATGATGTCAGTTTCCTTCCTGTGGTAGATGACGGCAAGCTGGTCGGAATCATTACTGAAAGCAACATCTTTGATGCGTTTATAGAGCTTCTGGCTTTCCGTGAGCCCGGCACAAGGCTTACGATTGAAGTATCTGATAAGCCCGGAGTTATGGCAAACTTAACGGGTATCATTGGAGATTTCGGAGCCAATATAACTCACGTTGCCGTATATCGCGGAACCGGCGGCAAAAGTTGCATTGTTTTAGGAATAAATTCTCTGAATACTGCCGAAATGGAAAAATCCATTGAAGAGCATGGATATAAAATACTGTATAAACTGCAAAACAAGTAATCAAGTAATATTGAATAAAGATACCCTGTTTAAGGTTCCGGAAAAGGCTCAATACCCTTTCCGGAGCTTTATTTTTTTATTGATTTGTTAAGAATAATTTAAAGTACCCCATTCTTTCAATGTTAGCTTTCGAAAGTATTTATTGAGGTATATTTAAATGAGAAAAACAGATTTAAATGCAATTAAGGCACAAAATGATAAAGCTTTTCTTGAAGAATTCATATCCGGGTACGAACCGTTTATTATGCATCTGACTCATAAAATAACAGGAAGGTATATTAGCAAAAGCGACGACCAGTGGTCAGTGTCATTGTCGGCATTTAATGAGGCAATAATGTCATATTCCTTTGAAAAAGGAAGTTTCATCCCCTTCGCAGAGAAGGTGGTAAGAAGAAGACTGTATGATTACATGAGAAAGCAGTCAAATCTTTCTCTTGAAGTACTTATTAACCCCCATGCTTTTGAAAATGACTCGGATGAAGATCAAACAGCAATCACGCATGAAATAATGGAGAAAATTGCTGTCGCGCCAAATAATGATGCAAAGCTGGAAATAGACGAACTGGCCGATATTTTGGCCGATTATGGCTTCTCCTTTTCAGACCTTGTTTCGGTATCCCCTAAGGCATTAAAAACTAGGAAGGCCTGCGCTAAAGCTATTGCGCATGTTGTTCAAAGCCCTGTATTAGTAAGCGAATTAAGGAATAAAAAATATCTACCAATAAAAGTCATAACAGATAATCTGCACCTACCCCGAAAAATTATTGAGAGGCATAGAAAATATATAATAGCGGGAATAGAGATAATGTCCGGAAATTACCCTATTTTATCCGAGTATCTTAAGTTTGTTAGAGAGGAGTTAGAAAGATGAAAAGCATAGTATTGGAAGTAAAACAAAATGAGGCAGTAATCCTCTCTGACGATGGAACTGTCTCAAAAATCAGAAACAATAATTATGGTATAGGGCAGGTAATAAACATGGAAAGTACAAAGAAAGCAAAATCAAAATTTTATACTTTTGCAGCCAGTTTTGTTGCTGCAATGATTATCCTTACAGTAGGCGCATTTGCTTACTTTACCCCGGTAAGCTATGTCAGTCTTGATGTGAATCCTTCCATAGAATATTCAATTAATCTTTTTGATAGGGTCTTAACTTATAAAGCTGTAAATGAAGACGGTAAAGAAATTATTAAAACTCTTAATCTAAAGAACAAAAAAATAGCAAAGGCTTTGGAGGAAACTTTAAACAAAATAGTCGAAGAAGGTTATATAACAAAGGATGAAAATGCCGGTGTTGTGATTTCCGTATCAGACTCTTCAAAAGCAGAGGTTTTGGTAAAGGAAATCAGGGAAAAAACAGAAAAATATCTTGCGAAAAAGGATAAAACAGATGAAATCGAGGTGGATGTTGAAGTAGAAGCCGTCGGGCGCGAAAGAGTAAAAGAAGCCCGTAAGCTGGGCATAACCCCGGGCAAACTTAACTTAATTGAAAAATTAAGAGACAGCACCGAAAACCCTGAGGATTTTGTTATCGAAGACTGGATGGATAAATCAGTTAAGGAAATTAATAAAGCCATTAAAGAGAACAGAAAGAACAAAAAGGCCGAAAACAGCATTGATGACGAAAACGATGAAAAAGGCAACTATAACGGTAATAAAGATGCTGAAAAAGCTAAAGATGAGAGTGAAAATAAGGTAAATAAACCTGGTGAAGAGAAGAACAGAGATAATAAAAAAGAGAAAAGCAACAACGGTAAAACCACAGACCGTAACAATAACGGCAATAAAAAAGACAACGATGATGACGATGATAAAGATGATGACAAGTCTGAAAAAGAAAAGAATAAAAGAAAGTACTCCTCTGCCATAAATAATAACGGCAAAGATACCAATGATGATAAATATGACGGTACTAATAATAATAAAAACAAAAATAATAACAACAGTAAAAACAGCAATAAGAAATATAAGCAGAATAACGGCAATTCAGCGAAAAATAATTGATTCAGCTATCCCCTGAATCCTTATAAGTAGCCTTATAACAATCCTCCTGAATTAATGATGTTTATCCATTAATTCGGGAGTTTTTTATATAAAAGTGATCAGATATTTCGTTCTAACTATTGACATATTAATCACTATTGAATATTATATAATAGTAAACAGTATATAATATTATATAATACATAAGATAAATTATCGATAAATCAATAGGAGGCAAACTTGAATACACAATATAAAAAAGGCGTTCTGGAACTGTGTGTAATGTCAATACTGAAGCGTCGCGATTGCTACGGATATGAGATATCAGAATACCTCTCAAAATACATCGATATTGCAGACGGTACTGTTTATCCGATTCTCAGAAAGCTAAAAAGCGATGGACTGGTTACCACATATCTTTCGGAGGACAGCGGCGGCCCTCCCAGAAAGTACTACTCTCTTACTGCCCTGGGGCTTAAGACGTATGAAGCCGATAAGAAAGAATATCTTAGTTTCGCAAAAACCGTTGAAACCTTATTGGAGGATGAAGATCATGACGAAAAATGAATTTATGTTACAGCTTAAAAATGAGCTGAAAAAAAATAATATTACGGATTTGGATGATATCTTGAGCGAATATGAACAGCACTTTGCTTTCAAGCTTGCCGACGGTTTTTCAGAAGAAGAGATCGCGGCTAAACTTGGAGACCCGGCCGAACTGGCGTCGCAATTCATTCCAAACGTTCAAGAAAAGAAATTCGGCGGAAAAAAAGTCGTGACTGTTATTGGAATGATATTCGCGGATATTTTTGTAGGAGCTTTCTTTTTGATGCTTTTTATTTTCTCGGTAGTTCTGGGAATCGTTACCGTTGCTGCAGCTGTTATTGGACTATGCCTTTTGGTAGGATTCAATTTTAATAATCTCATTCCCGGCATGCCATATTTGTGCGCTTTTATCTTTGCTGTATCCTTCTTTGCTTTTGCTATGTTGTCGATAGCGGCATGTTTGTATTTTGTTGTTTTTACCCGACAGCTCATACGTTCCTATAAGAGATTTCACACTAATGTTATAGCCGGCTCATCAGGAAAGGCAACACTTCCTTCCCTGCCTGCTTATCCCCAGTTGTCTCATAAGTTTAAGCGTCGTCTGAGGATACTTGCTTTATCCTCTCTTACCTTACTGGCAGTCAGTTTGGTTTCAGGATATATAATATCGGCAATCCTGGCAGGCAATCTTGAATTCTGGCATGTATGGAGATGGTTTGATAAATGAAAGCGGTAGTCATAACGGGGGCGTCTTCCGGAATAGGATTTGAAATTGCCCGCTTATTATCTAAAAATTATTTTGTTATTGGTATTGGCCGAAATGATTATAACTGCAGGCGTGCCAAAGAATTGATATTATCTGAAATTCCTGACGCAAAAATAGTATATTTCATCGCTGATCTTATTCAGCAAAATGAAGTTAATCGTGTTGCAGATGAAATACGAGCTTATCTTGAGAACAATGAAGACCTGGAACTCTATGGCCTTATTAACAACGCCGGCTGTGTTCGAAGCTGGTACACGACTTCTGAAGAAGGTTACGAACAACAATTCGCTCTTAATCATCTTGCAGGTTTTTTACTGACATACAGGCTTCTTCCCTTAATCGTCAAGACAAAAGGCCGGATAATCATGACCGGCAGTCAATCCCATAAGGGTATTAAAATACGCTGGAACGATGTTATGCTAAGGAAAAGGTATAATCCTCTGACAGCGTATAAGCAGTCCAAACTTTGCAATATCCTGTTTGCAAAAGGTTTGAATGACAGGTTTGCATCTTCGGGTATAAGGGCATATGTCGTAGACCCCGGTCTGGTCAGAACAGATATCGGGAACAAGCAAACCGGTTATCTTGTAAACTTGATATGGTCTATACGTAAAAAGCATGGTGTTTCACCGGAAATTCCGGCCAAAACTTATGAATTCATTCTTGAAACCAACCCGGCACCCAAGGGACTTTACTATTGTTCATGCAGGGGAAAAGCCTACAGCAGGCAGGTCACATGCGAAAACGCAGATAGATTGTTTTTGCTTAGCGAAGAATTATGCGGGATATCATATGAAAGAATGGAGGGTTAGATATGAATGTTATGATTACAGGAGCCAGCGGTGGCCTGGGCAGGGTACTGGCAGCTGAGTGCGCCGAGCGCGGTTACAATTTATTTTTGACTGATATAAACCAGGCGGGGTTATTATCCTTAAAACAAGGCCTGGAAAGACAATTCAAAGTATGTATTGCCGCTAAAGCCTGTGATCTGACAAAGGCCGAAAACGTTGACCAGCTTATGTCTTTTATCGATATGCATGGCATTAGATTCGATATGCTTATAAATGTGGCAGGAATAGATTATGAAGGCGGTTTTCTCAGAATTGACCGTGAAAAGATTACTAGAATCATTGCACTTAACAACGAGGCTACCTTAAGAATCACTCATGACATTTTATTGCGCCGAAGACCCGGAAAACGATTTTCACTGGTCTTTGTGTCAAGCCTGGCATCACTGTACCCAATGCCGTTGAAGGCAACTTATGCCGCTTCCAAGAGATTTTTGCTGGATTTCGCTTTAGCCCTCCGGCAGGAACTGAAAAATCAGGATGTATCTGTTCTGACCCTATGTCCCGGTGGCCTGGTTACCACTAAAGAAGCAATGCGAGGTATCTCCGCTCAGGGTTTCTGGGGTATTGCCACGACAAATTCGCTTGAGATCGTTGCCAGGAAGACTGTTGACTATGCCCTCCAGGGCAAAAGCATATATATTCCTGGTTTATTGAACAGGATACTATCTATTCTGGGAAGGCTCCTTCCCCGCTCGTGGGTAGCATCAATAATCTATCTTAGATGGAGTAAAGCCCAGGTAAAGTGGCTTAGGTAAAATGATCGTACGCAGCCGCAGCCTCATGGTTCCGATACTGGTTTACCTGCCTCTACAAGAATTTTATTGTTAGTTAACAGTACGGCCATAACAGACATAAATATTCCTGTAAATATCAGCATCCATTCTATCGCAATCATATCGGCCAGTGGTCCGAATACCAGTATACTGAGAGGCATCACAGCGCTTTGTATCATGCCGAAAACGCCAAATACTCTTCCCTGATAATCCCCTTCCACTTTCTGCTGCATCAAAGCTATTGCAGGCGTCTCAAATGCCGGGATAGCAACGCCGGAAATCACCATGAAGGCAATATAGAGCCAGAACGCAGCAACAATTCCCAAAGCAATGGTTGTGATTCCGAAAATCAGGATGGAAAGCGCAATTGTATATGTCTTATTCTTTAGACCTCCCCAGGCTGACATTATCAATCCCCCCACTATCATTCCGGAAGCAAACGATATCTCAATTGCCGTTTGCCGCCATACTTCATCACCGAAACTGCGGGCAACCTGGAGGGGAGTTAAAAATGCAACCGGAGATATCAGGATAAAGAATGCCGAAAAGAATATAAAATATTCTTTAACGAATTTATGATCTTTAATGTACCTTACCCCTTCTTTCAAATCATGAAAATAACCGGTTCTTTGACTGCTTTGGGCCTTTTCATGAGCCGGGACATCAACAAAAAAGAACAGGATGAATATTGCTAAAGCTGCCGTTACAACATCAATAAGGAAAATAACTTCAATAGATGAAAAGGTAAGCAGGGTACCGCTTAACATTGGTGATGCTACCATGGTAAATGACTGCACTGTACCATTAACAGCATTGACTCTCAATAATTTATCCTCCGGGACAAATTGCGGAATAAAAGCATTTACAGCCGGAGTCTGGATACTTCCTCCCAAGGCCCTTACCGCTGAAGCAAGAAATAAAAGCCACATTGCGTCATATCCCATAAAGAATAAAACAGCCAATATCAAAGTTACGAAAGCGATCAGGGAATCTGACAGCACGATCAGCACTTTACGATTATAGCGATCAGCCCATACCCCTGCAAAAGGCGAGAGGAAAAAGGTAGGCAGAAATCCGCAAATTATTGATATGGTCAGCATTATACCCGATTTCGTATTCAGGGTGATATACCACATGATAGCATACTGAACTAAAGATGACCCAAAGAGAGATATGGTCTGGCTTGCCAGAAACAATATTATGTTCTTTTTCCAGTCAAGTATTTTATTCAAATGATTTTCCCCCGCAATTCAAGTTTAGCTTATTAATAACATTATTTTCCTGAAATTATTACTGAATAAGTATACCCGAGTAATATTTAAATGGCAACAGCTTTAACTTATCCGTTTATGCTAAAATAATAAAATAAAGATATAAAAATGCGAAACTGAAAGGACTGATGGATCTTGAACAGATGCCCATGGTGCCGTAATGATCCATTATACATCAAATACCATGATGAAGAATGGGGTGTTCCTGTTCACGATGACAGAAAACATTTTGAGTTCCTGGTTCTCGAGTCGGCGCAAGCAGGTTTAAGCTGGATCACTATCCTTCGCAAAAGAGAGAATTATCGGAAATCGTACGATGGATTCGACCCCATAAAAGTCGCCCAATATGATGAAAAAAAAATAGATAAGCTTATGCAGAATCCCGGTATCATAAGAAACAGAAGAAAAATCGAAGCTTCGATCAACAATGCCCGATGCTTTTTGGAGATCCAGAAAGAATTCGGCAGTTTTGACAATTACATTTGGAGCTTCGTAGACAATAAACCTGTGAAAAATCACTGGACTGATATTTCTCAGATGCCCGCCAATTCCGAACTCTCAGATAAGATAAGCAGGGACTTAAGATCCCGCGGTTTTAAGTTTCTCGGATCAACAATCGTGTATTCACACCTTCAGGCCACCGGGATAATAAATGATCATCTGACCACCTGTTTCAGATATTGAATCTGTCCGCCCTCATGTCGGGCATAAAGCTCCTGGGGGCGGCAAAAGATTTTGTTTACATTTGTCCGTCTCATTCACTTTTATCATTTATTTTCTTAAATCCAAGCTTATCAAGAACATCAGCAAGTTTTTCGATATCGATTGGTTTGGCCGCGTAAGCTTCGCAGCCAATATCAAACGCATTTTTCACCATCTGAGTCTCGGCCAGCGCCGTTGTCATAATAACCTTTGTTCTTTTCTCAGGAGGCACACCTTTCTGTTCCTCCAAATCCCTAATAGCTTTCAGAGCTTTGACACCGTCCACTTTCGGCATCATTATATCGAGACATATCAAATCATATGGATTATTCTCCTTTACAGACATTAAAAAGGCATCCAGGACCTCAAGCCCGTCCACTACAAGGTCACATTCACCATACTGGGACATGAATTTAAAAAGAAATTTCCTGCTTACCAGATCGTCTTCTGCAATTAAGATTCTCATAACCCACTTCTCCCCCTGCCTAAATATTTTTGTAATGTTTTATATTGTGACTTTATATTATCGATATATAAAGCAGCTTCAATAAAACATCCCCGTCTGATTGCAAGTTCAATTTTAAAAGCCGTATTTTCTATTTCTGTAATATCATACTTTTTCGATGTAATTTTAATATCGTGGGCGATACTTTCGATGGCCATATAATCATTTTGTTCCAACGCAGCATCGAGACTTTCTATATATCCACCGATTTCTGCTATCATATCAAACGTATTGATATCCTGGTTCTCATACTCATTACCATTGTATTCAAATGCTATTTCTCCATTTTCGGTAAGTTTTATCCTGTCAGGTATATTTTCTTTTTTATCCCGCTGCTTTGATGTTACTTTATCGATAGCAGCGCATAATTCAAACATATTAATAGGCTTTGGCACATATTCATCCATACCCATGGCCAAAAACCTTTCTCTGTCCCCCTTAAGGGCATATGCCGTCAGTGCTATTATAGGTGTGTGATTATCAGGACCATCTATTTGCCTGATCCTTTTTGCTGTCTCAATTCCATCTATTTCCGGCAGCTGTATGTCCATCAAAACAACATCGTATTTCCCCGTTTTATATATTTTAAGAGCTTCTATCCCGTCAGCGGACACTTCAACTTTATGTCCATTTGACTGCAGCATCTTCATAATGACCTTTTGATTGATGAGGTCATCTTCTACCACAAGGATATCCAACGGATTTTGTGTTTTGCTCACCGGCTGCAGTTCATAATTCTTAATCTCTATTTCTCTGCCAATCTTGACCGGCAGGGTAAAATAAAAACTGCTTCCTTTTCCTTTTTCACTCTCAACCCATATTTTACCACTCATCATCTCTACTAACTGTTTGGATATGACAAGCCCAAGACCTGTTCCTCCGATCTCTCGTGTATAAGAACTGTCAATCTGCCCGAAGCTGGTAAAAAGTTTATCATAATCCTCGGCAGCAATGCCTATTCCCGTGTCTGATACAGAGAATTTTAATTCCACTTTGTCTTCTGTTTGTGATATTTTCCTGATATCTACGTTTATTTCGCCCTTTTCAGTAAACTTTACAGCATTGCTCAGCAAATTATGCAATATTTGTCTCAGCCTTTTCGGATCGCAAATTATATACCTGGGTATTGACGAAGAAAACGAATAATTTAATTCTAATCCTTTTTTCATTACATTCGGGTTATGCGCTTTTATTATTTCTTCTATCAGGCTTTTAATGTCAATGTTTTCATAATCAACAGACATTTTGCCGGCTTCTAACTTGGAAAAATCCAATATGTCGTTAATAATAGACAGCAGTGTATTAGCGCATGTTTTTGCGGTTATAAGATTATCCCTCTGTTCATAGGTCAAATCAGTCTGCAATGTAAGACCGATCATGCCCACTACGCCATTGATGGGAGTTCTTATCTCATGGCTCATATTCGCTAAAAATTCGCTTTTGGCTTTGCTGGCGGTTTCAGCCGCTTCTTTTGCGCTTTTTAAAGCTAATTCAGATTCTTTCATCTGGGTGATATCGTAAAGTATGATCCCCAAATTATCTTTACTGGGGCAATATATCGATACTGAACACCATTTGTTGGATGCAGGCAATAAATACTCATTTATGAATATGCTCTTACCTTTTGTAATCTCTCCCGAATGTTTCCGGATATGTTGGAAAAGTAAACGGGCGTCCTTTTCAAACAATTCCGTATAACGCCTTTTTATTATTTTTTTCTTACTTAATCCAATCATTTTCTCAAATGCTTCGTTTATCTCTGTGAATACAAAGTCTTCAGGAATTCCTTTTTCATCATATATTATTTTGCAATAAGCATAGCCTCCGGACATATTCATTAAAAGAGATTTGTATTTCTCCTGGTTTTCGATAATTTTCCTTGAAGCCAGCTTACTTACAGTAATATCCTGCAATATTCCAATGTAACCAGCAAATTCACCATCCAGTTCGTAATAGGGTTGACCGACATTAATGAACCACCTGTAATTACCGTCCCGCGCAAGCAAACGCATTTCCATGCTTAAGGGCTTTTTCTGGGCTATGGCTTCCTTAATTTCTTTTTCTATACGTTCGCCTTCCTCCGGATGAAGAATATCGCTGTTTGCCTTAAATGAAAGGGATTTTAATTCCTTTCCCGTCAATCTCGTCCAGTTCTCATTAAAATACCGGTTGTTCATTTCTTTGTCGGTATACCAGACCAATGCGGGCAACTGGTTGAATATATTCACTAACTGGTTTTTTTCAACCATTTGTTTTATTTCCAAAGTTCTGAGCCTGGTAATGTCACGGACAGTCATAACCGCCCCGATTATATCTTTTTCTTTACTTTTTATTGGAGAGCATGTCGCGGAAATAAACCTCAGAACATTACCTTTTGATATTAAAGCCGCATTCCTGTAAAGACCCGTGGTGGTACCTTTTTCAATCACATATTCAATAGGGAGTGGCAAAGGTTCTTTAGTCTCTGCATTAATAACCTTCAACACCCTGTCTATGCTTTCTCCCATAGCTTCATCTGTTTTACAACCGGTTAAATTTTCAGCTATATTGTTCATATATATGATGGTTTTATTCAGATCTACCGCTATAATGGCGTCTCCAATGCCGGTGAGAATCGCTTCTTTCAGGTCATGATCATTTACCTCTGCATTTCTGTTCACTTTTTATCCACCACCAATCTTTCAGCTCAACATTTTATATATTTGCTGTGGAATATCATTCAATGGAACCTGTTTTTCCACTGCGCCTATATCGAATGCGACCTTTGGCATACCATATACTACTGAGGATTTTTCGTCCTGGCCAATAGTTCTGGCACCTTTCCTTCTCATAGCAAGAAGTCCCTTTGCTCCGTCATATCCCATTCCTGTGAGGATCACGCCTATAGCATTTTCCCCCGCTTCCCTGGCAACAGATTCAAAAAGAACGTCAACAGAGGGACAATGGCCATTTACTTTTTTTCCTTCATAACATAATACTTTAAACTTATCGTTGACCCTTACTATTTTCATATGCTGATTGCCCGGGGCTATAAGTACCCTTCCGGGTTCAACATAATCCCCTGAATCTGCCTCTTTTACATTGAGTCTTGTTACTTTGTTCAGTCTTTCAGCAAATAAGCGGGAAAATACGGGAGGTATATGCTGCACGATAACAATACCGGGCGTGTCATCAGGCAATGCGCTGATGATTTTGTAAATCGCATCAGTACCTCCGGTTGAGGCACCTATTGCAATAATCTTGTTGCTGCCGCTGAATTTGCCTGTGATCTTCCCCGTATCATTTTCTTTTTGGTTGTATAAGACCTTAGCATCAGAAGCAACTTTCACCTTTTCAATAATTTCTTTGATGAAACTTTCAACACTCTTTACCGAACTTACATCAGGCTTGGCAACAAAATCCACCGCTCCTGCGTCCAGAGCATCAAATACTGTTCCGCTTACTCCGCTTATAACAATAACAGGTATGTGATGCTGAGGCAAAAGCCTTCGTATGAACTCAATACCATTCATTTTCGGCATTTCTACATCACATGTCATTACATCCGGTTGGTATTTGATGATTTTATCCATTGCTTCAACCGGGTCACCGGCTGTCGCAACAACATCAATATCCAAATCAGATGAAAGTCCTTTGGTCAATACCGTTCTGAATAAAATGCTGTCATCCACAACCAGCACCCGAATTTTTTTCCCTGTCGGCACAATTCCACCCCGCTACTCTTTTCTGTATACAGCCGGCCTGATGTACTTAAACTTTGATTCCCCACGGCTTATGGACTCTGAAAGCCCAATAAACAGGTATCCTCCATATTCTAAAAAATCATAGAATTTATCGATGAGTTTCTTTTTTGTCTGATTATCAAAATAAATCATAACATTTCTGCAGAAAATAACATTAAATTTTCTTCTGAAAGGAAATTTCTCATCCATGAGATTAAACCTTCTGAAAATCACCTCATCTCTGATTCTGTCAATAATTGAAGAACAATCGCCATTTACCTGTTTAAAAAATTTGAGCCTCCAATGTGATGGAAGAGCAGCCAGCTTCTCATTATCATATATCCCTCTTCTTGCTGTATCCAGCACTTTATTTGAAATGTCAGTAGCCAGTATTCTCGTATCCCACTGCGGTTTTTCAGCCCCAAAAAATTCATCGATGATCATTGCCAGAGTATATGGTTCTTCACCCGAAGAACATCCTGCACTCCATATTCTGAGGTCCTTGCTCCTTTCAGCTGTCTTTTTCAAATATGGAAGTATTGTATCCTGAAAGTATTTGAAATGATCTGCCTCCCGCATGAAGAAAGTATGGTTGGTTGAGATCCTGTCAACCAAAGTGGTAGCTGCGATGCCTGTTTTATCAGATATAATATAATCATAGTATTCGGAAAAGTTCTTAAAGTTGTTTTGCATAAGCACATTCCTAAGTCTGCCTATAAGCAGGGTCTTCTTTTCTTCTTTAAGATTTATTCCGTAATGTGTTTTTATGTATTCGCTCAACTTATTGAATTCCTTATCGCTGATGGTGTATGTCGGGAATTGAAGATTATTCTGTATATGTCCCTGCTGATAATTAAATACAGGATAGGGGCCGTACGACCCCTTACCGTATTCATTTTCTTTTCCGGTACCCAATGACCATAAACTATTATTCTGATGATTATAATCGCGTATCAATATTTACCAAACTCCCTGTCGCTCAGTATGATCTTTGTACCATCGGTTTCAGCTTCATCGGAACGCTCGTTGAACTGTGAATGTTCTTTCCCTTTTTTAGACAATTCTTCAAGCATTCTTAATACTTCAGGCTTTAACTTTTCATTCTCGTTGTTTGATTTTTTGTTTTGTTTCAGTTTAAACCTGTCAACCAATTCTTTTAAAAGCTCAGCCTGGCTTGAAAGTTCCTCACTTGACGCTGCACTTTCCTCAGAGGTTGCAGAATTATTTTGAACTACATCCGATACCTGCATGATACCCTGGTTTATCTGCGCGATGCCGACATCCTGTTCATTTGAAGCAACAGTAATATTATTCACAAGAGCTGCCACCTTCTCTATCTCATTTACAATCTTGTTTAATGCTTCTGCAGTCTCTTGTGCAATTTTTGCACCAATTTGGGATTTCTTTATTGAACCTTCTATCATTTCTGTAGTTTCCCTGGCGGCTTTGGCAGAACGAGTAGCAAGGTTTTTGACTTCTTCTGCCACTACCGCGAAGCCTTTCCCGTGTTGTCCGGCCCTTGCTGCCTCAACTGCGGCATTCAGTGCCAGCATGTTGGTTTGGAAGGCGATATCATCGATAACTTTAATTACCTTTGATATATTGGCTGATGCTTCGTTTATCTCTTCCATGGCCTTCAACATATCATCCATTTGAGCATTTCCCTGTATAGCGTAGGTCTTGGCTTGCTCAGCCAATTCATTTGCCTGATTGGCATGCTTCGCATTCTGTTTGGCTTGCGCTGAAATTTCTTCTATAGAGGCGGTAAGCTCTTCAATTGCACTGGCCTGTTCGGTAGCTCCCTGTGACAGAGCCATGCTGGAATCGGATAACAGCTTTGAGCCGTACGCTACTTGATCTGACGCAGATGCTATGTTTGCCATAATTTCATTAAGATCTCTTATCAATTGAGACAACTTATTACCTATCACATCTTTGTCCGATCTGACCGGAACATCCACTGTTAAATCTGAGTCGGCAATTCTTTCAACTACCCTGACCTGTTCTTTTGTACTTTCAATCAGATTTCTGAAAGATTCCGCAAGTTGACCGGTTTCGTCCTTTGAATAATTGTCTACCTGGATATTAATATTACCTTTGGCCAGTTCATTAGCCGCTTCAACTACTTTCTTTATCGGCCTGTTTATAACACCTGCGGTGGCAAATCCTAATACAACAGCTATAATTACACCTGCAGCTATTATGATGATCATAATACTCTCAGCAGTGCCAGCCAATTTTGCGTTCTTTTGGGATCTATCCTTAGCGCGGTCTTCATTATATTGAGCCAACCGGGCCAAGGAATCCTGAAGTGTAAATCCAACAGCATCCGCATCCCCAAGAAGCTCACTTTGCACATTATCATATTGTCCCTTTTGCGCATATTCAATAGCATTCTGCATATGAGCTCTGTACTGTTCCCATAGAGGCTTTATTTCATTAAAAAGCATCCGGTCTTCCTGATCAACGATACCTTCATCATATTGCGCTAAATTTTCATCAATCACAGCGATAAAAGTATTGAGCTTGTTTAAAAATTCTTCTTTTAAGCTGTCGTCTTTCAGTAAAACCATCTCGATAGCGTTATACCTCAATCTTTGATAATATGTTGCTGCATTGCCTAAATAAAGTATACCTAACGTATTATCGTCATATAGGAGTGTGTCAGCTTCAACGATACGAGATATATTGATCAAGCCAATAGTACCTACAACACCTGCTATTATCGCGACAATAAGAAAACCGATTATTAATTTTGTTGCGATCCTTAAATCAGCAAACCATTTCCCCATTTTGATATCTCCTCACCAAGCTGTATCGCTCTTAAGAAATTTTGTTCCATGTTCTATATAACTTCCCCTAAATCTTCCAACTCATCGTCGCTAAGCAGCTCTTCACAATCAATAAGAAGTTTGACATCGTTTTTGACCTTACCGATTTTTTTCAGGTATTTGTTGTTGCCGTTCTTTTTCATAGACGGAGGGTCCACAACATCTTCTTCCGGAATGGTTATAACCTCTGAAACGCTGTCGACTATAAGTCCTATCGATATTCCTTTTATATCTACGATCACAATACATGTCCTGTCATTGTATTCTTTTGGTTCTTTTTTGAACCGAAGCCTTACATCCATTACCGGGATGATCTTTCCCCGTAAGTTGATGATACCCTTGATATAATCGGGCATCTCAGGAATCTCCGTGATAGACTGTATCCCGATGATTTCAATGACATATTTGACATCTATACCATAACTCTCTTTCCCCAGAGAAAATGTCAGATATCTGTCCTTTAGGGTATCTTCTTCTATTTCCGCAAGATTCTCTATTATTTCAGCCATCTTCTTAACTCCTCTCAGCATCACGATTATTAAGATTTATCATAAGTTAGGCATTCATTTAACCGGTTTTTTACGCTGCTCTGATAAAGAAATTCGGAGCATTTCTGATTTTCTGCAGATCCAGAGAATATAATGAGAGTCTAATATTTGCCAAACTCACTGTCGCTAATCATCATTTGTCCATCTACATCTTCTTCTGCAGCTTCTTCTGAAGATTCTTCCATATCTTCTTCCACGGCTTCCTGGTCTGTATCCATTTTGATCTGATGAGTATGTCTCCCTTTTTGAGCCATCTCTTCAAGCATTTTTAATACTTCCGGACTTATTCCTTCAGAATTGTAATACAATTTTTTATCCTTTAATTTGAATCTATGGACCAAATCCTTCAAGAGTTCAGCCTGGCTTGAAAGTTCCTCACTTGATGCCGCACTTTCTTCAGAGGTTGCAGAATTGTTTTGAACTACATCTGATATCTGCATGATACCTTGATTTATCTGGGCGATACCGGCATCCTGTTCATTGGAAGCAACAGCGATGTCATTCACAAGAGATGCCACCATTTCTATCTCTTCCACTATTTTGTTCAACGCCTCTGCAGTATCTTTTGCAATCTTTGTACCCATTTCAGATTTCTTTATTGAACCCTCAATCATTTCGGTAGTTTCCTTAGCGGCATTTGCTGAACGGGTAGCAAGGTTTTTGACCTCTTCTGCCACTACGGCAAAGCCCTTTCCGTGTTGTCCGGCCCTTGCTGCCTCAACTGCGGCATTCAGAGCCAACATATTGGTCTGGAAAGCTATATCATCTATAACTTTGATTACCTTTGAAATATTAGCTGATGCTTCGTTTATCTGTTCCATGGCCTTCAACATTTCCTGCATCTGACTATTGCCCTGTATAGCGTTTTTCTTGGCTTGTTCAGCCAGTTCATTGGCTTGATTGGCATTTTGTGCATTATGTTTGGCTTGTGATGAAATTTCCTCTATAGAAGCTGTAAGTTCCTCAATCGCACTGGCCTGCTCTGTAGCACCCTGTGAGAGGGTCATGCTTGAATCCGATATCAGCTTTGCTCCTGCAGCTACCTGATCAGATGAAGAAGCGATGTTAGCTATAATTTCATTAAGATCGCTTACCAATTTAGACAGCTTTTGCCCCATCACATCCTTGTCCGATCTGATTGGAACATCCACTGTTAAATCTGCGTCGGCTATTCTTTCGACTGCCTCCACCTGTCCTTTAGTGCTTTCAATCAAGTTTCTGAAAGATTCTGCCAGTTGACCGATTTCATCCCTGGTATAAATATTTGCCTCAATATCTATATTACCCATGGCCAGATTGTCAGCAGCCTCTACCAGAACACCTATAGGTTTGGATATACTGCGGGCAATCAACAGTCCAATAACTATCGCCGAAACCACTCCCACGAATATTGCTAAACTCATTGTATGGACAGTATTCGTTGCATTCCTGCCGTTTGACTCTATTTGATTTGCTGCATACGCATCATTGTAGGCAATCAAGGCCTCTATGGCCTCATCCATAGCTTGTCCCAAGCTATATAACTCTCCTCCTGTTTTTAGCATTGCAAATGCAGCTGTTCTGGTTTTGTGGTCCAAAGCGATGGTATTCAAAAAAGTATCATGCTCCTCCATGTATGCATCCAACGCTTCTTGTACCGCATTTACCAGGGCAAGTTCAGTTTTCACTTCTTCTTCATCAAATTTACTTAACAGCTCTTTATACATGTCTATGTTTTGTTGGATCTCATTTTTGAAATTATATACACGCTGCGAGTAATATTCTTTATCTGACGGATAATCTGCAAGTACTACTGCGAAAACATTTGCTCTGGTACGCTGAAACAGGGCACTGATTCTTTCTACATATTTAAGTGCATCGACAGTATTGGTGTATGAAATACTGTACGAATTGTCGATATTCCTAAGAGAGAAAATACCAATACCACCAATGATTCCGGCAATAAATGCAACCAGTAAAAACGCGAGAATCAGGCGAACACCAATTTTCATGTTTTTAAAAATTTTCATATGATAACCCCCATATTTATCAGTTAATATTTATTAAAGTGTCGTAAATTACTCTGCCGCTGTGGTAAAAGAATGATAATACTGCATCAGATACGCAGTTCCAAATAAATCTCTCAAATTTCAAGATCCATCTTATATTAAAATCCCATTTTTTCTGTCCGCCACTTTTATACCTCTCCTTTTCTTTGGAATTGTAACAAACGCTTACGTATTTGGCGCATACCAAAACGCAAGCGCTAAAGTCCATTTGATCACCTTAACCCCTTTAAGCTGGCAAGGCCTGTAATATCAAGTATCAGGCTTATGCTGCCATCACCCAATAAAGTACATCCTGCAATGGCTTTTGTTTTTTTGAATTTTCGGATATACTCAGGCAATGCCTTTACGACTACCTGCTGTTGTCCTATTAATTCGTCCGAAAAAACGCAAATTGTTCTCCCATCCTGTTCTACTATGGTAATAATTCCATCTGTGAATCTTGTGATATCCGTCTTGACCTTTAACAGCTCATGCAGCCTTAAGACCGGATAGCATTGGCCTCTTACCATAATTAATTCATTTCCGCTTGGATCGGTAAAAATACTTTCTTCCTGCGGTCTGAAAGATTCCCTTATTGATATTGTAGGTATAGTATAGTAGGATGAGCCGACTCTGATATTCATACCATCAATTATCGCCAGAGTCAGAGGGATCTTAAGTGTAATGACGGAGCCTTTATCCGGGGTACTGTCTATTGAAACCGAACCACCTATGATTTCGATATTCCTGACAACAACATCCATCCCTACACCGCGCCCCGAGAACTCAGTTACATTTTCTTTCGTTGAAAATCCCGGAAGGAATATCATATTATAGATTTCCTTATCAGTCATTTCTTCCTCTGCTTTATATAACAATCCATTAGCTCTTGCCTTTTTCAAAATTTCATTTTTGTTCAGGCCTCTTCCGTCATCTTTTACAATAACAAGAACGTCATTACCTGCATTCTTTGCTTCCAGGGTAACGGTTCCGGTTTCCGGTTTATTTTTTGCCAGTCGTTCCTCCGGGGACTCTATACCATGGTCAATTGCATTCCTTACAAGATGCATGATGGGATCTGCAATATGCTCGATTACATTTTTATCTACTTCTGTTTCTTCCCCTATGATCTTGAGGTTCACTTTTTTGCCCAGTTTCTTGCTCATGTCCCGTACAATGCGGTGCATCTTAAGAAATGTAGATGAGAGAGGTACCATCCTGATGGACATAACTATGTCCTGGATCTCTGAAGAAATTTTATGCAGCTGCCGGGCTGCTTTTTGAAAATTTTCCAGTTCCAGTCCTTTTAAATCAGGATTCTGAATGACCATAACCTCAGCTATAACCATTTCACCGACCAAATCCATAAGTTTATCCAGCTTCGCCATACTGACACTGATTACGTTTTGCTTGGATGATAAGGACTGGATTTCTTTATTGCCTTCCTGATGTTCCTCAAGCTGTTTACCGGTGATATGTTCTTCTTTGTCGGTCATTTTCTGCTTTTCATTACGTAACCGTTCATATTCGCTGTCTTCGATTTGGTCCAGTATCAGCTCCTTGAGGAACAGAGTCTGCATAAAAAACTCTTGTACTTCTTTATAAGAAGAATTAGTTTTCAAAAATAATTGAAAACCTTGCTGTCTGATTTTTACGACACTATTATCATCGTCTATTAGATTTTCAGGAATATGGAAGAACTCATCAGTGATATCACTTACATTATGTACTATCGTATATGCACGGATGTTTTCCATTTCACAGCCTTCTTCGAAATGTATAGTCGCTTTGAAGGTGTTTTTATATTTAGCAGTAATAATTTTTTTCTTATCCATGCTCAGATAATATTGTTGTTTTTTATTATCCGGATTTTTTTGTTGTGATGTGGCTCTGGATGAAGTGTCTATTTGAAGATCCGCCAAAAAAGCTTTTATCCTGTCCTGCAGTTCTGAACTATTTCCGTCAGCATTATCACCATTTTTAAGTTTCTCCAGTTCTACCTTTATAAGGTCTATCCCTTCCAGGACCAGATCCGATACTGCGGAATTATCAACTGCTTTATGCTTGTTTTCACGCAAGAAAAAGAATAAGTCCTCCAAAGAATGAGCAATAACTGAAATGCTGTCCTGCATCATCATAGCTGAAGAACCTTTGATAGTATGCATTATGCGGAATATTTCATTAATCGCGTCTTCAGTGTAATGGCCGGATTGTTCACATGAGATGATTAATTGTTCCAATTGCTCAATAAGCTGCGAAGTCTCAAACAGAAACATCTCCATCATGGGTTCATTTCCATATTGTCCCGTCATTTTAATCTCTCCACACACATTAGATTAATATTATTAGTTAAATTACAGGTAAAGATTATGAAAAATCATGAACAGCTCAATAAACTAAATTTCCAATACTTTATTTAATACGTTAATAAGCTGTTCTTCTGTAAATGGCTTGACCAAAAAAGATTTTGCGCCATTCGTTACCGCTTCTCTCACCAATGCCTCCTGTCCAATTGCAGTTACCATAACTACATTAGCTTTAGGATCATATTCCATGATCTCTTTGAGAGCCGCTATACCTGACATCTCGGGCATCGTGATGTCCATTGTTACAATATCCGGGTTTAATTCTTTATATTTTCTGACGCTTTCAATTCCATCCTCGGCTTCGCCAACGATCTCAAAACCATGATTTTTTAGTATCGTGCCGATTGACATTCTCATAAATTCTGCATCATCAACAATTAGTACTCTTTTCATCGCTGATTGTACACCTCACATATTTCTTATTGAAAAGCTTTAAGTATCATTTCAAGCGCGGATATAGTTACTTCTTTCAACGAGAACTCCTTATTGGAAATTCTCCATTTTAGACATATCTCCCTTAAAGATCCCATAATAATAAGCGCTAATGTAGTACAGTCAGTATCTGCTCTTATTTCACCGTTTTTTTTCGCTCCTTCAACAAGGTCTCTGATTATAGCCGTTTGGTCCTCCAATATCTTCCTGACTTTATCACAAAGATCAGCATCGTATCTCAAAACATCAAAAAGCTGCATAATCGACGTGATAGCAGGATAATTTTCATAATACTCAACTGTTTTTTTAACAAAATATATGATGGACTCTTTCGGTGAAAGATTCATTAACTTAGCTGACTGGAAAATATCATTATCAAATTTTGAAAAATGATCCAACACTGCGATCAAAAGTTCATTTTTGCTCTTATAATGCCGAAACAAAGCTGCTTCCGAAACACCTTGTCTCCTGGCGATCTCCCTTGTTGATAATGCCTGTATTCCCAGTTCATCTATTACTTCAATAGCAGTTATAATTAGGCGTTCTTTTCTATGTAAAATTCCTTTCCTCATTTGTTACCTCATTTATGTTAGTTAACACTCACTAACCTTAAATATATACAGTATTATCCAAATTGTCAACAATTTTTTTCAAATTTTTCAGGTATCCATCATGATATTTGTCGAAATATAAAAATAACCGGAGATGTTTATAATCAACACCTCCGGCTATCCATTGAATCGTTTAACTTGATGAACAATCGTCTGCCTGGTTAACAGCGCGATATGGAAGTATGATATTTAACGGTACGGCAACAATAACCCCCAATAATGTGTCAAGGGTCCGTTCAGCTGCCATTTGCAATGGTGTGATTTCGCCGGTGTATCCCATAACTACTACCAAATAAGTAATGCATGTAAGCGCGGTGGCATCCGGCAAGCCTAATTTTACAGGTATATAGATTATAGGAATTATCAAAATACTAAGAATAAAGTAAAACAGCAGTGAATAATACTTTATTTCGGAATTCAGAAAAAAGAACAAAACCAGCACACCGGCAGAACCCCCAAGAAGCGTGCCTATTATTCTTGTCACTGCCGTTTGCACAGTTTCCTTTCTGTCGGCTTTTATGCAAAGAATCGCAGCAATCGTGCTTTGTATGGGTATTACTCCAAAAAAATAATCGATTACGCAACAAATAAATACAGCAACAACTGTCTTTATTGAGCGTAATCCGATTTTAAACCTTCTCTTCTTATTATTACTCATTATAACGACCTCACTCGCTGCCTTAATTAAAGCTCTCAAACTTTATTATCGTTATAATGCCCGGATCAATCCAGGATAAGATTATATGACACTTCAACCACTTCGTCATTTTCTGTCACAAAGGACAAATCGGTATTGACGCTGGTATAAGTGTATTTATTTCCGTCCATGACGAATTTGACGCCATATGCGGAAATAACATCCGCCAGTTTACTGCCGATTGTTATGCCTTCATTGGTTTCGACTCCGTCGTTCATAAATACCACTGATAATACATATTCAGTGTCATCATCACCATCTGTGTAGGTATATAACTCGAAACCATTGTAGGTATAAACGCGATCCATCCCCTGGAAAGCGCAGCTGGGCGATTCAAAATAATGCATCGGTTCTCCCAGAGCATCCAAAATAGGCTTTGCAATATCGTTCATGTAAATGTCAATCCCGTTATGGCTGAAATAATATATTGATTTCTCTTCGATGCCAGGTGCGGTTTGCAGGTTACCGGGAGTTGTCGTAGCAGGTTGAGAGGGTGACGGGTCAGTATTTTGTGAATTTGAACCACAGCCCGTCAAAAGAATCAAAACTGACATTAATATCGCAAATATTTTTATCTTCATTTTAATTTCTCCTTTTTTACCTTTTAGTAATTTTTAATCAAACACAATAATATTATTTGCTGAAGATCCTTCTGCTCTGATGCGCGGCCCACAGGATGACGATACTCGCTGTCATTCTGAAGCGTCATCGAAGAATCTTCATGTTAACATAATAAGATCCTTCACTCCACTTCGTTCCGTCCAGGATGTCATACGCCCTGTCATACTGAGTACATGCCAAGAATCATTATTATTGCTGCCGGTTATCCTCTTCAGCCCTCTTTAAGTTGAATTTCAGCAAATAACCGTACTCTTCAAGTTCCTTATACTGTTCCTCTTTCATTTTATAATATGCATCGGCCTTTTCCTGCCAAATAGCCTTTAGAGTCTCATCCTGCCGCTTATCGGCAATATTGAATTCCTCCTTAAGAATATTTCCCAGGAATACCGATGCTTTTTCTGCGCCTGAAAGATTCAGATGCAAGCCTGCGTCATAAGTATCGGTACTAAAGTCCAGGCCTATTTCATCCAAATGATCGAGCATGTTTATATATAATAAATCATTCTTTTGGGCATAGTCAACTATCTGCGCGTCCCATTCCTCATACCAGTGGGGATAAAGGCTCGGAGCCTTCAGCAGCACCAGCTCTATACCGTTATCTTTGCACAGCTTAACGATTTTGTCCAGATAATCATAGCAAATGTCGCCGAATCTGTAATCCGCCAGCTTCCTGGGTTTGGGAAAACTGCTTGCCGGCTTGACATCAACTCTCATTAGATATCCGTTATGAGCAATCTGGTCTTTCTTGAACCAGTATTTAAAGTCCTCCTCAGACAACTCATTCCACCTTGAATGGAATCTGAGCAAAGGGAAAATATATGTAATCAAATCCTCTTCGGGAAGCATGGACGCCCTGGCCATTTTTAACTTGGTCAATGAAAAAGGCAAGCCGTCAATAGACATCCTGTTGTATGCCTCTTTCTGGGGCTTGTCATACATCATTGAAAGCACGCTGAACACAACGACATCCGGCTTTTCATACTTTAATGTATCCTCCAGGATATAGTAGGAATGCCACATAAGCTGCTGGGCGCTTCCACGGATATAGCTTGTGATCCCGTATTTCTCCCAAAGAGTTATTGGTGAGAAATTTTCATAGACCTCACAGTCTCCGATGAATATTACATCGTGGTCCTTATTCTTTTCGTCATAATACTCTGATATCAAAGCTCCTTCCACGATCTTGGTCATATATTTGGGCATCAGAAGTTTCTGGAGGAGCCAGGCCAAAGTAACAACTACCAATATTAAGATCACAAAGGATATAATCTTCTTTTTTTTCATTGATTTTAACGATTCTCCTTAATGTTAAAACTGATTATAGATGAACTGATTGCTGTCAAAACCAATTCCGTATGCCCCGAAAATAATAATCGAGAAAAACAGCAGCACATAAACGGTATACCTTATTATTACCGGCTTGCCCGCAATTTTTTCCCGTACGCTTCCGCTTCTTTGGGCAAGGCTTACCGATATCAGTAAAATAACTCCAAGTATAATAACTATATAGTCGGACATATCAAGGCCCAGTTTAAGCAATGAACCGTTAAACAGTTCATTGATGTTGAGCTTGGTAAACATTGAGCCAAACATCCTGAATGATACACCTACATCCCGGTAACAGTCTAAGATCCTTAATGAAGACATAAGCAGGAAAGTACGTATAACCTGGAATAATCTGAATCCGAATGTATTCGCCACATTAAATCTTTCATGGAATTTGGCATACAATGGCTCAAACTCCTGGGAAACCAAAATCACAAATCCGTTCAACAAACCCCAGACAATGAAATTCCAGCTGGCTCCATGCCATAAACCCGTTGTAAACCACACGGTAATAGTTGACAGGTACACGGGTATTCTCTTGCCTATTTCCTCTCCAAAACGCTTTCTTGAAGATTTAGATATATTCAGCATGGGTTTGCAGACAGAAAGGGGATAGAATATGTAGTCCCTGAACCACGTTCCCATAGTGATATGCCATCTTCTCCAGTATTCGGTAATAGACTTGGAGAAAAACGGACGATTGAAGTTTTCCTTAACCGTTATACCCAGCATTTGCGCAATACCGATAGTGATATCGATCCCTCCGGTAAAGTCAGCATAAAGCTGAATGGCATAATAGACCATACCTACCAGTACAAAGATACCGTCATAGGTTTCAGGATTCTTCGTGATCTCCAGTACGGCGGCAACTATTCTGTCGGCTATTACCAGCTTTTTGAAATACCCCCAAAGCACCCTTTGGAATCCGAAGGCAAAATTTTTGGCGTCAAAGTGATGCTCCTCGTACAGGGACTTGCTTAAATCATCGAAACGGCTTATGGGGCCTTGTATCAGCTGGGGGAAGAATGAAACGAACAGAGCCAGTTTGCCTATATTCCTCTCCGGCTCATACTTGCCTCTGTAAACATCAATGATATATCCCATGGTCTGGAATGTATAAAAGGAGATGCCCATAGGAAGTATGAGATTCACAAAGGAAAGCTCGTTCATCTTAAACAAGGTGAATATATGATTAATATTAGCTATTGCGAAATTTGTGTACTTGATGACCGCTAAAATTCCCAGATTGAAAAAAAGACATATTAAAAGCCATCTCCAGCGTCTTGCTTTTATTCTCTCTTTGTATGCCTTCTTTTCCTCCGGGGATAAGGTCTCTTTATGTTCCTTAAGGTATGATTTCTGCTGCTGGTCCAGGTTGCCGAGTTTTACACCTATAAGATAAGTGGACACAATAGTAACCGAAATATAGATCAAATTGCTCCATCCTGAAAAATAGTAAAAAACAAAACTCGCCACCAAAAGCAGCTTCCATTGGAATCGCTTAGGTATTGTATAGTACAGTCCGAATACTATACACAGGAACAATATAAACCCATATGAAGTAAAAAGCATAACTCCCCCTGATTAATCCTCGTCCATCAGTCTTTGTATCAATTCGTAAAGCGCTGATGCTGAGTTAAAATTCTCCGGTGTTATTTCATGGGCAGGAATTGCCACACCGTACTGGTCATTGACTTCTGCAATAATGGTTATAATGTCGAAGGAGTCAAGTATTTTATCATCAATCAGACTATTATGAGTTTCAAAATCAATTTCCGGATGTAATTCACCGAGTATTTCCAATAATGTTTCCATATTTCCTCCTATCGATTGGCGTACATTTCTTTTAAAGCCAGTCTGTTAATTTTTCCGTTTGTTGTAAGCGGCATGACGTCAAGCTTCTCAACAAGATTCGGGACCATGTACCTGGGAAGCTTTTCCTTGCAATAATTTACAGCGTCCGCTTTAGATACATCACCAACATAATACATAATAATCTTCTTTTTGTCATTATCAAAAATGCAAGCTGCACTTTGTATCCCGTCCATTTGATTCATTACCATTTCGATTTCGCCAAGTTCAATACGATGCCCCATATGTTTTATCTGGTAATCTTTCCTGGATACGAACACCAACTCGCCCCTGTCATTGATCCTGCCAATATCTCCCGTCCTGTAAATCACCTCGGGATACATGGTATTTAACGGGTTCTGCACAAATACCTCATTTGTTCTTTCAAAATCGTTATAATAGCCCAGTGTAAGGGATGTCCCTCTTATGCAGATCTCTCCCTGCTCACCTTTCTTAGCAGGTTTGTTATCATCAGTCAAAAGCAGGATCTCTGTATTTTTAAACGGCCTTCCTATGGGGATGGCTTCATCAAGTGCAAATTCTCTGTCAACCACATAATAGCATGACATCCCGGTGGCTTCAGTAGGCCCGTAAAGGTTTATAAATCTGGCGTTAGGCAAAGCTTTTCTCCACATATTGAACTGCTTTATGGGGAATACTTCGCTGCCGAATGCTATTGTGTGCAGGTATTGGGGGACAATCTTATCCAGCGCGCCCAAACCTGAGATAAGGGTTAAAGCCGGCACCACCCAGCAAATCGTGTTTATTTTATATTTGTTCAGAAATTCCACCAGCTTAATGGGGAACATAAATAATTCCTTTGGTATGATATAGGTCTTTGCTCCGAATTTCAGTGTTGGGTAGATTTCTTTTAAACATGCGTCCACATACAGCGGGGTCTGATTCCCAAATACCGTATCCCCGGATACCTGTAAGACTTCGGATAGGGTTTCGATATAATCTATTACCGACCTGTGATTTGCGACAACACCTTTCGGCCTGCCGGTGGATCCTGATGTAAACACGATATAAATAGGATCAGTGTCAATAGCCTTATCCCTGATCTCATCCAAAGCCGCCTGGTCAACAGGTGTCTTTATTATTTCATCATAGGAATATATAGCTCCGTTATAATCAAAACCTTTTATAGAGTCCGCGGTTGATTCATCGCATATGACCGATCTGGGCTTCAAATTCTGGAATATCAGCTCTATACGGTGTCTCGGCATCTCGTTGTCAATGGGTACGTAATAACATCCTCCATAGACCACGCCAAGGAATGCAACGATGGTGTCCGGATGTTTTCGCATAAAAACAACTACGGGTTCCTTGTATCTTCCTTCATTATGCAAAAATGTTCCAATAGCTCTTGCGTTATCATACACAGTTTTAAATGATAATTCATCGGTTTCATTCGCATATGCTATTTTTTCGGGACATATTTTTACTATATTATCCAGGTATTCAAGTATATTGATTTGCCTGTCCATCATTTCACCTTCTATACCAGCTTGGACTATGCAAGCAGATTCTTATATTCGGCTTTTACATTGGCGCCTGTTAACTCGACCGATTTGAGCGCGAGTACTTCCATCGCATCCAAAAATCCGGGACCGGTTTTCCCATCCTTCTTGATCAATGAAAGTTCTGTACAGCCCAGTATTATGACCTGTGCTCCCGCTTCTCTCAACTCGCTTTCCACCATTTTGAAACTGTCAATGTCATATGGCTTATTAGCTTTTATATCATCATAAATGATGCTCATTACCTTCTTCTGGCTCTTCTCGCCGGGAATATGGACCTTTATACCCCTATTCTCCAGCATATCGACGAAGAACCCTGCTTTAATGGTCCCGTCGGTTGCCATCAGACCAACCTCATTAATTTGATTAGCTTTAAGATAATTTACAGTTTCCTCCAGCATATTTATAACCGGAATGCCAATTTCCCTTAATATATCATCATAAAAATAATGGGCTGTTATACAGGGTATTGAAATGATATCGACACCAAGCCCAACCAAGGTTTTTCCTATGGGAACAATAACATCCAGCGGGCTCTCTTTGCTTTTCCCCAGAATATAGTCTGTACGGTCCGGTATCGAAGGATGATTAAAAATGATCATGGGTACATGTTCACAATCCTTCTTTGCATCGGTCATTTTAACTACCAGTTCCAGAAAATAAGCAGTCGCCATGGGGCCGAGACCGCCGATTACACCCAGTTCTTTCGTAAATATACCCCCTCGTTTACCCAATCAACAAATCTTTTGCTTCACTCTGAACAGCATATTATGGACTCTTTACATCAGAATGTATCCGGCAGAGGCCTTGGATAATTATATTTCTCCGGAGTCCTGGGATAATTGGACTTATCGAATCTATAATAGTAATTGTCTTTTCCTACCCTGGCCGAGAAAGCATCCACCTCCGCGTCGGTCAACATAAACGAAACCAGCTTGGGTATGTGTATGCATGCATCAAAGTGGTACCAGCCCTCGCCGTAATTAACCAAATGCCAGTAATGTCTTGCCTCTCCCGGCTTTGTAAGTCTTTCTACCCTCATTGTTTGCATGCCGATCCTGTTAAGCAGAAGTTCAGACATTGAAAAATAGGTAAAGCAGTCACCTACACCGTTTACTATTCCGTTGTAGGCCTCATACATCCAGTCGGTTTTATCGGAATATCCTGTATAAGTAAGATGCTTGTTAACATATTTATATATTTCCCAGGCTTTTTCCCTTAAGTCCATATCAGGAGTAGTAATTTTAGCTAATATCTCATCTGCCAGCTCTTCAAGCTGCTCCATGGTAACCCTTTCCTGTTTGACAGTGTAAATGGCCTCTTTTCGGGCAGTATTGCCTGACGAATCAGTTGCAGTGTAAATAACTTTATATTGTCCTTCCACCTTTTGATTGACATTGGAAGAGTCAACCTGGACCGAGATCTCACCGTCCCTGTTGTCATATACATATACGCCTTTTTTGAATGAAACAGGAGTATTTATATATATGGTATTGTCTTTGACGCCGTATATTTCCGGCGGCTCTGTGTCCTGTATCACAGTCAGCTTCGCCTCAAGTTCTGTTTCATTGTTGTTCTCATCCGACAGGACAATTGTTACTGTCTGCTGGCCGACAAGCGAAAAGTCCGGCTGCTCTTTGAATCTTACAGTTACATTGGTCAAATCTTTTATATTGGTAACAAATTTGGATGCATCGATCTGATCGTTTTGCCAAATTTGCTGATCCACAGGATCTCCTTTAGGAGGAGTCAAATCTGTTACCACTATGTTTGAATCGTAAATAATACCATCGATTTTTATCTTTGCAGGATAGGTCCCCATCTTTTCCGGAACACTTGAAGGCTCAATAATGCTTGCTTTCGCAAGATCTTTCTTATCCTTTAGAAAGTCCTCAACTTTAAATACACGGTTACCAATATCCACTTTAATGCTTTCTTTTGTTTTGGACACTCTTAACCTGGCCTGGTATTCAGCTTTATTTCCTGCCTCGTCTTCCAGCAGCAGGACAACATCCTGAATCCCTATTTTATTGAAGTCAGGTGTCGTTTTATATGCTACTTTAACATTCGTAGCGTCTTTTATTCCTTTTATAAATTCCTGCGGTTCTACCTGGCGGCCTTCATACAGGTCAACATTCTTTATTTCGGCTTCAGGCGCCAAAGTATCCTTGATTTCCAGTTTGACTTTATACTTTCTTCCGCCGGATTCTATTTTAAGGTCATATGTCCCCAGATTGCTGGTCTCTATTTCTTTAATGTTTGTAATATATACGGCCTGTTTTGTCTGATCTTTCAAAAATACATTTGCCTGCGGAAATTCCGCTCCTGCTTCAATGGTAACCTTCTTATTAATACCGATATATTTGAAAGCATTCGCCAAAAGCAATATAAGCAAAGTGATCAATACGCAGACTATTATATAGAATCGGTAAATTCTTTTGTTCTTTCGTAAACGCATATAAGTCTCCTCCAAAACTATGCGAATAGCATGTCAAATCCAATAACAGGTAATGTCAGCAAATAAATCGTAATACATTTTAACATAAATACATTGTAAAACAAAGTACCTAAGCCGTAGAGCATAATTTCCTCATAATTGAAATTATTACCTTTTCCCAAATTTTATTTATCTGGAGTCGCAGGATATTTTGATTTATCATGCCTGTAATAATACGCATTTTTTCCTTTTTGCCTGGAATATGCCTCAGCTTCCGCGTCGGTCAACATAAATGAAAAGAACTCCGGTTTATGTATACAGGCGTCAAAATGGTACCATCCGTCGCCGCAATTTATCATATGCCAGTAGTGGTTGGTCTCTCCCTCATACCTGAGTCTTTCCACCCTGATATTTGGGATCCCCACCATATTAAGCAGCAAATCGGACGCCGCAAAAAAGGTGTAGCAATCTCCCGGGTCTTTCATAAGCGCGTAATACGCTTCGGTAATAAGATCATCACTGTGTCTTCCGCCCAAGTAAAAAACATTTTTATTGACATATTTATAAATAGCCAATGCTTTTTCTTTCATAGTCATGTCGTCGGTAATGATCTTATCCAGGATTCCCCGTGCAATCTCTTCCACCACTTCACGGTCAATAAGGTCAGCAGGTTTTTCTATCACCGTATACGTAACTTCCCTGCTGGTACTGTTCCCAGAAACGTCGACGGCAGTGTATATAACCTTATATGAGCCTTCTTTCTTTATATTGACCCTGCTGCTGTCCACAGAGACCTCAATATCCGTATCCCTGTTGTCTATCACATATACTCCTTTTTTGTAAGCTACAGGGGTATTGAGATAAACGGTGGTATCCTGTACCCCGTAAATTTTGGGAGGCTCGGTATCAGCCTCAAGGGTAAGTATCGCTTCCAGTTTGGTTTCATTTCCACCTTCATCTGTCAGTATGATACTTACTGTTTGATCTCCCACATGTGTAAAATCAGGCTCTTTTTCAAATCTTGCGGTTACTTCTGTTGCATCAACAATATCCTCTACAAAATACATAGCCGAAATTTCATCCACAGTCCAGAATTTCCTGTTCACAGCTTTGGCAATCGGCGCAATTCTGTCTACGATTTTGACCGCTGAATCGTAAACAGTATTTCCGATCCTTAACTTAACAGGAAATAATCCTATAGTACCAGGAAACGGAGTATCTACGATCTCCGCATCAACGATATCCTTTTCATCCTTTAAAAATACCCTGACATCAAACCTGCCTTCAGATATGTCAACTTCAGCGATCCGATTTACCTTGGATATTCTAAGTACTGACTGGTATTCAGATTTATTGCCCGATGTATCTTCAAGGATCAGGACTACCTGCTGACTGCCTGTCTTGCTGTAATCCGGTTCATCTTTGTATGATACTGTAACTTCTGTAGCATCTTTTACACTTTTTATAAACTCACGAGGTTCAACGGGACGGCTCTCATAGATGTCCACCATCTCTATTTCGGCATCAGGCGCAACAGTGTCTATGATTTCCAGCTTTACCCGATAAGTTTTCTTACCGGATCTTACTTCTATATCATGTATTCCCGGCTCGTTCTTATTGATTCCGGCCATATCTGTTACGTATTGGGCATCCATAGTTTGACTTTTAAAGAAAGCACCGGCATCGGGTAATTCTCCGCCGGCTTCCATGGTAACAATCTTATTAATGTTATTACGGGGCATAACCGCAAGTATTATAACCAATAACAGAATCACTCCTGTTATAATAATTCCTTTATATATTTTACTTTTGTTTTTCATACAGTTCCTCCACTATTACAGGAAAAATATATGCTCTGATAGATACATTTTTTATTCTACTTTCAAACACTGTTTTTCACAATATCATATATTAACAAATTGTTGGGACCAATTGTCGATAAGTATATTAAAAACTTGTCCCTTTTAACATGTATCTTTATAATAAATCAATATTATCATAAAATATTATCAAACATTAAGCAGGTTTTTTTACTGTTAATAACACCCTGTTAAGTTAAAGAGGAGAATAACCATGATCAATTTACCAAGTGTGGCCTATTTTTCTATGGAATACGCCATAGAGAGCGATGTGAAACTATATGCCGGCGGACTCGGAATACTTGCCGGAGATTACCTGAAAGAAGCATGCGATAACAATTATCCTGTTGTAGGGATAGGGATCAAATGGAAGCAGGGTTATGGAGAACAGTTGATAGACTCGCAAACCGGTATGCCCTATGATGCTTACAAAAACAGGCATTATGAGTTTCTGGAGGACACGGGGATAACGGTTACCGTAATAATTTGCAGCAGGGATGTAAAAGTTAAGGTCTGGAAGTATAATGCCCATAATGTGGACAATCTTTATCTTCTTGATACCGATGTCGAAGGTAATGACGGCGATGCAAGATGGATAACCGGCCAGCTCTACGGATGGTTCGGCGAGGAAAGAGTCGCACAGGAAATGGTACTGGGAATCGGTGGCGTCAGAGCTTTAAGAGCATTGGGTTTTCATCCCACAGTTTTTCATTTCAATGAGGGGCATGCGCTTTTTGCAGGTTTTGAACTGTTAAGAGAAAAAATGCAGCAAAAGCTGTCATTTAAAAAAGCATGGGAAATGACCCGCAAGGAAGTTGTATTTACTACTCATACCCCTGTGATACAGGGCAACGAGTCCCATCCGATAGAACGATTAATGTATATGGGAGCCAACCTGGGCTTGAACAAAAGACAGTTGAAAGCTATCGGCGGAGATCCATTCAATATGACTGTCGGCGCCCTTAGACTGGCCAGAAAATCCAATGCCGTTTCACAACTGCATATGAAAACGGCCAACAAGATGTGGAAAAGAGTTAGAGGAAGAAGTGAAATCATTGGAATAACCAACGCTATCCACATCCCAACATGGGTTGACAAGGAAATGCTTAGGCTTGCTGAAAATTATTCCTCCACTGAAACACAGCGCAATATGCTATGGGAAAGGCATATGCAGAATAAAAAAGAGTTAATTGATTTTGTTGAAAAAAGGACCGGAGTAAGGCTGGACCCGGATGTTCTCCTGATAGGCTTCTCACGCCGTGCCGCCCCTTATAAACGCTCAAATCTGATATTTACTGAAAAATCCTTTATTGAACCACTGATTAAAGAGAATAGACTCCAAATCGTATTTTCAGGTAAAGCCCATCCTCTTGATGATAAAGGCAAGGAAATAATTTCGGATATCCTTGAAATGACAAAACGATATCCGGATAACGTGGTTTTTCTTGAGAACTATGACATGGAAATCGGAAGGATGCTTACAAGAGGATCCGACATATGGCTGAATAATCCCAGACGGCCAAAAGAAGCCTCGGGAACTTCCGGCATGAAGGCAGCCATGAACGGTGTCCTTAATGTTTCAATACTTGACGGCTGGTGGCCGGAGGCATGTGAACATGGCGTGAACGGCTGGCAATTCGGAAACGCTTATCAAAGTGATAATGAAGAAAAAGCTGACGAGCATGACTTCAAATCCCTGAAAAACTGCCTTATAAATGAGGTGATACCTACCTATTATAATAACAGAAATAAATGGATAGATATGATGGCTGCATCTGTTAATACCACCAAAATACCTTTCGGGATGAAAAGAATGCTGGATGAGTATTATGCAAGATTATATTCTGATAAATAGCCAGGCAGGGTAGTTTTTAACCGACGGGACGGTACTTGTGGTTGCAATAAATCTAACTGTGTCCAGAAAACTGCCTCTCCGGTTAGTGGTCATCCTTCGAAACAAACCGACTTATCTCAATGAGAAACCTTGTACCCGCTTATTAATGTCAACAGTTGTGCGGGTGCAAGGACCTCATCTCGAACGCCTTTAAGCACAAATGTCTAAAAGATCAATACTGCCGTTTCATGACATTCCTCCGCTTGCGCTCCGTCATGTCCCGAACGAGAGGTCTTCCTCTTACGGGTCGCTCATACATTTTCAATAAAGTCACCGCTCGGTGGTCTTTCCTCGAAGCAGATCGGCTTATCTCGATGAAAAACCTTGCACCCGCCTGTTTATGTCATCCTGAGCGTCAGCGAAGGACGACAGTTGCATTGCGTCCGCATCTTAAAACACTTCAATCAATCCCGGATTATCTCCTGTAATACAGCGGCCGCCCTTATCAGTTACTATGAAGGTATTCTCTATACCCACCATTCCGATGCCTTCTATTCCTACTTTGGGTTCAACGGCAATGACCATGCCGGATTCCAGCGGTTCTGTAAAGCCTTCGGCTATGACGGGATATTCATCTATATGCAGCCCTATACCATGGCCCAGGAACTTAACTTTACGATTCTTAAAACCCATAAAGTTTTCGGCAAACTCAGGATCAAGGTCTTTCATAATAGTCCTGTAGATCTCTGCCGGTATATTGCCGGGCTTCAGCATTTCAGCTATTTCAGCCTGTATCTCCAGGCATTTTTTATGTTTGGAGATGGCGCTTTCAGGAAGAGGCCTGCCGTACATATATGTCATGGTTTTGTCGGTATGATAGCCTTCCACACCGAAACCAACATCGACAAAAACCAGATCCCCCTTCTCAAGCTTTCGGTCCCATCTGCCAAGGAACGGCACGGCAGGACTTAATCCTCTGTTTCCGCCGGGTCCGTTAAAGTAATTAGGATAAATGGAGCTGTCACCGAAGCCTATCTGTCCAATGCCTATATCCGTTTCAAACATTGCAAACCTGGATACTCCGTGATGCCCTTCCATTACCATCACCGAATATAATTCGGTAATGAACTCTACCTCGCTCATCCCTTCCCTGAGAATTTCAGGGACGCATTCTTCCAGCACATACCGGTGTTTTGCGCCGGATTGCTCCATTAATGAAAGCTCGTACCGGCTCTTTATCGATCTGACCTTGCTGAGTTGTTTATCACATGATTTTATGCTTTTAAAGGGAAAATATTTTTGAAAACGCTGTAAAAAAGCGATTGGGATTATCTCAGTCTCTATATGGCAGCTTTCCGGTACCTTGATTGAACCGGCTGCATCACGGTAGCTTTCCATAGGTCTTATCCGCGGGAAAAGAGACTCATCCACAGCTCTGTCGAAACTTCTTCTGATCCACAGGGTGGCATCTTCTTCTCTCGGGATCAACAGCATGCCTTCCTGCATGGTCCCCGTAAAATAATAAAGATTGATTTTGCTGAATATTACGGCTATCTCCCAGTCCGGTTGAGTTTTATCCATTTCATTTCTGAATCTGTTCATTCGCATATTTAGTTCATTTAATGGTACCTTTTGTGATTCGTTTATCATTTTTCCATTCCTTTCAATATGGTTTTTGCCTTTCACTTTCCGGGCATTGCAGCTGCATATGACTTTCTACTTGTTCATGCTGTTCTTGTATATCATGATCAAATCTTCCAGGCCAGGGACAATCGGACAGTTTTTCGCATTAGCGGACCTGGATGCGATGGACGCAAATTTTTCTATTTGTTCATCGGTAAGATTCTCTCTTTCTCCTAAAAGATCATCAAGCATAGTTATGAATTCATCAACCGATCTCATTCCCATAACCGACAGGATCTCATTGACACGCTCCGGCCAGTTTTTCTCAATAAATCTTAAGAATTCTCCCAATAACAGTCCATTGGCCCTTCCATGATCTATATCAAGGAAATATGTCAATGAATATCCCATAGAGTGAACAGCGGTAGTTTTGGTATTGGCTATTACCATACCCCCAAGAGTCGATGCGTATAACAGTTCAAACCTCTGTTTCCTGGTCAGTTGACCGGATTTAAGGCTCTCAAAACATTGAGAAATGCGCCGGATACTTTCCATAGCTATAGAGTCAGTAATGGGATTCGCATTGAGGGACAGCATCCCTTCAATCGAATGGGAAAGAGCGTCCAACGCTGTATTAATCGTTATCTCCTTTGGCAGGTTGTCCATATATTTGGCGTCCAAAATAGCTATCCTGGGAAAAAGTATCGGTGAGCCAATACTTTTTTTCGTCTGCAATTGATCATTGGTCAATATAGCGTATGGAGTTACCTCGGATCCTGTTCCAGCGGTGGTGGGGATCATAATCATAGGCAGTATTTTGTCTGAATATTTTCCTTCATACAGTTTATCCTTAGGAATGTCCTGGCAGGTCAATAAGTTGATGGCTTTGGCCGCGTCCATTGGAGAGCCGCCGCCTATGGCAACAACAAAATCCACATTTTCAGACTTTGCGAAAGCAGCTCCTTCATAGACGCTCTCTATGGTTGGATTGCTCATAACTCTGTCATACAAAGCCCATTCCTGTCCGTTGGATGAAAGAACTTCCAGAACATCATCAAGAGCCCCGTTTATTTTCGCCGAATGCTTTCCGGTAACTATCAGCGCCTTTTTCCCCATCTGCAAAAACAACTGGCTTCCGGATTTGACACAGTCCTCTCCCATAAAAACCTGTGTTGGCATATAATATCTTTTCATCATCGTTGTATACCTCCAACGGAATATATTTCATATTGAATTATGATACTTACTATTTTACTCAATTTATAGTTTTTAGCAAAGCTTATGATTTCCCGTCAACCGGCTTTGTTCCCTTACAGTACTATTACAATTTTCTTAAAAAACTGAACGAATTATCAGGTATAGTAGTCTATTATGTTAGAATTAAAATCAGGAAAAATAAAACAATATGGAGTTTGGTCATGAAGTACATAAGAAAAAGCCTTATCCTAACCATTATTTTCATTCTCTTATTTAATCTTTCGGCATTTGCCGCCACTGATGTCAAAATTAATCAGGGCAAAGATTTTCGCGGGTTATGGGTCGCCACAGTCGTGAATATCGATTATCCTACAAAAGCCACTACCGATTCCATAAACTTACGAATTGAAGCGCTGCGGATTCTTAATTATGCAAAGGAAACAGGATTTAACGCTGTTTTCCTGCAGGTTCGCCCAACAGCCGATGCTCTGTATAAGTCAAAAATCTTTCCCTGGTCCAAATATTTGACAGGAAAGCAGGGCGTCGCGCCCGATGGAGGTTTCGATCCCCTTGAGTATTGGGTAACCGAAGCCCACAAAAGAGGACTTGAGCTCCATGCCTGGATAAATCCTTACAGGGTTACAAAAAGGTCATCCGGTGAACCCAAACATGATTATGCTTCTCTTCACAGCACAAATCCTGCTAAGATACACCCCGAATGGACTGTGAAGCATTCAGACGGGAATATATATTTCAATCCGGGAATACCCGAAGCAAGACAACTTATCGTAAACGGCATTGTTGAAATAATCGAGAACTATGATGTAGACGGTATCCATTTTGACGATTATTTTTATCCCGATCAGAATTTCAACGATGCAGAAACTTATAAAAAATACAACACATCCGGTAAAAGCCTGGATGACTGGCGCCGGGACAATGTCAATACGCTGGTCAGGGATGTTTATAACGCTATAAAAACCAGAAAGAGCAATGTCCGTTTCGGAATAAGTCCTTTCGGCATATGGGCGAATAAAAGCAGCAATCCTTTAGGAAGCGATACGAACGGGCTCCAGTCCTATTACAGTCATTATGCCGATTCCCTGTACTGGATCAAGAACGGGATCATCGACTATATTGTTCCCCAGATCTATTGGAATATCGGTTATTCCGTCGCGGATTACAAAAAGCTTTCAGCCTGGTGGGAGAATGCGGTCAAAGGAACCAATGTTGACCTTTATATCGGGCATGCCGCTTATAAAGCCAATAACCCTGATCCCAAGAACGCCTGGTACGGAACGGCTGAAATAGAGAGACAACTGGCGTTGAATGAAAGCAGCAATATCATTAAAGGAAGCCTTTTTTACAATTATAATTCAATGGCTAACAGTACCGCCCTTACCAATGTTGTAAAAGCGATCTTTGAAAAACGGGACGGCAAAAAGCCGACGGTAGCTGTAAAAATATCCCGTCCTGAATCGGATATTACAACCAGCATGTCATCCTTCTATTTGAACGGAGTATCGGATCCTTCCCAGCCCCTTTATCTTAACGGCAAGCTGGTAGAGAATCGCTCCCCCAAAGGTTATTTCGGAGTACTGGTTCCCCTCTCTGTCGGGAAGAACACTTTTACCTTTACCCAGGCCAACTCAAGCGCCACCTGTACCATCACCAGAACTGCCTCTTCCGGCTATGAGAAGATGAATGCGGTTGAGATACCGGCATCCTCCACATTCCCTCAATCCCAGGAATACCGGATGCCCGGAGAAAAAATCACGCTTTCCTGCCAGGCTCCGGCCGGCGCAACGGTTTCGGTCAAACTGGACGGTAAGACATATACCATGAAACAAACATCAGGACCCACCAATCCCTCAGAATTGTATAAAGCTACCTATTCCGTTGAATATACCATTCCATCTTACAGCGGTACACCACGGGTAATAAACCTGGGGGCGCCGGTCTATACCGTTAATTACAAAGGAACGGTCAAAACGAAAACTGCTCCCGCCAATATCGGGGTAATAATGAAAGGCGCTCCTTACTACGCTGAAGTAATCTACGATGTGATTGATACATATAATGAACCTGTTTCGGGTAACGGAGCAGCTTATGAGCTTTACAAAGGTATGGTTGATTCCGTTACAGGTATGACGGGCAGTTATGCAAGACTATCATCTGGCCAGTGGGTATACAAAAGCAAAGTCAACATTTATAACCCGTCCAGGCCGGCGACCCCGGTTGTAAAAAGCGCTGCCTATTCTGCCGGAAATGATAAAGATATTTTTGAGCTTACAATGACATTACCGGCGGCTGCTATAGTATCGTACGACGGCCAAAATGTCGTTCTTAATGTTTCCGCCCCGACTTCGGCTGCTCTGCCGAATCTTCCGGCCAATTCGCTGGTTTCATCTATAAAGAATACTACCAGTTTATCTTCCTCAGAGTTTGTACTTGCCAGAAAAGATGACTCTATAATTGAAGGTTATTATATAGAAAAAACCGACACCGGCATAAAACTGGTACTCAAACGTAAACCTAAAGTACAGTCATCGTTAGAACCCTTAAAAGGTATTACGATAATGCTGGATGCCGGTCACGGTGGCAGTGAACCTGGAGCTATCGGACCTTTGGGAACCCGTTACGCTGAAAAAGATATTAACCTAGCTCTTGCTTTCAAGCTTAAAAAAGAGTTGGAGTTAAAGGGAGCCAATGTCTTAATGACCCGGACCAATGACGCCACCATTTCTCTGGCAGATAGGCTTACCGCCTCAAGGAACGCAAGGCCGGATATGTTTATTTCTCTCCATGCCAACAGTATGTCTGATGATGTGGATATTTCAAAAATAAGCGGTTTTGCAGTCTTTTACAGAGAGGCTCTGTCAAAGCCCGTGGCACAGATGGTCTACGATGCCGTCATAAAAGAACATGGCAAAAACAAGCATGGGGTCAATAAAAAGAATTTCTATGTTACACGTAACACCTGGGCGCCTTCATTCCTTATTGAAAGCGACTTCGTACCAAACCCGACTGCGTTTGAGTGGCTCACAAATGACGCCGAACAGACCAAACTGGCAAAGACTATCGCTTCAGCTGTTGTACAGTATTATATGAAGTAATCTGTTACCTTCACCGGAAAATCAAAGATGTCTCCGCTGTCTGTGCGGGGACATCTTTTTATGGCTTGATTTTTTAATTAAACGGTCTTTCCCTTCTGTTTCAGTTTCAGGAATGTATAATAAGGTCATATCTGTCTTTCCATGCCAACCTGTTTTTTGAGGGATAGCACCTTTATCTTATTTATCCTTCCGGCTTTCATGATATCGGCCTGTTGCCTGTTGAGCTGTGCCAATCTGGTTGCCAGGTTCGCGCGGCTTTGGATGGATCCTGCAGCTCTCATTTCTATACTTACCTTGTTTATCTCGTTGGTTATTTCACTGAATTTTTTTATTTCAAGTATGCTATTTATAAAATCCCGCCGGTTAGTAAAGTCATGCAGACCTGAAAGATCCTGTGCATGGTCAGGGACAGTCCCCATCCTGTTCAAAATCTCGGTATTCATCTTATTAATATTGATTTCCATCTCCCGGTCCACCGCGGTAGGTCCTAAGATGCCGCCTTTTTCACTGATTTGCTGCTGCACTTTATTTCGAAGGTATCGTATATGATTGTCAAGCATCGGATTTGACACTTTACCGATCAATTCTTCGGATCCCATTACGGCGCTCTGAAATTTTTCAATATATTTGTCCAGCTCAATGATTTTCTGACTTAAGTATTCTTTTACTTTTCCATCTTCTGAGGAATGTCTTAATGTAAGCAAATCATCCTTGCTTTTTAAACTTATTAGAAGATTCTCCTTAAGGCTCTGCTGGGCCTGGGCAAGATGACGGGGAGCAAATATCAGTTTTCTATATATTATGCCATATTGGTCCACCGCCGAATAATAATCATACATCCGATCAGCCCTGGTTTCCAGCTGCAAATTTTCTATAAAGCCAACTTTTGTCCTTTCGGGAATATCCAGCATCTGTCTTACACTTGGATCAAGTATGTACTCAAGATATTCGGTCTTTTTACTTAAATAGTTTTTAAGGTCATATGCAATTTGCGGGCAGCAGGTATTCACATTGAACAGATGGTTCTTATGCTTTTCTGAGAAGCCTTTTGTCAATTCAGGATTTTGTTTTAGTATTGCGCATGATTTTTCAAATTGTCTCTTTAATTTGCTCATATCTTTAGCCGTATTATTGATTTCTTCCCTGATGGATCTGATACTCGGCAAATCTTTTTCTTTCTTTTTAAGCTCATCTATATATTCCTTCATCAGGCAATTATACTTCATTGTATTTTCGTGGATCCTGGCTCTTAAGTCAAGGAGATTATAAACTGGCTCAGTTATTTCGCAGTTTTTTAATATTACACTTCCATCGGCAGAGGATATGTTTTCTTTTCCCACATATTCAACTATTCTTTGGAGTTGCTCTTTAGTTTTTTCAGAAAGTCTTGTGTCTGATCGAAAGGAATTCAAATCAACCGGTATTATGCTGTGGTCCGGATTATAAATTTCTTTGTCTTTATTGGCCGCAATGATCATTTCCTTTGCGTTGGGAATTGCTATCTGTTTAAATCCGCCTGTTCCCCAATGAGGGTTTTCGGTCGTATCGCCTACCGCCGCCTTAATATCTTCATTTAGCACATAGAAACGAATATTTGTCTTGTATTGAGGAGAAATTCCTGAATTTTTTCTGAAAAACGGTTTAACTTGGGTACCCTGGCTTAACTCTATGGAATCAGGCCCGTGTTTTAGAACCTCGTCATAGGAAATGAAATAATAGCCCACCATCTCTTTTTTTGGTCCTGAAAGGGTTGCGATTATTGTTCCTTTAGGTAGTGTAACAGGCTTCAGTTCATCCACTCCGGGGTATCCGCTCTGTGCCTGAAATAAATTGTTAAATTTTACGGGGTCTTGAGTATGTTGGTTCTCAATGAGCATAGTTTATTATTCTCCATCTAATCATCCAAATAGTAATCGATGATGATTTCAAGCTCTTCCATGTCTCTATAATCAACTCGCATTTGGATATGACCCCAATCGTAATGTGTATCATCAGGTACCGCGTATTCCTGGAGCACTTTGCTCAAAAAATCTCTTTGCAGTATTGCCAGTTTTCTATATTCCTCAGCATTAAATGTACCTTTATCATAAAAATCGTAGTAATCTCCCAGTGTCATTGAAACAGATGAAACTATCCCGTCATACATGTGTAGCGCTAGGAATACCTTATGACCGTGAGCGTTGGGAATGACTAATTGCAGGTAATAGAACGCATGCTCCATCTTTTCTTCCTGACCTTTTGAAACGAGTTCCATGACCCTGGAGGCTTTTATTTCGTCAATCGTCATTCCGGCTTTTATGACCTGGCCTTCTGAGAATATGATGTCCCCTGTTTTTTTATCAATAATCATATTGGACTGCTCCTTTATATCCCTTTAAAAACTTGGCTTACTTCCAGATTAAGGTTTTGTATGACCATATTATAGCATATTCAAGTAAATAATTCTTAGGAAATTTACTAATTTCGATATTTTTTTCAATTTCAGCTAAATGTTTCAGTAAAAACCTGTAGACCAGATTAACACAGTTACAAACGGTCGAAGTTTTTCCAGGGTCTTGGCCCCTATACCTTTTACATTGATCAGTTCGTCAACCGATTTAAAGGGACCGTTGGAATTGCGGTAGTCAATAATGGCCTTTGCTTTCACCTCTCCGATATACGGCAGGGCCATAAGTTCTTCATATGTCGCGTTATTGATATTCACCTTACCTGACCTATCTGATGATTCTTTCACCTGATATTCATCGGCTGATTTTTCGATTATTACCGAATTCTGCTGATTTTTATTTTCGGTTACCGGGCTTTCTTGTCGAATTGCTGACTGTAACGGTTCCTCTGATGTCTTCTCTATATCCTCATTCTCCGAAAAAGATATCCAGCTGCGTCTTAACGAAGAGAAATTTGACAGAATAAGGACCACAATCAAAAGTAAAACTAAACAGGGAACGACAAGATATTCCCATGCTATCCTATATGTCTTGCCCTTAACATTTATCTCCACGGCTAACTCCTTGTTCCATTTTTTATCAATATTATTACATATTCTGATATAAAATCAATAAAAAGCAAACCCATATATGGAAACTAATGGCTGCCTCCCCAGTCTTGAGTTTATAACTGATGTACTTTATAATTGATGTTGTGGCAGTAATTATAATAATAAAAATATCATTCATTCACTGACCTTTTGTTTTGACTTTTTAACTTAAGATAAATTAGGGGTTGATTTTTTGAAAGCTAAATTAATTAAATTAATTGAGATATATACCTTAATAATTGTCATCCTTACACTTTCAGTTCCCTTACAGGTCTTTGCCGAATCAGAACCCGATATTACAGCTAAAGCATATATCCTTATCGAGATGAAAACCGGCCAGGTTCTGGCAGAAAAGAATGCAGATGAGCGACGTTCTCCCGCCAGCACCACTAAAATAATGACGGCTCTGGTTGCATTGGAAAATGCTGATCTCGATGATGAAATGACAGCCTCCGCAAACGCTATCAACAGTGTTCCGTATGATTATGTGACTGCCGGCATAAAGGTTGGCGAAACTTTGAAATTCAAGGATCTGCTTGACTTGATGATGATAACTTCAGCCAATGAAGCCAGTAACATAATTGCTGAAAATGTATCAAAAGACGGAACTATGGAAGGTTTTACCGAACTTATGAATCAAAAGGCAGCTGAACTGGGTTTGACGGGTACCCATTTTACCAACTCCAGCGGTCAGGAAGATGAGGATCACTATACAACTGCAAGGGATCTTGCAGTACTCGCCCGCGAAGCCATGAAACTGGATGCCTTCAGAGAAGTTGTAGGACGAACCGATTTCAAAATGCCGGATACCAACTTCAGAAAAAGCAATGAATGGAAGGCCGGCCATCTTACCTATACCAATGAGCTTCTAAAATCCCGCTCCAAATATTACTCTAAAGTTACAGGAATAAAAACCGGATATACAGAGTTAGCAGGATTATGCCTGGTTGCTTCAGCTGTTAATCCGGACGGTCTTGAGCTGATTTCCGTAGTTCTCGGTGCAGAGGATAAAACTCATCAGTTTGAAGACTCTCAGAAGCTTTTAGAATACGGATTCAAAAACTTCAGCTACCAACAGCTTGCTAAAAAAGGAGAATACGTTGCCCGATTTGAGGTTGCGGATGCGGTTGACGGCAAAAAGGTAGAGATTATAACAAATGGTGATTTCAGCTATATCCTGCCCCTGGATGAAGAGGTCCGCAAAAACAATCTGCAAATTGTAAAAACATTCAACGAGCCTTTTGCAGCTCCTATTGAACAGGGACAAACAGTAGGCAAGATTGAGTATATCTATGGCGGAAAGTCCATTGGGACAGTAGATCTCGTTGCGAAAGAATCGATAGAAAAAACCACAATAGCCATTTTACGTGATAAATATAAAGAAATCATAAGTGACGAACGTTTTATATTCGGCGTGAAAGCAGCCGTACTTGCTATTATAGCTATAATCATTTTGAGCTTTATCTTGCGTATCATAAGGAAAAAAAGACGCCGCAGCATGTACTATTCATCAAAGAAAGTTAATTACAGGTACAGAAATTACAAATAAAAATATTGCTTTGAAACCGGACAGTTTTCCCGCTTTAATATCATTTACTTCAAAGGCTGCTAATAGGATGTATGAGAATACGCAACCATTTATTTTAAAGGTGATAGCATGTCTGATACCGATAAAAGCGGGAAAAAAACTTTCCTTGTTTCTTTTCTTTCGCTTCTTCGTTCAAGGGATAATATCAATATCAGAAACGCGCGTTTCGACCACATTCAATATATGCTGATCTTCTCTTTAGCTCCCGTTTTTGCAAATATGCAGGGAGCTTTGTTCAGCGATTCGGTCCGCCTTTTCGGACTGGATGCAATGACGCATATGGGCAGCGCTTATTGTATAGGCGCAGGAGTGTTGTTCGCTTTAACCAATGTAAAGAATATGGCAGTCGCTGCACGTATATTTGCCGCTTTTACGGCAGCTGCTTTCATACCGTGGTTGTTTATGCCCGAAAACCTGTTGAGCCTGATTTTAGCGATCCTGTTCATGTTCGGCCTGGGAGGCTGTGCCGCTTGCGCGGCTTTTGCATATGCCTTTGCTCTGAACAATACAGAGCGGCTTCTTGGCGCTGCAGCCGTTTCGTTTTTCTTTGCGCTGAACCAGATTGACGCCGGTCTGTCATTTATATCAGGTTTTTTCAATAGATTCTATTTGACATCGCTAGTGGCAGGCACCTTGATTTGCCTTTTTTTATACAAAACAGACGATTTTTCGGAGGCCGAAAGAAGACCCAAAGCTAAACTTAATTCGGCTCACAAGCTGATGCTGTATTTTTTTATCGCGCATTACTTCGTTGAAATATTCTATACTTATCTGCCGGGAGCATCCATGCCCAAAGCTATGGTGGCTAACGGGGCAGTAGGGATTTTGGTGGTCGTCCTTACGGTTGCCTTGCAGTTCATCACCAAACGAAGTGTCTGGAATATGTGCAATTTGTTTTTCCTGGCTATGATATGCACTTATATGCTTTATTTTTCGCCTGAAGGCTCTGCCTTCAGGCATGCCGCCCGTTTTATACATGGTTTTGAGCAAATGGGATATATTGCGGCATATTACCTGCTTGGCTGTGTTTTCAAAAAATACGGAGATTTTCATATCTTCAGACTGTGCGTCGTTACGATCCTGCCTTCCAGTATACTGTCATATATAATACCGGGTATATTCGCAACTTACGCTCCCGATTTGCTTCCTCACGCGGCAACGATCACTTCCGGCATTATTTTTATCATATTCATCCTCTTATCTCCTGCCTATTCAAAACATCTGTTTTATGCCGAATGGTCCGATGACTTTTATTCTACTGATATGACAAATGATGCCGATAAGCGGAAACAGTCCGATATATTGGAAGGACTGGGACTTTCGCCCCGTGAAAAAGAAATTGCCGCATTGCTTCTTTGCGGCAGATCGGCAAAACAAATTGCCGAAGAACTGGGGATCACGATCAATACTGCAAATTTCCATATCAAGAATCTGTACAAGAAACTCAATATAGGAAGCCGTTCAGAGTTGTTTGCACGATTCGGCGTCCTTGCCCGCCGGACTGTATGAAAACCTCCGACTGAATATGATAATTCATTCCGAAGAAAGCACAAAAGCTGTAAAACACCGGTAGTAAAAACGTCCTTCCTGGTATAGAAAGAACGCTTTTTATTTATACGAGATTAGTCTGAATCCTATATTTTTTAAGCGGAATGTTTTATTCCTGCCGAAAAATTATTTCAGGCACTAGTCGCCTACCAATTGATACTTGTATCAAAGCTTGCATTGACCGAGCCTTCCACCTCGAACAGCCATAGATCAAGGCTGTAGGAGACCGTACATGAACAAGCCAGCGACCACGAATCGAAAGGATATGCCGAACCTAACATGCCTCTTGCATCCAGGTAAAAACTGATGATATTGAACCTTTTTTTACCAACCTTGATGCCGCCTTCTATTCCGCCCTTAAGATAGAGTTCCAGGGTGAAAGAATTGTCAGCAAAGTAATATGCCCCGTCAGCTCCCGCGTAGAGATAACCCCGAAGATATACAATGGCGATCTCCATAGTCTTATCCAACCCCAGTTCCATCTTGGCCTGGACCATGGAGTCCCCGTCTTCATCGATACGGAATCCCGCACCCATGCCAAGATGGAAGATACCAATGTTTCCAGCCAGTGTTTCCGGGTATCCAAGATATACCCCGAACAGCCGGGGGCTATATTCAAACCCAAGGCTGCCGCCAACTTCGGCCAAAAACAGGTTGATCCTGTCAAGGGTAATGCTGAACGAAAAGTAACGATCCGGATGGCTGTATCTTATGGATGCAGATCCCACTTTTGTAAACCCTCCGTCTCCCCCTATCAACGAGCTGAGACTTAACGGGAGATAAAGGCTGCCGTCGGCGCTCACTGAGGGACCTCGCTCGAAACCGAAATACAGGTCCCGTATCTCGCAAAGCTTTGAGACTTCAAGAGTTCCTCTTATGCCTGCAGCGAAGTATGAACCGCTTCTCTGATACACCTGGAGATCTTCTATGAATCCTTTTATCTGGTTGGCCTGATTTGGGAATATGAACCGCTTTTGCTCATCCTGTGAGATTTGCATGTTATATGCAACCATGCCCGTAAAACCGCGAATTTCGCCTGCCCCCAGCGAGATTTTTCCGTTTTGGCTGGTCGGAACCAGGCCTACAGCGAAATAGCATCTGTCGTGTTGTTTATCATATCCAAAGCGGGTTTCGGCTTTAATGGGCATACCCTGAAGCTGCTTTAAAAAGTTAAATTCCAGCTGCTCGGTATCGAATTCCACTATTCCTCCGGCATTCTGGAGCTTTTTTGGTACAAGGACCCCGGAAATGTCCACACAGCCGTCAAAGGAGGTTTCAAGAACAGAAAGTGATTCATCGTATATAACCTCAGGATTGCCCAAAACACATGGACACTCAATTATAAGTTGATCGGTAGTGTCATCTGAAAGAGCTATGATATCCGAGAGTTGTGTAGCCCCGTACAGATTCATCCTGACCGCTCCCGACGGACGGTGTACAAGTTCAAACCTGCGTATTTCCATGGGAAAGCCTTCAAAGTCTATATTAACCGGTTTGGTCAGATAAGCGTTGGTATATTTACGTCCCTGTGCATCTGTTTTATTGCCTGCCAATGTTTTATCTGCCGGGATAACCAGGTCCGAGAATGCCAATAAATCTTTCGATGAAATACCCGCAACCGGCGCGTCAGGCTGGGGTAATCTGAGCCCTCCGCTGATGTGCAAACCGTCCTCCTTGAAGAAACCGCCGTCTATTTTAACATCTATACTATTGGCAAGAGCATTCCCGATCATTGTCGGCGCCACAGAACACAGAAATGCTCCCTTCTTTCCGTCCTCATTATCCTCCTTGTTCGTATACAGCTTTGCTTTCACCCAATTATTCTGTAACAGATCGACCCTGACCTCGGCATTGATTTCAAGGTTTACGCTGTTAGCATAAAGGTCCAGCAAACAGTCGTAAACAATGACCTCTGTAAAGCCTCCCAGTTTTTCTCCAAAGTCAGCGGGGACTCCTTTGGTGTTATACAGATAAGTCTGATAATTAAAACCGTTCAAATCGTATATCATCTCGCCCCCGGCAAGTTTGAAGTCAATAGCGCCTCCTCCGTCACGCTGGATAAAATCGGGCGGCAGTTTAAGGGTCCCCCCCTTGATAACCAGTCCTACCCAGAACGGTTTTTCAGTTTCATTGGGCGTCTGGGAACCTCCTGTTTTTGGTAAGTAGTTTTCTCTGTCAAGATCAACGGTAACACCGGTTGGAGAGACCACAATAGCCTGAGAGCGCTGATTAGAAATATCCAGGCTGCGTTCTGTGATCCTTGTCGGGGACATATGGCTGTTTTCCATAACAAAGCCTTTTCCGTTCCAATCATTGACCTCGATAGGGATCCAGCAGCACTTTTCCTGGAGTGACGGGTCGTCCGGAACGATCAACAATCCGTTTTGCTGTACCGTCTCGCCGAAATGTATAAGCCCTGCGCTCATTACCGATTCCAGAAGCTCCGACATATTGCCGGCCTCCAGCTCATCCATCTCATTGGTTTTCGGATGACCTCCTGCGTATATGCCGGGAACACCTTCACCGGTCACACCTTCCTGCTCAAATGGCAGCACCAGGTTTCCCCACAGGTATCCTCCCGGCCGGACTTCTCCGTCCGTAAACCCCAGGACGGCAGAATCCACCCGCAGCGCCGCACCGCCCGGCACAAGAAGCTGCAGGCTCTGTTCTTCTTTAAGATCCATGGTCCCGGTCATTCTTCCTTGTGTATCGAAGGTCAGATTACCTGCCGGAACGAATTCTATGCCCTCGTTGTTCAATGTTTCAAGGTGCGATTTCATTATAATCCGGCTTCCTACAATAGTAATGAGATCCTTTGCACCTGTTTTTGCCCCGTCCAGCCGTATCCATAACTCCTTATGATCCCGAAGGATGAACTGCTCATACCGGATAGCAGGAAGTTTATTTTTCACTATGATGTTGCCGACACGAAGCTCGGCGTTTTCAAACTCAATAGCGTACATGTCACCAATCAGGTTTTTATTAAGCGTACTCTTTATATAACCGCTTACAACGGCTTTGTTTTTTTCGGGGTCAACATTCAGACTCACAAGTTTCACTCCGATATTTGTAAGTTCGACAGGCTCTTTCAGATATATTATTCCTTTGGTCATGGTATCGTAATTGCTGTTTCCGCTCTTTGGGTTTATTGAGGCACCCACGATCTCCACTGTGACTGGGGTTTCGTAACCTATATCCATCCTGGCGGTACCTGCATACATCCGAATGGGAGATGATGCAGGACATCTTAGATTCACATCGGTGAGCCTGAAGTTCATACAATACATCAAATCCGACTTAAACTCGATAATTCCGGATACGGACGGTATTTCGGCAGACGGCTGGGATGGCGAAACGACAAAAGAAACCGCGGAGGGGACAGTTGACCGGGCAGCTGCAAAAGTCACAGATGGCGCAGGTATGCCACCAATGGGTTTTAACGGTTTGGTGGTTTCCTTCGGTTTATCCGGCGCTGAAAGCGAAGTAACGTTCAGGCTGATTTCTTTCGAATCGCTGCCAAAAGAGTTGGCAACCTTGACCACGAACCTGTATGTGCCGGGATCAATGAACTTGCTTACAGTAAGAAGCCCTGTGCTGTCGATGCTTGCCTGGGAAGGAACGCCCATTCGCGGTGACACCGGCTCAAGCGACCATGATAAAGGAGTGGTACCGGTGGCTGTAAGCTGCACCTTCAGGTCTTTGTTTCTGGTGATCATACTAAAACTGTACCCATCGCTGCGTTCATCCAGCCTGGGGGCTGATCCGACCTCCATTTTACGGGATACTTTCAGCGTAAAGGAATCCGAATGCTCACCGTAGTCATTCTTCGCTGTAAGAGTTACAGTGTAAACACCGGGTTTGAGAGATGAATCCGAAATAAACTTTCTTCCTGCCACATCTATGGAAAATCCTTTTATTGAATTTCCCGATGCATCTTTCACAGATGCCGAGACGGTGATGGGTTCCGTACCCATAAGTTTGTATTGTACACTGAATGAAATACCCTCAAAGATATTAAATTCATTTTCCGCAACTGTAATTTCGGGCGCAGTGCCGGCCGGCTGGGCTTTCGTCACTGTCAGCTTAAAGGAATCGCTACTCTCACCATAGTCATTTTTTGCTGTTACAGTAACATTGTATACCTCTGCCGGCAAAGGAACCGCTTTGACCTTAGACGCCGCCGTATCAACAGAAAAGCTTGTTACTGCATTGCCGGCCTGATCTTTTGCGATTACCGAAACTGTAATTGGCTTGGTTCCGGTCAGAGTATAGAAAACGCTGAAGGTACTCCCCTCAGTTATGCTGAAACTGCTTTCCTGAATATTTATGGAAGGCGGATATGTGGGTTCGGGCAAATTATCAGGGATCTCCATTCCAGGAGTATCAATTATCTCCGGAACCTCAGGCATCTCATATTCTTTTGGAATATCCGGAATTATCGGCTTTATATTCGACACATAGGGCAGGCTGACCATAACAGGCTCAGAGAATTCCGAGAGGTAGCCTCCGGTGTCAAGGACTTTAACCTTATACCAGTTATACGCGAATATATCGGCCTCGGTATCCTGCCATTTGGGTTCAAAAAGCAGGGGGCTTGCCTGATAGTAAGTACCGTCTTTTTTGTCGGATCGATAAACGATATATCCCACTGTATCGGCCAGACACTGTTCAGGTGTCAGTGGAGCCATTTTTGGCAAGTTCCATGACAAATGGGGTACATTGTCAATGATTTTACCGGCCAATCCGTCTATTGGATCGAAGGGACGGTTTCTTCGGGGTGTTACCTCCACAGGCTCAGGCCGTGAAGAGCCGAGATTATCATCGTTCCATGCCTGCACCGTGTATAGATACTTTATACCGTACCTGGCTGTGGTATCAATAAAGGACAGAGGCTTCAAAAGTCCCGTAGCAGGGTCAACAGTCTCGGTGATATCCTCATCGGCAGGCACTTCTCCGATTTTTGTCCAATGCACTTTCCCCAGCATTTTCTCGCTGAGATCCTGGTAATCGGCAAGTGCCAGGGGACCGAATTTATTGAGTATCCAATTATATGCATCAAGACCATTCTGAGGTCCAAGCGAAGCGATGTTTTCTGAAATGGAAGTTGATTTCGCGAAAGGAATGGTCTTAAACCTGCTGACCGGCAGAATCCCCGTGCCCTGTGCGGCTAAAGACGGCAGGGAGTCCGGTTTCAGCGACTTTTCCAACATTCCGGTTATAAAAACATCTTTCTGTGATGGAGAACCAAACAAGCCCGACAGAACCTCGGGGGCATCATTAAGCATTTCAACATATGCTTTATCGCCTATAACCGGGATCGCGGCACGATAAATCTCATACCTGTCACAGTGGCTGACAGCCGAAAAATTGATTTGCACGCCATCCTTGCGGGAGAGGGGCAGCAACAGATTAGGTGTCTCGGGCGGTTTGGTGGAAGGGACCCGGAACCGCTGTACCTTCCCAACCGTCGATTCCACTCCCCATGGTGAAACCGATGTTACTTTATAATAATAGTAATGAGCAAAGGACTGATCCACCCGTTCGTTATAGTGGGGAATCTTCAGGCGGTCTCCCACCAGTGTCCATTCAAGCTTGGATTCATCTATCGGTTTTTTAAATGAGGCGACCTCACTTCTGTAGACACGGAAATACTCAACCTGGGGGTCATCCGGAATATCCCAGTCGATAAAGACATATCCTCCTTCGGGAGCGTCAGAGTCACCCATGCCGCCGATTAACTGATTAATAAAACCCAAAGTTGGATCTGTTGTTGCTAATTCATAGGGAACCTTGATTTCAGGCTCAAGACATACCAGAAAGACCGAAATGCTTCCCGGCTCATTGGAAAGACCACCTAACATCATTTGGTTCCGGGTCACAGCAGTATCGTTCACCCGTCTCCATCTGCCCATCCGCAAAAGTTCGGTACGGGACATGTTCTGCATTTCCTCCAAAGGCTTAGGCTCAAACATCGGTTCGTAAAGAACATACCCGCCTAACCCTTCGCCGCTGTAAGCCGGCCATTTTAATCGGGCAGTTTGATCAGGCAGTACGTCCTCACCCCGGACTGCAACAAACATATGTATGTAGCGTTCGTCGGGCAAATTACCGTAATTCTCGTCAAGAAACCTGGAGGCTGCCCCGGCGACCAGGAAGTTTCCAATCTTCACCCCGTCATTTTTTGCGTTGGTAAGCGTATCAGGGTAAGCACCGGCCGGAACTGGCCTTGTGGGAAAATTCGCTGTGGTTTCAAGATCACTGTAAGTTACAATTTCAGGCCTAATAATACCCGGATGGCTGCCTGAATAATCAGGAAGTTTATTAATATGCATGGAAATAGAGAGTTCGGCCGGAGATTCCGGCTCCAAAGCAGTAGGTATTGATATTGTAGCCGACTGGGACCAGGCGCTCTCGTTATTCCAGGAATCCCAGGCTGAAACCCAGTATTTATATGTACAGCCTTCTTCCACATCAATATCGAAATAAACCAGATCCGGATGAGCAAGGCTGAACTCTGAAAGGAAAAGATGGTTGGCTTTTTTGCGTTTATACTTTTTATACATTGGTTCTTCCGCTGCCAGGGACAATCCGGGCTCCTGGCTGAATACCATTCCTGTACTGCCTGTAGTTGCCGACTGTTCCTCCTGCGGCGGTTCAGGGTTGCTATAGGTAATGTCGGCCAAAATCTCAGGTTTACCGAATAACCGGGCCCCGACAGCAACTGCTCGGTATATGGTAAATCTCACAGTATCGGGTGAATCGGTGTATATAGGAAGCACAATACCCCGTTTCCCGGAGTTTGCGTCCAAAGATTCCTGGACTGCCGGTGAAGGGTCCACAGCGTTGTCCGAACGTACCGGAGTGTCTATTGAGGGCGAGTTGGGCGGAGTCACTTTTTCTACTGTGAAAGTAACCGGGTCGGAGTATTCACTCATCCGTCCGAATACGTCCAGGGAACGGATCCGGTATGTTGCGGTTCGCCCGTTATCAACTGTATCCTCAAAGAACACCGGTGATTCAAAATAGATATTTGTTTCGTCAAGCATGTATGAAATAACTACGGGGTCTTCGTTAATCTGCCTGAAATCTCTCTCTCCGTCAAGTTTTCGTTCTATGAGATATCCGCTCAGTATGTTTTTTTCTTCAGGTGTCTGAGGAGGCGTCCAGCGCAACGGCACTTTTCCGTCCAGCCCGTATCCCATCAGTCCCCGGGGTTTGGACAGTTTGTTTTCTGCTCCTTTTGTGACTTTAATACTGGTACCCTTACCATCCGGTGTTTCCACCAGGTATTCTATTTCTGTACCGACGGGAAGGTTCAATGATGAGAGATCATCCCGCAGCAAAAACCCTGCTTCCTCTGCAAACTCGCTGTCCACAAAGCTAAATGTTGCCAGCTGCTGTCTTGCTGCAAGGATAGAGTTGGCAACCTCAAGTTTTTCCGCCGACCCCGGCCCAACCCCGATTTGGCTGACGCCGGTCAAAGGTTTGGCTTGTTTTACAAAGAATTTTTCAAGAACAGGCTTACTTAATCCGGTGTATAAGCCGGATCCGCCCCCGCCGGTCACATAAACAGGCTGACTCAGTAATCGATCAGTATAGGGCATTTTTTGTTCCATGCTTGCCGGAATGGTTATCATAGCATTTTTCATCTCTATATAATCCAATTCGCCGCTTACCCTGGGTTTCGGACTAAGGGTATCGCTGAGGTAGGCAATATTTCTGAATTCCTCCGGAGTCATTCCGAGAATCAGCATTTTTTCGGGTGTAAGGGCGGCTTGTTGGTATAGGGCTTGGATCAGATCAGCATCGGATACGGCAAGTGTACCTGCAAGGCCTTGTTGGGGCGATGCCTGGTTACCGGAAATCATCTCTTTTTTCCCGTTAACTATGCGGTATAGCCTGTAACCGTTCTCGGGCAGCCAATCCCCTGACGGTACCATATGGATGAATGCCTCATCGGGCGATTGCCAAATGCCTTTAATGTTTATTTGGGCCGGAACTGAAACAAGATCGTCATAATCATATTCTTTAGGCTTAAGCAAACGTGAAGTGGCTTCCTTCAGTTTTTTGAGCGTTGTCTTTTGCTGTTCTATAAGATTGGGTGCTACAGCCAGCTCACCGGTGGTTTGAACGGCTATGCCCCTGGATTGATTGTTTACGGTTTTTAGGCCAGTACCGTCACCGGAATCAGCAACATCCCCGGCGGCTTGATGAGGATCGGAAGGACCAGGTTCCGTTTCCTCCGGTTTTTCAGGCTCCTGATGGACTGACGGTTTAATATACTCATGCTCTTGTTCCACCAGCTCGGTCAGCTGTTGATCCAGGCTTCGCAGATTATTCAGAGCAAGACGAGAGTCTATGATGTCAGTCAGTTTTTCGGTATTTATCAATTCTTCAGCAATCTCTGGATTTTTCAGAATCACGAAGATATCGGGATACTTACTGTGAAGAAGGTCTTCCAGAGTTTGAGGCTCAGACTCGGTTTCTGCGAGAATATATGACCTGTCCGGCAAATAAGAAAAAGTTTCTTCTGTAAATCCTCCAAAAGCCCACAGCAATACTGTTACAACAACAGCCAGGACAGAAAAGACTATAATAACAGATATGACCGGTCGTGTGCGAAATCGCGCAATTACCCAATCAGCAACGCTCTTGACGCTTTTAATGATTTTCATTCTTTATCATCTCCTATTATTGTCAACACTTGCCTTTAAATCCATTTTATATGTGGAGAATTGAATTTGGGTAGCTACCAAAAATGGTAGGATATCAAATTTGCTCAATACTTCAGTCATTGAAATACTTTTCTGGGCAGTAATTAACAATCGGGCAGGATGCAGATGATTTTCTTACCTGCCAATCTCTCCCGGCAATGTACGTTCCGTTTGGTATATGTCGCATCCACTGATAGGTATACATAGCCACCGCTATGGAGTGTTGGGGTATTTTCACCCGTCAGATTAAACTCATACCGGGCGCACAAAAAGGAGCTGCTTCAAAAACCGAATGGTTCTTAAAACAGCTCCTGTTCTAACAATGCTTTCTTTAATACGCCCCGAAAATTGGCACAAGACCCTTTTATGCGTGAACCCGGCAAAGCCTCAGCGCTTGCCGGACTGGTCCGATTTACTCTCCGGGTTCGATTTCAACTATTACAGGGATTATCATGGGTTTCCTCATTGTTTTGCGATAAAGGAAATTACTTAGCTCATCCTTGATTGCATTTTTTAAATTGGAATAATTTCCGTTCTTTTTACCGGCATTTTTCAGGATAATATCCCTGGCAATGTTTCTTACCTCTTCAATCAGGGCTTCTGATTCCTTCATATAAACGAACCCTCTCGACATCACTTCAATACCGGCCAAAAGGTTCCCTTTCTTGTCCATGGGCGCTATAACCATCATTAACCCGTCCTCCGACAGGATCTTTCTGTCTCTTAAAACGACGTCACCCACATCGCCTACTCCCAGACCGTCAACAAGGATACTTCCTGACGTCACGCTGCCGTTAATATTGGCTGTTTTGGCAGTCAGCTCCAAAACCTTGCCGTTTTCCATTATAAAAATATTTTTTTCGTCCATCCCAAGCGACATGGCAAGCTTTGCGTGCTTTTTCAGCATCCTGTATTCTCCGTGACCGGGCATAAAGAATTTGGGTTTTACCAGGCTGATCATGAGTTTTAATTCTTCCTGCTTGGCATGGCCTGAAACATGTGTTTCAGCAAGGGTGTCGTAGATGACATCGGCGCCTTGTTTAAAGAGGTCATCTATAACCTTATAAACAAGCTTTTCGTTTCCGGGTATGGGGTTTGCGGAAATAATGACCAGATCCCCTTCCTTTATCATGACCTTCTTATGGGTCGATGCCGCTATACGGGCCAATGCGGACATAGGTTCGCCCTGGCTTCCGGTCGTTATTATGACTACCTGCTCCGGATTGAGATTTTTTATCCTGTCAATATCAATCATGGTCCCTTCAGGAATGGTCAAATATCCCAGCTTTGTGGCAGTATTGACCACGTTGAGCATGCTCCTCCCAACCAATGCGACTTTTCTGTTATACTTTACAGCCGAATTGATTATTTGCTGAACGCGGTGAATGTTGGAAGCAAAACTTGCTACGATTATCCTGCCTTTGGCACCTTTGAAAATATTATCGAAGGTATCTCCCACTGTTCTCTCGGACATTGTGTAGCCCGGCCGCTCTACATTGGTACTGTCTGAAATAAGCAGCAGAACTCCTTTTTTGCCTATTTCGGCAATACGTGTCAGGTCTATGGGTTTCCCCTCGATGGGAGTCTGATCGATTTTAAAATCACCGGTATGAAATACCGTTCCCACAGGAGTAGTAATGGCCATCGCTACCGAATCTGCAATGCTGTGATTGGTATGGATAAACTCAATGGAGAAGGGGCCTAATTTTATTGTCTGGCCTGCTTTTATTTTGCGAAGATCGACCGATTCGGTCATTTCGTGCTCTGCAAGCTTATTTTCAATAAGCCCGATAGTCAACTCGGTGCCGTAGACCGGTACATTTATCCGTTTCAGCACATACGGGATAGCTCCTATATGATCTTCATGTCCATGTGTAACCAGTATTCCATGAACCTTTTCAATGTTCTTTTCCAAATATGTTACATCCGGGATAACAAGATCTATACCGAGCATTTCGTCTTCAGGGAATGCAAGCCCGCAATCCACGACAATAATATTTTCTCCGTATTCAAATACCGTCATGTTCTTTCCTATTTCTTCCATACCGCCCAGGGGTATTATCTTTAGTTTGTTTCTTTTCTTCGTCGCCACATTCAACCTCCGTTGTCTATTTAAAATAATATTATTTACCTGCCTTTGCCCAGATAAAGCGTTAACAGGTTCATACGATCCTTACCTTATCGACCGCACAAAAAGATATAACCCTTCGGTGAAACCTGAAAACCATCTCACCGAAAGATTCACACAGGATCAGTATAAACTAAGCCTGATCTTAAGCAAAAACAAAATCTTATAAAAAGAGCTTTTTGCCCTTAAACATTCAACTTAAAGCCTGTAAAATTTACACGGATTTAATTATAATAATCATGTGCCTATATATTTATACCATATATTGTTTAATTTCACCAGTAACACTTTTTTGGAGCATTATTTATGAAAATTATTCTTCCCAGAAATATAGCCAATATTATTGAAATAATCAATAACAGCGGTTTTAAAGCTCATATAGTAGGCGGCTGTGTCCGCGATATCATCATTGGTAAAGTCCCCACCGACTGGGACATCACTACAAACGCAAGCCCACAGGTTATAAAAAGCCTGTTTCCCAAGACTGTCGATACAGGGATCAGGCATGGTACCGTTACGGTAATACAGGACGGCATATCGATTGAAGTAACCACCTGGCGCAAAGAATCCGGTTACAGTGACCACAGGCATCCCGACAGCATTTGCCCGGCAGACTCACTGGAGGATGATCTATCCCGCAGGGACTTCACCATGAACGCGATCGCATACCACCCGGAAGAAGGACTGATAGACCCATTTGGCGGTTTTAAGGATATAAATGATAAAGTTATCCGCTGCGTCGGTGATCCATATGAACGCTTTGCCGAGGATGCTTTGAGGATGCTCCGGGCCGTACGTTTTTCTGCCCAGCTGGATTTTGACATAGATGATCATACAAAAAATGCAATTGCCAAACTTTCGCCGGATCTTGCCCATGTAAGCAAAGAAAGGATCCAGGGCGAACTTAATAAAATCCTTGGATCGCCGTCACCTAATAGAATAAGCCTTTTATGGGAAACTGGTTTATCCGGATCTGTTTTCCCTTGTATCGCAAATTTGCCTCCCATGTGGAACACTCTTTCAGATCGATTCATCTGCGCCCCCAACCGGAGGTTTATATTGCTGGCCCTGCTTTTTGATTTTTCATTTGAAACTAATAGACCGGAAGAGGCAGAGAAGTTTCTAGCCAGCCTTAAATATGACAACGAAACAAAAAAGAAAGTAATGGCATATTTGAAATGCCTGGAGAGTTCAGGCCCGGCAAGTCCCAGGAATATAAGGAAAACAGTCTCCGAATTCGGTGCGTCAGTAGCAGCCGATGTTTATAAGATCAGGAGCATTATCAATCCTTATGAAAATATTGATGAAGGTTTATTAAAAACCATCCTTGAAATTCCTCCTGTCGAATTGTCCCTGTCCGGATTGGACCTTAAAAACGCCGGTTATATGGGAAAAGAAATAAAGGATATGCTCTCAACATTGTCATTATGTGTTTTTGAAAAACCGGAACTGAACGACCGCCAAACATTATTGGAAATCGCCGGCACAATATCCCGACGAATCGGGTAGGTTGAATTTTATCGTATCCATTACAGCCGGTATCAGAAAAGCCAGACTCATGCCGTAAAAATTGAAAGAGAACTACCCCCAACAATTGAAATAGAACCACTAAAAAAGCCCACCTTTGAAGTAAACCACTTTCATTCGTTTTTTGACTGACGAAATAGTTCACTTTACTTCCGGTGAGCTTTGTCTTCAATCCGTAACTACTCCTTTTATATGGAGCGGTTTTTCATCTGTTTTATGCTTTGCCTGCGCATCCCAGAACATTTATCAGCTTGTTCTTAACCAGCTTCTTTATTTCAGCGCGGGCTGGTCCAAGATACTTTCTGGGGTCAAATTCGCTGGGATTTTCGGCAAATACTTTACGAACGGTTGCTGTCATGGCAAGACGAAGGTCTGAGTCGATATTGATCTTACATACCGCCATGGATGCGGCCTTTCTCAGCATATCTTCAGGAACTCCTCTTGCGCCGGGCATATTCCCGCCATATTGATTTATCATGTCCACATACTCAGGAATTACCGAGGATGCGCCGTGAAGAACTATTGGAAATCCGGGAACTCTTCTTGCAACTTCTTCAAGGATATCAAAACGAAGTTGGGGTTCACCGGAGAACTTGTATGCGCCATGGCTGGTTCCGATAGCAATAGCCAGGGAATCAACACCGGTACGGCTTACAAACTCTTCAACTTCTTCAGGTCTGGTGTAAGAAGAATCCTCAGCTGAGACATTAATGTCGTCCTCTACGCCGGCAAGGCGGCCCAGCTCACCTTCAACGGTTACGCCATGCGCGTGGGCATATTCAACGACCTTCTTGGTAAGAGCTATATTCTCTTCGAAAGGAAGATGGGAGCCATCTATCATAACAGAGGTAAAACCGCCGTCAATACATGACTTACAGAGCTCAAAGCTATCACCATGGTCCAGGTGAACAGCTATCGGAAGATCTGTCTCAATAATAGCTGCTTCGATCAATTTCATAAGATAAGTATGATTTGCATACTTTCTTGCACCGGAAGAAACTTGCAGGATAAGAGGAGCATTAACTTCCTTGGCTGCTTCAGTTATTCCCTGTACGATTTCCATGTTGTTTACATTAAAGGCTCCGATCGCGTATCCGCCTTCATATGCCTTCTTGAACATTTCAGTGGTATTTACAAGTGGCATAAAACTCAACTCCTTTTGTGTATTGTATATGATTTGTGAAAAAAATCACAGCAATCAGTTTAATTTTAACAGAATAATACTATAAAGCAAGATAAACAAATATATAATTTTCTCTGTTATTTCAGAGTTATTTTAGAATATCTGCCTTATCAATTTCTTCAATATTATAATTGCCATTTTCATTGAATTTGACTCTTACTGCCGATCCGATTTCATCGTATGGAATAAAATAAATAATCCCTTTGGATTTGATGTCCAGTTTTATTCTGTCAAAGATTTCTGTCTGCAATATGTCCACAATTTCAGACACATAATCCGAAAGATCATGATTTGTTTTGGCTTTGACGACTATAGGAAGATCACCGGAATTCTCAGGAGGATATACCGCCACATTTACGCTCCCGGGTTCCGCTGGGTTCCTTGTCGGAAATAAAATATCCCTTTCAAACATTGCTTTTTTCATACTTACACCTCTTACCAAAGGTAAATCTTACCTCACCTTCCCATATAGTTTACAATAACAGCAAACATGTGACAAGTTTTTTTGATCTGTGTAGAAAGTTATTATAAATAAATGTTATAGCAGCCGCCTGAAACATTAAATTTCTTCCAATAACTTTTTATACAGATTCATTACCTTTTTCTCAAGTTCTTCCCTGCCGCCGTTATTCTCGATCACTTCATGAGCCAGGGCTATGTATTCGTCCTGGGTCATTTGAGAAGACATACGTGCAACTGCTTCCTGCCTGGACATATTACTCCTTTTCATTAAACGATTTATCCTGATTTCATCGTCGCTGACAACGACCCATACCCGGTCAACCGTATCCAAAAATCCTTCTCTGACGGGGATAGGCACATCCAAAACCACTGTTCCGGTATACCCGTTTTCTTTCAAGGCGGCCAGCTTCTCTTTTATTACGGCTATGACCTCCTTATGGATAATCCGTTCAAGGAGCAGTCTCTTTTCTTTTGAGGAAAATACTTCATCGGCAAGCTTTTTTCGGTCCAGAGTGTTGTCATCGCGGATAAAATCATCCCCGAAACTTTTTTTTATTTCCAGCCATGCGGGTTTATAGGGTTCCGCCACCTGCCTGGAAATCAAATCGGCATCCAATACTATTGCTCCCAATTCTTTCAAAATAGCCGAAACAGAAGATTTGCCCGCTCCTATTCCGCCTGTTACACCAATTATCAGCATTTATCCTCCACCGTAATCAATTTGTTATTTTGCTTCAAACCAGGTCGAGCCGACGGATACATCAGCCACAAGCGGAGCTGCCAGGTCAGCCGCCGACTCCATATTGGTCTTTACTATTTCTTTAACCTCTTCAACCTCATTGGCGGCCGTTTCCACGATCAACTCGTCATGTACCTGAAGGATCAGTCTGGATTTGAGATTTCTTTTCTTTAATTCCCTCCATACCTTTACCATGGCGATCTTTATTATGTCGGCGGCGCTTCCCTGAATAGGGGTATTCATTGCGACCCTCTTACCGAATTCTCTGACCTGGTAATTCGATGATTTCAACTCAGGTATATGCCTTACCCTGTGGAACATGGTTTCTACATAACCTTTTTCCCTGCCGAACTTTACGATATTTTCCATGTAGTCCTTTATTCTTGGGTAGGTTGCAAGATAATTCTCTATATATCTTGCGGCTTCCTTACGGGTCACACCTATATCCTTAGACAGTGAAAAATCGCCTATACCGTAAATAATTCCGAAATTAACAGCTTTAGCGCTTCTTCTCATTTCAGGAGTCACATCCATCATGGGAACATTGAAGACCTGAGAAGCTGTAAGGGTATGGATATCCATACCGTCCTTAAAAGCATTCTGCAGCACCTCGTCCCCTGTTATATGCGCCAGTACTCTGAGTTCTATCTGGGAATAGTCGGCATCTACGAACACATAACCTTCTTCGGGTATAAACGCCTGTCTTATTTCTCTTCCCACCTCAGTACGTACAGGAATGTTCTGGAGATTGGGTTCGGTGCTGGAAATCCTTCCGGTGGCGGTTACAGTCTGATTGAAACTCGAATGTATCCTCCCGGTTTCCGGGTTTATTTCCTTTACCAGTCCTTCCGCATAAGTCGACTTTAGCTTTGTAAGCTGCCTGTACTCTAAAATACAGGGAATTATTTCATGGCTGTCAATGATCTCATTCAATGAATCCGCATCCGTAGAATAGCCGGTCTTAGTCTTTTTTACGGCCTTTAAGCCCATCTTTTCGAATAATACTATCCCCAGCTGTTTTGGAGAATTTATATTGAACTCTTCACAGGCCAGCATATAAATGGTCTGTTCAAGGGATTTGATACGGTTATCAAGACGTCGGCCGTATTCTTCAAGATACTGCCTGTCCACCTTGAAACCATAATACTCCATGCTTCCCAGCACCAGTGAAAGGGGCAGCTCCACATCATAAAAAAGGCTGTTTTGGTTGCTTTCATCAATAATGGCTTTTTGTTTTTCGTAGATGGTCCTGAAAGTTGAGATGGCTCTTCCAATAAGCTCAACCGAATTGTCTTCAACATGCTCCAATTCAATCTGCTTGCCCTTGTCTTTCTTCTCCATCGGCATTTCTATTTCCATTCCAAGATATTTTCTCGCCAGGTTGGGAATGGAGTAGCTGCTGGCCAGCGCGTCTATAAGATACTCAGCCACCATCAGATCGAAAAACTGGCACTTGATTTCTATATAATGGCATAAACACCAGGTATACAGCTCCTTAACATTATAGCTAATCAGGGTAATATCCTTGGATTCCAGTATGACTTTGACAGCATCTATGAGATTGTTTTCATCAACGGTCTTTGTTGAAGCAAAATAATACTTTTCATTAGTCCCTATGCCGATTATATCCAAAACACCTCCAACCCGGCCGGTTTTTTTGAATATGGGCAATAGTGACAGCAGCTTTTCATGGGATAATTGAGAAGTAATACTCATTAAAGACTCAGGGCTGTCAATGACTTCACAGCATATGTTTTCGTCGGCAACCTGCACCGGTTCTGAATTTTCAAGTCCCATTCTTTTTATGAATGAGTTGAATTCCAAATCTTTAAATACGGCTAATAGTTCCTTTTTGTCATACTCTTTCCGTCTAAATCCGGATATATCGTCAAGCCCGTCTTTTTCCCTGACGATAGTACCCAATTCCCGGCTCAGATACGCTAAGTCCCTGCAGCTTTCCAGATTCTCCCTCAGCTTTGCCTTGGTTATCGATGAAATATTCTCATAGAGCTTGTCAATGGTGCCGAATTGTTTGATAAGCTCAATGGCTGTTTTTTCTCCCACTCCTTTTACCCCGGGAATATTGTCGGAAGAGTCTCCCATAAGAGCTTTCACTTCGATCAAAGCTTTCGGCGCAACACCGTATTTCTCGGCTATTTCTGCCGGTGTATACCTGTTTGTTATAGTCTGGCCTTTGGATGTACTGGGAATTATAACGGTTATTTTATCGCTTGCCAATTGAAGAGCATCCCGATCGCCGGTTATTATCGAAACATCCAGCCCTTCTTTTTCGGCAACTCTTGAGTATATCCCGATAAGGTCATCGGCCTCCAGTCCCTCATACTCGGTTACCGCAACGTTCATTGCCGCCAGGACCTTTTTGACGATAGGCAGCTGAACCGCCAGTTCATCAGGCATTCCCTTCCTGTTTGCCTTATAGCCTTCATATTTATTATGGCGAAAGGTTTTAGCCTTAAGGTCGAAGGCAACCGCCAGATACTCGGGATCTTCTTCTTCAATATATTTATTTAAAATATTTATAAATCCATAAACGGCATTTGTAGGCATACCGTCCGCTTTTGTCAGCATCCTTGGCCCTGCCAGGGCATAAAATGCTCTGTTTAAAATACTGTTTCCGTCAACTATCATTAATTTTTTATTCATTTATCTCTATCCTCCGCAAGTCCTGATCGGCTTGTATATGATTCTCATATTATTGTATAATAATAATCACACCGCATAAAGTCGTTTCACGACTTTTATTTGTATGTATATATTATGGGGTATAATACATATTGTAATTTTATCTTCGGGAGTTTTTTATGGAAGAATTCTTTAGAAAATTCAGATTGGGTCTGGCCATTTTAGTTACCAAGCTTACCGTATTTGGTTTAAGGATGGTCGGAAGGGGCGGAACAAGTCTGCCCGGGAAAATTGCTCTCAAGATTTGTCCGGATATTTTCAACAGGCTCTCAGATAGATTCAGGATAATCATGATAACCGGCACCAACGGCAAAACCACCACTTCCCGGATAATCGAAGGGATGCTGCAAAAAGCGGGATTGAAGTATATTTCAAATAAATCCGGAGCAAATCTCGCAAGCGGTATTGCCACTACTCTAATAAGCGCCCTTTCTCTTACCGGCAAGCCTATTGTCAGGACCGCTCTATTGGAGACAGACGAAGCTGCCTTCAGAACTCTGGCACCCAAACTGAAACCTGAGATTATTGTAGTTACGAACTTTTTCAGAGATCAACTGGACCGTTACGGTGAGTTGTATACTACTTTGAACAATGTAAGAGAAGGTATCCAGGGTACCCCTGAGTCCAGACTTATCCTTAACGCCGATGACTCGCTCTGCGCCTCCCTCGGGCAAAATATTCCGAATCCAGTTATTTATTTCGGTCTGGGCGACAAAGTCTACCCTGAGGATTATCTAATCGCAAATGCAGATGCCGCTTTCTGCATCCACTGTAAATCCCGGTATGAATATTTATCCACCTCTTTTGGCCATCTGGGACATTTCAAATGTCCAAATTGCGGTTATGAGAGGCCTTCCGCTCAAATCGAGTGTACCCAGGTACTGGAGTATGACAACTTAAGCTCTACCATCGAGATCAAGATCCCTGATGGAAAAATTACTGTTAAGTTAGCTCTTCCTGGACTCTATAATATTTATAACGCTCTTGCGGGAACTGCTGCCGGGCATTTGCTGGAACTTAAGGAAGAAGATTTGGTCTATGTCCTCGAAGGTTTTGAATGCGGTTTCGGCAGAATGGAAACTCTTTCGGTCAATGGTCTGAATCTAAAGATGATACTGGTTAAGAATCCAACCGGCTTTAATCAGGTCTTAAAATACCTGATGACCCAAAAAGATAAATGTGTGGTCGGTTTTGCGATAAATGACAAGTTGGCTGACGGTACCGACATTTCATGGTTATGGGACGTGGATTTCGAAATCCTGTCCTTCATGCAGAACAAGATCCGTAAATTCTTCGTATCGGGTATAAGGGCCGAAGATATGGCAGTGAGGCTGAAATACGCCGGGATACCCTCCGACAGTATTGTTATCAGGCACGGAGAAGCCCAATTGATCGATTCAATGATGGAGGCATCAAAAGAAAACGATACTGTCTATATCCTTCCTACTTATACGGCCATGCTTGATATAAGGAAGGAACTTAAGAAGAGATTCAATCTGAAAGAGTTTTGGGAGTAAGAATTATGTATGAGTTGAATATATGCTATCTTTATCCGGATTTATTGAATCTTTACGGTGACAGAGGAAATATAATCGCCTTGCAGCGCCGCTGCCAATGGCGTGATATTGAAGTGAACGTTGAGCATATCTCAATAGGTGATGATTTAAAATACGAGGATTACGACATTTTTTTCATAGGCGGCGGGCAGGACTATGAGCAGACCATTATCCAGGATGATTTGATGAATGGCAAGCGGGAGATAATCATCGAAGCTGTAGAAGCCGGTAAAGTGTTTCTGGCCATATGCGGAGGTTTTCAGCTGCTAGGAAAATACTATAAGACTAACAGCGGAAAAGAAATAGAATGCCTGGGAGCGTTAAATGTCTGGACTCATGCCGGTGACACCCGCTTGATCGGGAATTTCGTTTTTGAGGTTGAATTTTTGAAAAGAAACGGTGAGAATTACCGTGTTGTGGGCTTTGAAAACCATGCCGGCAAGACTTATCTGGGCGAAGGGGTAAAGCCTCTAGGCAAAGTTATAAAAGGTTTTGGGAATAATGGCGAAGATGGGTTTGAAGGAGCTGTGTATAAGAATACTTTCTGCACCTATTCCCACGGGAGCCTGCTTCCTAAAAATCCGGCCCTGGCCGATCACCTGATAATGCTGGCTCTGTTGAATAAATATCCGGAATTTCAAGGGCTGACTCCCTTAGACGACGAATTGGAAAATCTAGCACATGATTCGCTTATAAAGAGATTTTCAGAATAGTACATCTTAAGAATATGGCTTATTTACACATAGCTTCCAAAGATAGCATTTTATCTTTGGAAGCTTCTTATTTTTCAACCGGTGAAAAATGCTTATTAGGGAAATACAATTTTGAATACCGGGCTTTATTTCCCTGTATTTAAAGAGAGTTCCGGGATTGTTTTTGCTGCATTTTTTCTAAATACAGTAATTCTTCGAAGAAAACAACATAAGCAAATTAAAAGTTTTATATAGCCGTTTTCATCTCTTGCATATCAACACGATCACAGCGAAAGAACGCGTTGGGAAATATGATAGAATAAATTTGTATTTATTTACCAAATAGGATTATCGCAACACGTCTAATTTTCACTTGTTTCAGTGTAAGCTCGGCATCAGTCTTGAAGCTTAGGCTGCTCAATTTGCTTCTAATCATTATACAAAATAATAGTACAAAAAGATTAAAGTTATTAACACTTTAATCTGCTTAATAAATAAAGGTTTTTAATGTATCTAAGCATATTGATCTCATAGTCTTTTGGAGAATATTTCTATCTAATGTATCCATATAATTGAATGAAATTGACCGCAAAGCATTGCAGAAATCCACAATATATACAGCAACACATCATATATTTCTTTGTTATACCATTACAAATTAATAATTTTCATTGTGAAAGGAGGTATACGTGGAAAAGAGATGTAAATCTGCAACCACAGGCAGCTTCCGGATATGTGACGGATAATTAAATAAGGCTCTGTTAACTAAGTATGAAGAAATGAGACCTAAAAGACCTTTGGTAGGCTTCCAAAAAGGAAAAGCCTGCAAATGGAAAGAACCAAGAACAAAGTAACATGAAAAAAAGTAATGTGCAAG
>Ga0134099_1000050_pt1 | contig 153467 bp, 132 predicted proteins | sample 10_taG_2_FD_105482 | JGI IMG/M metagenome (GOLD analysis project Ga0134099, IMG submission 105482) | Switchgrass degrading microbial communities from high solid loading bioreactors in New Hampshire, USA - 10_41_5_180_A2 metaG | ecosystem: Engineered > Bioreactor > Semi-continuous > Anaerobic >...
AAGCCCAGAACACGCATCGAGAACCTAAAGAAACTAGGTATGCCGGATTGGCAGGCATATCGGAATGGCAACACACGTAAAGGTTACTGGGCTATCGCCGGAAGTGGTATTCTCTCAAATACGATTACAAATGAAAGACTCGCACAGGCCGGATACTTCAGTATCCTTGACCGGTACGAGTCTCTGCACTCATGCGATTGAACCGCCGTGTACCGAATGGTTCGCACGGTGGTGTGGGAGGTCGGCTACTCAACTAATGGGTAGCCTCCTACCCGATTTATAAAACGTCTGCTATTACCAGCCGGATGGTAATAATGGTAATAGCCTCGCTAAAACTAACACTAGAGCTTACCCAGCCTATCCATATAACGGTATAGACTTTCATATTTTACACCTTTTTGTCAGATAGTAGGATTTACTTAAAAATCCGCGAGGTTTAAGATTGAAATACAGCAACGAGCTGCAAAAAACATTGGAGGTAATGATTTTGAAATCTAAATCGAGATGGATTGCTCTTGTATTGGCGTTCGTATTGGCAATTGCTTTAGTCGGTTGCTCAACTACAAAGCCTGCAGAAAGCGGCAACGACATTGGCAATAACAATGGCAGCACTGATAACAAAGGCAACAATGGCAACACGAACGAGGAAAATGTTCTGGTTGTTTATACGGCGAGAAGTGAAGAGCTTAACAAAGCTGTAATTTCCGAGTTCGAGAGAGAAACAGGCATCACGGTTGAACTGGTAACCGCAGGTACGGGCGAATTGCTTAAGCGTGCGGAATCCGAGAAGGAAAACCCGCTCGGAGATATATTCTGGGTAGCAGACCGCACAATGCTTGCTGCATCCGAGCACCTGTTTATGGAGTACGTTTCCACTGAAGACGGAAACATGCTGGAAGGCTTCCAGAACACCACCGGACATTTCTCACCTGCATTTTCCGATCCTCCGGTACTCATCGTCAACATCGACCTGAAAGGCGACATTGAGATCAATGGCTTCGAGGATCTTCTTAATCCCGAACTGAAGGGGAAAATCGCTTTCGGCGATCCGGTCAACTCCAGCTCGGCGTTCCAGAGCCTGGTTGCCATGCTCTATGCGATGGGCGAAAACAATGACCCGATGTCGGACAAAGCCTGGGAGTTCGTGGACGCGTTCCTGAAGAACCTTGACGGCAAGATGGCAAACAGCTCGAGCCAGGTTTACAAGGGAGTTGCGGAGGGCGAATACATCGTAGGTCTCACATGGGAAGATCCCGCTGCGAAATATGTTAAAGAGGGTGCGTCCGTTGAGGTCGTGTTCCCCGAAGAAGGAACAATCTTCCCCGGTGAGTCGGTACAGATCCTGAAAAACTGCAAGCATCCTGAAAACGCCAAGAAGTTCGTCGATTTCATGCTTTCGGAAGCGATTCAGAACAAGGTAGGTTCCGAGCTGACCGTACGTCCTCTCAGAAAGAATGCCACACTGGCGGATTACATGACGCCGCAATCCGAAATCAAGCTGTTCAGCAACTATGATGAGGGATGGGTTTCTGAAAACAAAGTAGCGATTACCAATAAATTTAGCGAGCATCTGGAATCTTCCATGGATTAGTTCTAATTAAATAAATTGGATTGCAAACAGGGCCGCTTGAATGGCAGTCGAGAAGAAATGATCGAGTGACAATCAAAGTGGCCCTCAGCAATTAATATTGAGTAAAAGGAGCTTCATATAATGGGCGTAGCAATAAATATTGAAAACGTGGTTAAGCGTTTCGGGAAGGATACGGTCATCGATGGTTTGTCGCTGGAGATCAAACCGGGCGAGCTTTTTACGGTGCTTGGACCGTCAGGCTGCGGAAAGACTACGCTTCTTCGAATGATAATAGGGTTCAACTCCATTGAAGGCGGACGTATCAAAGTCGACGGAAAAGTGATAAACGACATTCCCACCAATAAAAGAAACATGGGTATGGTGTTCCAGAACTATGCGATATTTCCTCATATGTCAGTCAGGGATAACATCGCATTCGGACTGAAAAATAGAAAAGTGCCCAAGAAAGATATCGATACAAGGGTGGACGAGATACTGAAAACAGTAAAAATCGATCATCTGAAAAACCGCATGCCGCAGAAGCTGTCGGGAGGACAGCAGCAGCGCATTGCGCTGGCGAGGGCCATAGTCATTCATCCCGAGGTCCTTTTGATGGACGAGCCCCTTTCAAACCTGGACGCAAAGCTGCGTACAGAAATGAGAAATGCCATCAAGCAGATACAGCAGCAAGTGGGCATTACAACGGTATATGTCACTCACGACCAGGAAGAGGCGCTGGCGATATCCGACCGAATTGCGGTAATGAACGGCGGTGTTGTCCAGCAGGTTGACACTCCTAAAAACATTTATCAGCGTCCGTCCAATATATTCGTCTCCACGTTCATCGGTCTTTCCAATGTAATGGACGGTATGCTTGCAAGCAATGAAAAAGGTAAAGCAACAGTACAGATCGGCGATTACAGGCTCCAAATGAGCAATATAAAAGCCGGATGTGCCGCAAACAAACCTGTAAAGGTTTCCATACGTCCCGAAGAGTTCATCGTTAACAGAGAAACGGAAGAAGGCATTCCGGTCTTAGTCAGGAGCAGTGTTTTCCTCGGAGTGTCGACCCATTACTTTGTCGAGACCCTGGATGGCCAGGAGATCGAAGTCATCCAGAACTCGGATATCGACGCGCTCATACCGGACGGATCAAAAATATATCTGAAAGTACAGACACAGAAAATAAATGTGTTCACCAAGGACGGCAGTGTCAGCTGCATAGACAGGGAGGCTCGCTGATGAAGGGCAGGAAGTTGAATATCTGGCTGGTCCTTGCAATTGCCATATTAGCGCTGTTTCTGGTTTTCGTAGTGTTTCCGATAGCTCTCATACTGTATAAAAGCGTTTTGATGGAAGACGGCAACATAAGCTTTTCGTATTTTACGAAATTCCTCTCAAAAAAGTTTTATTGGAGCACGCTGATCAACAGCTTTAAGGTCACGATTGCGTCTACGCTGGTCTCGGCCGTTTTAGGCCTGATAATGGCTTATGTGCTGAAGAGCATAAAAATAAAAGGAAGCAAGTTTATAAACATCCTTATCGTCATATCCTACCTTTCCCCTCCGTTTATCGGGGCGTATGCCTGGGTGCAGCTGCTCGGACGAAACGGATTCATAACCAGAATTTTAAACTCAATTTCTAATGTCAAACTAAGCGGTATATATGGATTTTCGGGAATCGTGCTAGTTTTCTCGCTGCAGTCTTTCCCCCTGGTCTACATGTACATTTCCGGCGCGCTGAAAAACCTGGACAATTCCCTCAATGAAGCGGCTGAAAGCCTCGGCTGCTCAGTGTTTCAAAGAGTGAGAAGAGTTATTGTTCCGTTGGTGATGCCGACATTGCTGGCAAGCTCTCTGCTGGTATTCATGAGAGTTTTCTCGGACTTCGGCACCCCGATGCTTATCGGTGAAGGCTACAAGACATTCCCTGTTCTGCTTTACAGCCAGTTTATGGGGGAAGTAAGCACCGATGATCATTTCGCCGCAGCTCTTTGTGTTATAGTTATTGTAATCACACTGGTGATGTTCTTCCTGCAGAAATTTATCGGAAACCGCCTGACATACTCGATGTCGGCGCTGAAACCGATGCAATCCCAAAAGGCCAAGGGCCTTCGCAACATCCTCGCTCATGGATTTGTGTACCTGGTAGTGCTCGTCGCGATCCTGCCTCAGTTGACCGTTATAACGACCTCGTTCCTCGAAACGCGGGGCGCGTCATATACCGGACAATTTACTCTGGAAAACTACAAAAACATCCTGATGCCAAAGAATCTCCCTATACTGTCCAATACATATCTTTATGGATTGACAGCAATATTACTGATCGTAGTATTGGGAGTCCTGATATCATACCTGACGGTACGGAAAAAGTCGGTTTTGACATCGATACTCGATACCTTGACGATGTTCCCCTATATCATACCCGGTTCGGTATTAGGTATTGCATTCCTATATGCGTTTAATAAGCAGCCTCTACTGCTGAGCGGTACGGCAATTATTATCATAATATCACTGTGCATTCGCAGATTGCCTTACACGATCCGTTCCAGTACGGCCATAATCGGACAGATCAGTCCGAGCATCGAAGAGGCCGCGATCAGCCTGGGATCGACAGAGGCAAAGACTTTCCTGAAAGTTACGGTACCGATGATGCTGGCGGGTGTGCTGTCCGGCGCAATAATGAGCTGGATCACCCTAATAAGCGAGCTGAGCTCATCCATCATTCTGTACACAAGCAAAACCCAGACCTTGACGGTGGCTATCTACGTCGAGGTTATCCGCAGCAATTTCGGCAGTGCGGCCGCATACTCGACGATTCTTACCGTTACAAGCGTTTTGTCGCTGCTGCTGTTCTTCAAGCTGACCGGAAGCGAAGATATAAGCGTGTAGCTAAATAAATATGCGAAAAGTATCAAATAACAATATATCATGGTGCATAACCTTGATATATTGTTATTGATTTTTTTGCTAAAAATATAATTATTCCGCCCGAATATTTAAGATTCATGATATTTTTTATAGCTGCAATCGGCTATGATTCTCCATAAGGCATCACCGTTTCCCTTAATTTATAAATAAAAAAGGGGCAAAAAGTGAATGGTTGTCGATCGATACAGAAACTATGTGCAAAAACTGTTTTTTAAATATACCATTTCGATAATCCTGTTCCTATGCATTTTGGTTCTTATATTGCTCTCCATAAATATGAGATTGCTGACAAAAGAGGACAACAACCGCACCAATGCGAGGATTTCGGAGTTATTAAGGCGGGAAATAGAGAATTACAAAGACGGGTTAAATGAACTGTCAACCAATAGTCAAATAATAGATGTATGCAGACAGCAGGCAAGGACGAGGGACCAGTTGGCAAAAGCCAATCGCTTGCTCTACGAATTTTCAAACTCAAATGAAATCCGTTGTGTCTTTGCCCTTGTGGATATGGATGGCAGCATGGTTTGCTCAAATCTTTATAGAGACAACCGGAATATTTTTGTGAACAGCTTCCTATATAAAAACATGGTAAGCAAAATGCTGAACACACCTGAAAGAATATTTATGGTTCCAAGCAGGCTCAACTATTCATATGGACAGACGGGGGATCTGCTGCTCGGGCGTGCGGTCGTGGACGGACAGGAACCCGTAGGGTTTTTATTCTTTGACTTGCTGGACGAGGAGCTATATAAAGTTACCAGCCAGTTCAATGCAGAAGACGTAGTAATAACAGACCAGTTCAACAATCTGGTGTTTTCAATCGGCCGGCAAAGCGAGGATTTCATGGGGAAATACACCAGCGGAGGTTCGCACAACTATAAATCCGGAGACATAATCGAGCTGAACGGAGTAAAGTATCAAACGGTAAAGAACTCTATCAAAGACCATGAACTAATCCTTTATACACTGGTTTCCGTAAACTACCAGCAGAGATTATTCAGATATGCCGTCATCTTTCTTGTCATCGTAGGTTTGCTGATGCTTGTCTCTCTGAAGCCTTTGACATTGCTTATTACGGAAAAAAATCTGCATGCAATAGACGAGCTTCGAAAATCGGTGCTGGAAATGGGAAAGGGCAATATGGAGTATTCATTGCATCCCCATGTTTTCAAAGAATTTCAGGAGCTTCATGATACTTTTAAAAACATGGTCGTGCAGCGAGAAGACCTGCAAAAAAGGAACAGCGAGCTGATTGAGAGAAAAAGAGCGATGGAAATCAAACAGCTTGAGGAGCAGATCAACCCGCACTTTATATTCAATGTTCTGGAGACTTTGCGCTATGAGATCCTGATAGATCCCCAAAAGGCCTCGGAGATGATCATGTCATTTGCAAACATTCTGCGATACAGCATATATTACGGAGACACAATCGTACCTCTTAAGACCGACATAGAGTATATCAATGACTTTCTTTTGCTGCAGAAAATGCGTTATAATCGCCGTCTGACATATTCAATTGATATACCGAATGACGCGATGGAATGCAGAATACCTAAGCTGGTGCTTCAGCCGATCGTGGAGAACGCATTAAAGCACGGGATGATAAATGTTGAGTGTATTGATCTAAGGATTTCCGCTGCAATCGACAACGACATTTTAACGCTCAGTGTTCGGGATAATGGCGCCGGTATTGAGCCTGAAATACTTGAAAGATTGAATCAGGATCTGGAGAGGGAGGATGTGTATAAAGAGCACATCGGACTGTATAACTCCCACCGTGTTGTAAGGCTGCTTTATGGACGGCCGTACGGATTGAATATAGAAAGCACATATGGAAAAGGCACATTGGTAACAATAAATCTTCCGGTAAGGAAGGAGGAAGGGGATGCATAAGGTTCTTATCGTGGAGGACGAAGATATCATGCGAAAAGGCCTGATCTTTATGGCCGATTGGCAAAGCGTGGGTTGCACCGTTGTCGGCGAGGCGGTAAACGGCCTGGATGGCCTGGATAAGATCCAAAGGCACCGGCCCGATATCGTAATCGTGGATATAAACATGCCTGTGATGGACGGCCTGGAAATGCTTGAAAAGAGTATTGATGAATATGGGTACGACGCCATAATCGTGTCAGGATATGGCGAGTTTGAATATGCCCGCAGAGGGATAAGTTTGGGTGTTACCGAGTATCTTTTAAAGCCTATCAATTACTCAAAGCTCTATGAGGCCATCCGGAAGATACAGGCGAAGCGCAGCACAGATACGAACATCAAAAATGCGATGCGGCAGATCGATGCGGAAAAGAAGAAGTTAGGCATTTTGGAATTTGAGAAAGCAAAAACGGGTAATCACTATGTAGACCTGATGCTCGACGCTATCAATGAAAAATATGCCGAACGTCTGTCCCTTAACGATATCAGTGAGCTGTGCGGGATGTCATCTACGTATTTAAACGTCAAATTCAAAAATGAAACCGGATATACTTTTAACGACTATCTGAACCGGTATAGAATTCAAAAAGCGGTGGATCTGTTAAGGAAAAATCAGTACAAGGTATAGAAGTCGCGGAGATGGTTGGTTTTTCAGATTACAAATACTTCATAAAGGTATTCAAGAAATATGTCGGCAGTTCTCCCGCCCGATTCCTGAATGAAAAGTGATTTTATGTGTTTTGCACGACCTACCATTAGAAATTCAACAAGGATCGTAAATAAGCGAGCGTCGGGTTTAAGGAATTTGACAAAACAGTCCGTTGATGAAATAATATCTATTATTGAATCATTTTAATTAATTTAAGTAAAGGAGTCTGTGTCTATGAGCGAGTTCAGGAAGGTCATCACAAAGCCCGGTGAAGTTATCGATTTCGAGACTTGCTTTGAGGAAAACCCCTATATCAGGACCGGAGTTCCCTCCAAAGCCGGCAAATGTGAAAGGCTTGAGTACACCACATCCGTCTACGAAGACGGGAAGACCTATCATAAGTACTGCTATGTATATCTGCCCTACGGTTATGACCCGGAGGACAAGTCCAAAAAGTATAACGTACTCTACTTCCAGCACGGCAACACCTGCGACCCGCAGATGTTCGGAGTCGGCGGCAACAAGCCCATGATCGATATGCTTTTCGAGTCCGGAGAAATCGAGCCCTGCATCATAGCGTTCATTACATACTATATGGATCCCGAAGGAGATTATAAGGAAAGGGTCATTACCGGCAGGGTTCCTGCGGGCGACGGCAACTGGCCTGGGATCAAGGGCAACTACTACAAGGAGATAGTGGAAGACATCATTCCATTAGTGGAAATGAAGTACAACACCTACCTTGAGGACCCCTCCCGCGAGGGTATAAAGGCGACCAGGGATCATCGTGCGTTCTCCGGTTATTCAAGGGGCAGCGTATGCACCTGGAACATTTTCCATCACGATTTCGAGTATTTCAGGTGGTACGCTCCCATGAGCTGTTTCTGCGCAGCGGGCAAGCAGGTAAAACGGCCTATGAGTCCCATAAACCCGGAAGAGGTTATCGCTTTCCTGACAGCCCCGCTCAAGGCAAACCCTGACCTTCCGTTCTTCATATTCGCCTCCAACGGCAACCCCGACGTCCCGGAAATGACGGAGCAGATGAAGTACATCACCAAGCTCGACGGATTTTCCTATGGCAAAGATCCCGCAAAGAACAACATCTATTTTGCCATCTCGGATTATTATCACACCGACTTTCTCGTTCCATACTATTACTGGAACTCCCTGAAGGTCCTTTTTAAGAGCGTATAAGGTTTTCTCGGTAAAAGCCGCCGTTTTTGCCGGTGCAAATATAGGATTTATAGCCACATAAACAAGAGCCGGTTCCTTCAGGACTGGCTCTTGCATATCAATCAAGTGTTTAGTCACATTGTGCCTTAATTTGCATATATGGTATAATGTAAATCAGACAAAGAAAAGTACTAAATTAAATACTTTTTAACAAAGGTGATGCAATGGATCCGAAAAATATAGCCGAAAAGCTTTTTGAGCTTGTAAAAAGCAGTCGTTTTCTAATGCAGAATTTCAATAAGAAAGCATATAAAAAGAACTTTGAAAGGTATTTGGAAATCTGTCAGACAATCGCAGGCACTCTCAGCGAAGAGTCAGTACGGAAAGCAGCCGCGGATTTTGTGGAGCTTCTCAGCGCCGATCATAACACCAATACGAAAAGAAAAAGAGATGATGCGTCGCTGCTTGACAAAATGCAAATCGTCTCATATCTGTTTCCTGCAATGGAGAAAACGGAAAATGAGACGGCGCATCGGTTGTGTGAAGCAATATGTGAGGAGTGGAAAAAGAATTATCCCCGAGAGGAGATTGCAATATCCACATATGAAAATATTATGTCGGGTTTTGGGGTAAGTTTTCTGGGAATCAGATTGTGGTAAAGTTATTGGCCATAGAATGTTTTTATAATCAGCACGATTAGCCCGGAGGCAAATATATCTGGCCGAGATAAACCCCGTCTCTGGTAAAAAAGTAAATAACCCTGTCAACACTGCTGTGTTCAGCCAGCCAGAACCCTCGGCTTGCAGGTGCGGCGGGATCATCCACATTTTTAATATACCCGAATTTTTCATCAAAACTAAAGCTTATCCAACTTCCGTCTTCTTGCAGTTTTTTAGCCGAATAGAAAAACGTTAGTGTCATTATTCTTTCTGCTTCCTCGATCGGATCATACTCAAAATACGAGGCGTAGGAAGAAACCACACAATACCATTCATTGCTGATATAGCTGCCGTTCATTTTCACAAAGCGTATATTGGAATAATCCGATATATCGCCATAAGGGTTGTATCGCTCCTCACTTAGCTCAAACAGATTCTTTCCCCAGTTTTGAGAAACCGTGTCGATTATCTTTCGGTAATCGGCGTTGAGCCTTTCACCATTGATTTTCACTTGAGTGGTAAAGATCAGTTCGCATGAATCAACTATCTGTTTTGGGGCGGCACATTTGGCAAGAATATTATAGTTCTTATCGACCAGATATAATGTTGTTACGGGAGGCACTCTCACAATGTCGCCGTTTGCCCATCCAAGTCTTTCGTAATGCTTTTCGTTAGACAACGCATCGATATACTGTAACTCCTCAGCACTATACCTGTCAGAAGAAAGACTATAGGTTTCTTCCGATGTGGCGGTCGTATACAGCACTTTTGCCGTTTCCGGGAATAAACTCGAAAGAGTTTTAAATGAGACGACAAAGCCTTTGCCTTCGTGATATTCAGCCGGCAACATCAGAGCTGTTTTGTCTTCGTTCCAGTATGGCGCACTTGCTTTTATTACGCCGTTATCGACAAGTTTTTGGTAAAGGGTCTGTTCGCTGTTACGCAAGGGTTGAGACAGAGCATTTCGGGAGATAATTGCAACATCGCCTCTTGTAAAGTTCGTATAATCCGAAAAGCCGCTGTCAACCAGTCCGATATCAGCGGCAAAGGATACAGAGCCGGAATAACTGAAATCAGGCGAATTTCCACTGTCGGTATATCCCAGGCAACGCAGCACAAAAGTTATGTACATTTGCGCAGTTGCCGGCTCGTTTGCGCCAAATCGTGTTTTCGATACTCCCATGGTGAGCCCTTTGTTATAAGCATAGGCAATATAAGGCTCATTCCATTCCGATGAGTCTGTGAACGGGTGTGAATAGTCGGAACTTAGCGCTTCCTCCTCCAGTCCCATAAGACGCAGTACCATAACCAAAGCCTCCGACCTGTTTGGACTGCGTTCAAGCTCAAAAACAGGAGCCCCGCCGCTGTCAGTTCCTGTACCTCGAAACAGGCCCAGTTCATATAGATATTCGGCAGCATTCTGCCAGTCATTATCAGCGGCCAATGCTGGTAACGATTGAAAAAGGATCATTATAAGCAAAGACAAGGATAGGACGATAATTCGCAATCGATTTATCATAGTTCAAATCCTCTCAATTTTCCAGTATATAGTAATTTTATGTGTTATCGCCAATGTCGTCAAGTTAGTGAATCAAAAAAGTCTTGATCAAATTGTGCAGGTTTGTCAATGATGTGTTACATCATGAGGGAAAGAAGAAAGCACCAGTTAAGAGGACGCATAGGGAAATGATTGTATTTGTACTGCACTTTTGAGCCGCTCATGCGCGTAGTGAATTCCGAGTCGTTATCTGTCTACACACACTCAATCGCGTAGGGGAACTTCTTGGCTGTAGCACCGTTGTCTCAGCTAAAACCAACAAAAAACAGAGCCGATATCTGCAAGAACGCAGACAAAGGCTCTGTTTTTTGGTATACTTAGGTGTGACAAAAATAACCAGTACTAATAAATGGCACAAATAAGTAAAATGTTCAAATAAAAACTGAATCTATAGCATGGCTAGATTTAATATACGCAGTAATGGTAATACTGTTTTTCCCTAAATTGCTAGTCGGACTGTTTTAGCGGCGATACAGGACAACAGTCAAAAGGCGCGCTTGTTGACGCTGAGAGGTCGGCCTTCATTGATGCATGTTAGGTCTCTTTGTTACTGGGAAAGCTTAGTTTAAAAGTGGTTCCTACATTTTCCGCGCTTTCCATGTCAATTGTAATATTGTGCAGGATAGCGCCGTGCTTGACAATTGAGAGCCCAAGGCCTGTTCCGCCAATCTCTTTTGATCTGCTTTTATCCACTCGATAAAAGCGTTCAAATACGTGGGGACGGTGCTCCTGCGGAATACCTATACCGGTATCGCTAACCGTGACAACAGGCCGGCTATCGTTATAAGTTATTTTTATGGCTGCGCTGCCGCCTGGGATATTATATTTAATCGCATTGTCGCACAAGTTATACAGCATGGCAGCAAGGACCTTTTTATAACCGGTAACGATGATATGTTCACCATCAAGTAAAAGCCGAACCTCTTTCTTGTCTGCCATCGGCTGGAGCCTGCTCAAAACGTCCTCGGCAAGTGAATACAAATCAAATTGCTCTTTGTCGGGAAGCTCCGACTTTTCATCAAGCTTGGCCAAACTGTCCGAAAAGCAATTTTGACTGAGTAAATAATCGAAATATGCAGCTAACTAGAACAATTATATATTAAATACTGCATAAAAACGTCGAAAAGTCCTCGCTTCGAGGACTTTTCGGACAAATTGTGGCGGAGAAGGAGGGATTCGAACCCTCGAGACCCTTTTGGGGCCTACACGATTTCCAGTCGTGCGCGCTCGACCAAACTACGCGACTTCTCCGTATCGGTCGATATATCATTGACATGGCGAAAAATCGCCGTCTATAAGCCTGCTTTGTTAGAATACAACAGACGTGCCGAAAAGTCAATATGTATTTTGTGCCGGGCATTTTTGGCATTTCGGGGAGATTTCCCGCAAAAGCAAACCGGGGCTTGTTTTATTGAAAAAAATCATATAAAATAGGTTAAGATTCATAAACAGGTTAAGTTTTGTATGTAATTTGGAGAAAGAGATGGGGAACTTGAAATTGAGTAAAGAGGATAAGCGCAAAGCTGTAAAAAGACGCCGCAGATTCGGCGACAGAAAGGAAGGCCGTAAGCTGAGGTCGCTTCATCCCCTGAACGCGGTTGCCTGCTATATTATGAACGACAGGACGGGCTCTACCAACTATATTAAAGACAGCGTCGAGATCAGCCGTGTCGAGAGATATATCAGCAAAAAGCGACAGGAGGGGCTCAAGGGTCTTGGATTTTTGCATGTCTTTATTGCCATGTATGTCCGCGTCGTTTCACAGCTGCCCGGCATAAACAGGTTTGTCAGCGGACAGAAGGTTTATGCCCGAAACAATATAGAAGTGGCGTTGGCAATTAAAAAAGAGATGAAGCTCGATGCCATGGAGACTATTATAAAAATAGAATGCACGCCTACCGACACTATTTATGACATATATCGCAAGCTCAACGAACAGGTTGAACTTAACCGGGCCCAGGGTGACGTAAGCGATTTTGACAGCGTAGCGCGCTTTTTTCACTACATACCCGGGCTAATGCTTAAGTTTGCCGTCTTTATCCTGCGCATAATGGATTATTTCGACCTGATACCGAGATCCCTGACAAAGCTTAGTCCGTTCCATGGCTCCCTCTTCATAACCTCCATGGGCTCCCTCGGTATTCCGCCGATATACCATCACCTTTATAGCTTTGGCAATGTCCCGCTGTTTTTGGCGTATGGAGCGAAGCGCAAAGCCTATGAGATGCGCAAGGACGGGACGATTGCCGAAAGAAAGTATATCGATTATGCAGTCTCCTCCGACGAGCGTATTTGCGACGGGCATTATCTTGCCACGGCCCTCAAGTTCTGGAAAGATTGCTTCAAGCATCCCGAGATTCTTGACACGCCGCCCGAAACCGTGGTCGAGGATATCGATTAGCCGGAAGCTTTGCGGCTAATTTCAGATCAGTCTGTTTTCGACGGACTTTCCGTGAATATTAAACGTAAGGAATATAATCATACAATGAAAAGGGCTGTCGCCCGGAACATTTCGTTCCGATGCGATAGCCCTTTAAATATGCTCTGATATGCGGGCGCGTTATGCCTCGAGAAGGCGTTTCTCAAGACCCTCAAGCTGCGCCTTCAGTTCGGCGGGGAGCTTGGATCCGTACTTGGCATAATGCTCCTTTATTGAAGCCACTTCCTGCAGCCACTCGTCTTTCTTGACATCGAGCAGTTCTTCCATATCCGATTCGGACACGTCGAGCCCTGTCGTGTCAATCGCGTCGGGTGTGGGCATGTAGCCGATCGGCGTCTTGACGGCTTTGCCTTTGCCGTTGACTCTCTCGACGATCCACTTGAGGACGCGGCTGTTCTCGCCGTAACCGGGCCACAGCCATTTTCCGTTTTCGTCCTTGCGGAACCAGTTGACATAGAAGATCTTGGGGAGCTTGCTCTGGTCGGCTTGTGCTCCGATGTCCAGCCAGTGCTGCAGATAATCGCAAACGTGATATCCCATGAACGGGAGCATTGCGAACGGGTCGCGGCGCACCTGGCCGATCTTGTCGGAGATGGCGGCTGCGGTGATTTCGGAACCCATGATGGATCCGAGAAAAACGCCGTGGTTCCAGTCAAAGCTCTCATGGACGAGCGGGATGGTGCTCGGGCGGCGTCCACCGATCAGGATGGCGGAGATGGGCACTCCCTGGGGATCCTCCCATTCCGGCGCGATAACGGGGCACTGGCTTGCAGGCGCCGTGAAGCGCGCATTCGGGTGGGCTGCCTTTGTGCCGGATTCGGGACTCCAGTCCTTGCCGGTCCAGTCGATGAGATGCGAAGGAGCGTCGGTTCCGATTCCTTCCCACCACACGTCGCCGTCGTCGGTCAGAGCGACGTTGGTGAATATCGTATTCTTCTCAATGGTGTGCATTGCGTTGGGGTTGGAATCCATGGACGTGCCGGGAGCGACTCCGAAGAAGCCGGCCTCCGGGTTGATTGCGTAGAGCCGGCCGTCTTTGCCGAACTTCATCCAGGCAATGTCGTCGCCGATTGTCTCGACCTTCCAGCCCGGGATAGTGGGAACGAGCATCGCAAGGTTGGTCTTGCCGCAGGCGCTGGGGAATGCTCCGGTGATATATGTCTTGTTGCCTTCGGGATCGGTAATGCGGAGGATAAGCATATGCTCGGCGAGCCATCCTTCGTCGCGGGCCAATACCGACGCGATGCGGAGGGCGAAGCATTTCTTTCCGAGAAGAGCGTTTCCGCCGTAGCCCGAACCATAGGACCAGATCGTTCTCTCTTCGGGGAAGTGGCTGATATACTTCTTATCAATGGGAGCGCACGGCCAGGAAGCGTCTTTCTGGCCTTCGGCAAGAGGAGCTCCGACAGAATGCAGGCAGGGAACAAACTCCCCGTCCTCACCCAGAGCCTCAAGCACCTTTTTGCCCATACGGGTCATGATGCGCATGTTAACGACAACATAAGGGCTGTCGGTAAGCTGGACGCCGATCTTGGAAATCGGGGAGCCGATGGGGCCCATGGAGAAAGGAATTACATACATTGTCCTGCCTTTCATCGAGCCGGTGTAAAGCTCCGTCATCGTTTTCTTAAGCTCGACGGGATCGATCCAGTTGTTGGTGGGGCCTGCGTCTTCCTGTGTCCTGGACGATATGAAGGTACGGTCTTCCACGCGGGCCACGTCTGACGGGTCGCTGCGGAATGCGTAGCAGCCGGGACGTTTTTCGGGATTCAGAGGCGTAGCCATTCCGGATTCGACCATTTGCTTTATCAGCCGGTCGTATTCTTCCTGGGAACCGTCACACCAATAAATCTTGTCCGGACGGCACATGTCCGCCATCTCTTTGACCCATGCCTGTAGTTTTTTGTGGTTTGTCACTTAAATCTCCCTTTCTGTCAGTTATGACTGCATATGAGAAAAGTGCATAAGTAATTAGGTTGTGGGATATTTATGCACTTTTTACTTTTAATTCCTGCATGTTTTAAATCTTGGGATATAATATTTTTCTTGTCTTTTACGGAGAAACAACTTTTCGTCTATATTATCATATAGGAAAATTGCAATTATTTCAAGCGAAAATTGCAAAAATTACATATCAAGCTAAACAAGTTTTTGGGAAACGGCGGAGGTAAGTTTGGCAAATCCTTCAATCGACAGCATTTCGCCGCGTATATCGGGTCTGAAGCCGCAGGCGGTTATTATTTCGGACAGTTCTTCCTTGCCGAGGGGCAGAGCGGAGGCAAGGGCGTTTGCAAGGGTTTTCCTGCGCTGCGAAAAAGATGATCTGACTATCCTGAAAAACAGCTTCTCGTCCGTTATGCCGTATGGATTTTCATCGAGCATCCGAAACAGGACGACTGAAGAATCAACCTTGGGTTTTGGTATGAAACAACCTGCGGGGACGTCGAAAAGCATCTTAGGCTCCGAGTAAAAAGAGGAAAACACCGTAAACGCCCCGTAATCGGAGCTTCCTGGACTTGCGCAGATCCGCCGCGCGACCTCCTTCTGCACCATCACGGTAATCTGCCTGAAAAGCCTGCTTTCAAAAAGACGTTCCAGAACCGGGGTGGTGATGTAATATGGGAGGTTTGCGCATGCGGCCGGAATAAGGTTGTCCAAATCGTCTGCGACAATGGACGAGAGATCGGCCTTTAGGACATCCGCGTGATGCAGACGCAGATTGTCATATCCGGCCATGGTCTCCTGAAGAATCGGCAAAAGGCGGCTGTCTATTTCAATGGCAGCCACCTTTCCTGCGGATTTGCATAAAAACCGGGTGAGCGTGCCGATGCCGGGGCCTATTTCGACCACGCCGAAGCGTTCGTCTATACCGGATTCGGAAACGATTCTTTCGGGAACCCGGCGCTCGATCAGGAAATTCTGACCGAGTGATTTTTTGAATCCGAACCCGTGACGATCAAGCAGTCCTCGGATTTCGGAAATGCTGAAAAGGTCCATAACAGCTTAACCGTCCTGAAAACAGACTTCCTTTATAATATACCATGATGCGCGAAATATGTCAAATTATTAACGAAGTTGACAGTTAAGTATTCCCCGTTCCTCGAGGATATGGTAAATAGTATCGCGTATGATGCGGCCGGCTGTTTGCGGAGAACACTTTCCGGGAAGCGAAAGCGCCCATATTACGTTGGCGCCGAGCTCCTTTGCAGCCTGGAAGTCGACTCCGCCCGGTTTGGAGGCAAGGTCTATGACCAGGGAATCGCTTTTCAGTTCCGCAAGGCGTTCTCTTCCCAGAACCAAAGCGGGAACCGTATTGAATATTATATCAAACTGAGAAAGATTTTTTCCGAGCGTATTGGTGTCCGTGTGTTTGTAGCCATATGCCTCGATCCATGCGAAGTCGGCGTATTTCCGTGCCGACACGGTCACGTCGCATCCGAGCGAAGCAAGCCTGTGCGCGAGTATTTTTCCCGTTCGGCCGTAACCTATGACAAGGGCTTTCGATCCGTGGATAGTGATCGGAAGTTCCTCCATGGCAAGCGAGATCGCTCCTTCAACTGTGGGGATCGCGTTTAGGACGGCCATTTCCTCGCGGATGAAATAATCGATTGCGTGCACTCCCAGCTGCCGGGAAAGATCCATGAATGAGGTCGGCAGAATGCCGCCGACAACAGTCATGCCGGCGCCCAGCTTTTCCGTCAAAAGGGAGATCGGCACCGATGATTTGCAGAGAGGCGCGTTGATTGACGTATCGTCGCAAAAGGCGGGCAACGGCAATACGATGCAGTCTGCTTCCTTAAGGGACGGGAAGTCTTCGCTTGACGGGATCTCGGGACACAGCGACGGGTCAATGGCATGCAGCAGCACGGTATGTCCATCCATGATGAGCTGCCTGGCAAGAAATATTTGTCTTGTGTCTCCGCCGATCAGAATAAAATCCAAGCTTTTTTTCATGTATTAATCCTCCTTCGGGGGAAAATAGAGGCTTTGCAGGCAAAAGCGCGGGGTTCTGTACCAGTTTATTCATATTCAGCCCGTTATGTTCGATATTTGCCGCATAGTTAAAAAAGGACGCGCAGGAATGTGCGCATCCTTGCGGATTGGGAAAGCTTTTTCAGGTATTGCCTCCGATATTCATAATGAATTCGGCGAGCCTTGCGGACGGCTCCCGCGGAGCGATCGCATCCAGGATTTCCGACATCTGGCGGATGCGGGCCGGCGAATGGTAAAGCATATAGACCGCCTCGTCGACGGGAAAGCCTTTCGAACATTGCATCGCGGCTCCAAGGTTTACGAAGAATTCGGCGTTTCTCTCCTCCTGGCCGGGGATCGGGTCGGTAAAGATCATGGGGAGCCGCTTCTGCAGGCATTCGGTTGTGGTCAGGCCTCCGGGCTTTGTAACGATGCAATCGGCGGCGTCCATCATGACGTCGACATCGTTCGTAAACCCGAATAACCTGATGTTTTTCGCGAAGTGAAGCTTCGACAGCCGTGCGAAGGCCTTCTCGTTGTTGCCGCATACGCAGAGTATCTGAAAATCTTCGTTCATACCGTCAAGGCTTTTTATTGTCTTTATTATATGTCCGTAACCCATGCTGCCGCTCATGCAAAGGAGCGTAAAACGGTCGGGATCGAGACCGAAACGCAGCCGGGCCTCCTCACGGGGGAGTTTACGCGAGAATTTGCCATGGACCGGAATGCCGAACGGCAGAATTCTCTCGGGAGCGATGCCTTTCTTTGATGCTCTTGAATTCAGCAGGTCGCTGCCTGTTACAATATATTCTACCCTGGGGACATCGTCCCAGAAGGGGTGAAAGGTATAATCGGTCAGGATGGCCACAATCGGGGCCGAAAGCCTGTCGCGGGCCTTCAGTTCATCCATTACCATCGCGCAGAATATGTGGGAGCAGACTATAACGTCGGGCGCAAAATCATCAATGAAGCCCGAAAACTTTTCGGCGATAAGCTCAGATACGAGAATGTTAAGAATCCGCCTGCGGAGAGCGCGGTTCTTCTCAAGCGTGGCGTAAAGCTGACCGTATGGTTTTCGAATGTATTTGGTTGAGAACAGATAGCCTTTGTCGATCGTATCATACAACGCTTTGCTTGCATACTTATACATATCGACGGTGGTAACGATGACGCCGCGCGACTCGAGCTCGTCGGAGACGGCGTAGGCAGCGGCGTGATGGCCGTAGCCCGCGGTAACGGATAGGACAAGCACCTTCATGGAAAACTCCCGATTCCTCTCATATAGTGTTGAGGATTTTCTTTAAGGGTAATTATATTTCATGTTCCTGCAAATCGCAAGCAAGTTGCGTTATGCGCAACTATTTTCTTGCAAAGCCCAGGGAGGGGTAATATAATTAACATGCCCTTTATTATTATCCAGGACAATTATTTCCCAGTCAACTTTGATAAAAAATGGGTTAAACCGGCATATTCGGGATTATAATAGATATGTGGCATATGGCATATTTTTACTTAAGGGATATGGTGAATTATGCAAACATTGAAGGAATACATAAAACCCGGCGAGGTTGCGTTTTTGGTCGGGATTGGCGGAGTATCAATGTGCGCGCTTGCCGACGTGCTGAGAAAGCGGGGAGTCTCGGTCCGCGGCTCCGACATACATGAAAGCGAAAACGTTTTGCGCCTGAGAGAAGAAGGCATTGAAGTTAAAATAGGCCATTCCGCCGGGAATATCGGGGGAGCTACGCTGGTGATACGGACTGCCGCCGCGAGCGACGAAAACCCGGAAGTTTCGGCGGCCAGGGCCGCGGGAATACCCGTCTTTGAGCGTGCCGAAGCATGGGGCGCGATTATGGAGGATTTTTCACAGGCGCTTTGCGTCTCGGGGACGCACGGCAAGACAACGACGACGGCGATGGCAGTGCAAATCGCGACGGAAGCGGGACTCGACCCGACTGCGATGATCGGGGGCGTTCTTCCCAGCATCGGTTCAGAACACCGGATCGGCGGAGGGGACCTGATCATTGCCGAAGCCTGCGAGTATAAAAACTCATTTCTGCATTTCAGACCCACGATTGCCGCAATCCTGAATATAGAGGAAGACCATCTGGACTTCTTCGGAGGGCTGGATGACATAATCGATTCATTCAGGACATTCGCAAGACTGGTGCCCGAAGACGGCGCGGTTGTGGTCAACTGCGACGACGTGAACGCCATGAGATGCGCGGGCGGAATCGGCCGCAGGATTGTGACCTTTGGAATCGACAACGGTCAGATACGCGCAAAAAACATTGAAATTGCGCGGGGAAGCTGTTCCTTTGACATAATCCATCCCGGCGGGCTTATACCGATTACGCTTAACATTCCCGGCAGGCACAACATATATAACGCGCTTGCGGCGGCCGCGTGCGCCCTTGAACTCGGGATCGACGGCATATCGATTTCGAGGGGCCTTTCTTCCTTTACCGGCGTAAAGCGCCGCTTTGAGTTCAAGGGAGTTTACAACGGCGCTCCCATATACGACGATTATGCCCATCATCCCTCTGAGATCCGTGAGCTTCTTAATACCGCCGAATCTCTGAACTATGACCGCATTATCGCCGTTTTCCAGCCGCACACCTACAGCCGTACAAAAGCGCTTTTCGACGATTTTGCGGAACAGCTCCGCAGGCCAGACAGGGTGATCCTGCCTCCGATTTACAGCGCTTCGCGGGAGACCGACGACGGCTCCGTCTCGTCGGAAATGCTTGCGGCCGCGGCGGGTGAAAACTGCGAAGCGGTAGGGAGCATCGAAGAGGCGGCCGAAAGGCTCCGCGCAACCGTCCGGAAGGGCGATCTTGTCCTTACGATAGGCGCCGGAGAGGCGTACCTTGCCGGCGAGAGCATTGCGAAACAATATCCTTGAAATCCTGACAGACCGATGATATAATATATTGCGTGACAGACCTTCGGGGCGGGGTGAAATTCCCCACCGGCGGTGATGCGCGGAAAAGCGATGTCGTACCCGGTACGATGCCGCCATTCTGCGACAAGCCCGCGAACCTCAACACGAAAAACGATCAGTTTTTCCAAAGAATTCAACGAATTCTTTGTTCTTCTGGGGCCGAACCGGTGTGAATCCGGTGCCGACGGTATAGTCCGGATGAGAGAAGGCGGAGACGATTCCACGCGCCCTGTGATATATGTTTCACAGGGCGGTTTGTTTTCCGCATAACCCAGAGGCCTGATGAATTTTGGCCTTATGGCCTTAAATCGGAAAGGAAGACCGGATATGCAGAACAACATTAAAAGGGATACGACTCTAAAGACAATCACAAAGATTGCGATTTTATCCGCAGTCGCATCGGTACTTATGCTCTTTGAGGTGCCGCTGTGGTTCGCTCCCGAATTTTACAAGATCGACCTCAGCGAAGTCGCCGTACTTATCGGGGGATTCGCGCTCGGCCCTCTTGCGGGCGCATGCATCGAGCTTATAAAGGTACTGTTGAATCTCCTTCTTAACGGAACCATTACCGGCGGGATAGGAGAGCTCGCAAATTTCTTGATTGGGTGTTCATTTATCCTGCCTGCCTCGGTGATTTACAGGCACCGCAAGAGCCTGGCGTCGGCTCTCTGGGGCCTTGCCGCTGGCACGCTTGTCCTCACCGTCGTAGGGTCCGCCATGAACTACTTCATATTGCTGCCCGTGTATGCCGGAGTATTCGGCATGCCGATAGAAGCATTGGTGGCGATGGGATCGGCCATAAATCCACGCATAACAAACCTTTCGAGCTTTGTGTTCCTTGCGGTGGCTCCCTTCAACCTGGTAAAGGGCGTGATATCCTCGGCGCTCACCGTCCTCCTTTACAAGAAAGTTTCACCGATCCTTCACAAATAATGGATTACGGGATAATAATCGGCTCTCATTCCGCTCTGCGGCGAAATGGGAGCCATTTTGACGCAATTTGCGTCGATTTTTCCGATAATGCTTGCTTAAGGGATATTTAAGAGGTAAAATAATGATACAAAATAATGACTGTGACCGCAACCCGGGTTCCCGCATAACATGTGCTGAGACCTGATTTGTTTTTACGGGAGGGCGGTCAGAGTGGTGTTCGATATTTTGGTGGTTTTGCTTGCTGCGGCCGGAATCGCTTACCTGATAAAACTTGTGTTCGGGTTGCTGCTCGTGCCCGTAAGAGGGAAGGGATGCCGTGCAACCGTTGTTATCTCGGTTGAAGGAGAATCGCCCGACCTTGAGCGTGCGATCCGCGGAGCCAAGTGGCTGAGCCGCGAGGGCGGCGTTCCCCTGATACTTATCGACAAGGGCATGGACGACAAAACAAGAAGAAGAGCCGAAAACCTTGCTGCTTATGAAAAGTGTCCGCTTTACACCGCGGATGAGATCAGGGAGAATCTGACAGACATCGTATAATATTGGTGAAGACATGGAAGTTGAAAATCTCCGGGATGAGGAGACGCTCTCGGGCGTGGTGGTGCATGTTGTATATCATAACGAGGAAAACGGTTACGCCGTGTTCCGCCTGCAGACCGACGAGGGCCGCTCCGTTGTCGTTGTCGGGAATATCCCTTTTGTCGGAGAGGGAGAGGGGATCATAGCGAAAGGCGTTTGGATTAAGCATCCTTCCTACGGGGAGCAGTTCAAGGCTTCGGAGTCCGAACGCGTAATGCCCGCAGGCGAAGTTGCGATACTTCGGTATTTGTCCTCCGGCAGTGTAAAGGGAATCGGCCCCGTAACGGCGAAGCGGATAGTCGAGCGCTTCGGTGACGAAACGTTTGAGGTTCTTTCATCGCACCCTGAATTGCTTTGCGAAGTGCAGGGCATCACATCGGCGAAAGCGCAAGCGATATGCGAAAGCTTCAACCGCCAGCTCGGAATGCGCCGCCTGATGGAATACCTGGTAAGGTTTTCGGTACCGCCTCATGTTGCCGTGCGTATGTACAAATGGTACGGGAACATGGCGCTGGACTTTCTGCGAGACAATCCGTATATCCTCACCGATGAAAATATCGGCGTCGACTTCGGGCTTGCCGACCGAATCGCCGCGGAGCTGGGATTCACGGCCGACTCGCCTGTACGGGTGGAAGCCGGCATACTCTATGAGCTTGAGTATAATACGCAAAACGGTCACGTGTTTATCCCGGCGACCAAGCTTGTCGCAGCCTCCTCCGGACTGTTGGGGGTTGAAGAATCGATCTGCGGCGAAGCTCTCGGCCGCCTTGTCGATAAGCATAAGGTGGTGCGCGAGAGCATAGGCGGAGAAGACGCCTGCTATCTGCCCAGGCTTTACGAGGCCGAACGGGATCTCGCTCGAAGGCTTCTTGATATTGCGGCAATCCCTCCGTGCCACGTGGACGGAATCGAAGAAATGATCGACCGGATAAGCGCCGACCTCGGCATAGAATATACGCCGCTCCAGCGCGAGGCAATAGCTTCCGCTGCCAGGCACAGGGCGCTTCTGCTGACCGGCGGGCCCGGAACCGGAAAATCGACGTCGGTTCGCGGGATGATCGAGATTTTCGACAGGATGGGACTTAGAACGGTCCTGTGCAGCCCTACGGGAAGAGCGGCTAAGCGTTTGAGCGAGCTGACGGGAAGAGACGCGGCGACAATACACAGGCTGCTGGAAGTAAGCTTTGACGGAGAAAGCCCGGTGTACAGCTTCGTGCATGACGAGGACGAGCCGATAGACGCCGACGCCGTAATCCTCGACGAGACTTCCATGGTCGATGTAGATCTGATGAATTCTCTTGTCCGTGCGGTACGGCCGGGGGCAAGGCTTGTTATGGTCGGGGACCCCGACCAGCTTCCCTCGGTGGGGCCCGGAAACGTGCTGAAGGATCTCCTGGCCAGCGAAAAGATTCCGACTGTCAGGCTGCATGAGATTTTCCGCCAGGCGCAGGAGTCGAATATCGTAATGGCCGCTCACGCCGTTAACCGGGGAGAGATTCCGGAGCTTAGGCACAAATCGGGAGACCTGTACTTCCTGAGGCGGAAAACGCCCCAAAGCGTGGTGAATACAGTGGTTGAGCTTTGCACAGAACGTCTTCCCCGGAATATGGGCATTTCCCCCGAGCAGATACAGGTGCTTTCACCGACGCGCAAAGGCATTGCGGGGACAGCCAATCTGAACGCCGCGCTCCAGCAGGCGCTCAATCCCGCTTCGCCCGGCAAGGCGGAGAGACGTTTCGGGGAATATCTTTTCAGAACGGGCGACCGCGTAATGCATACCAAAAACAATTATGATCTTCCCTGGCAATCGGCCGACGGTAAAGAACACGGTCTCGGAGTGTTCAACGGCGACGTCGGAGTGATTGCCGATATCGATCAGCGGGCTGAAACAATAATGGTCCGTTATGACGAACGGATTGTCTATTACCCTTTCGAGCTTCTCGACGAGCTTGAGCCTGCATATGCGATGACGGTACACAAGTCGCAGGGCAGCGAATATCCGGCCGTTGTTTTCGTGGCCTCAAAGGCGGCGCCCCAGCTGCTTAACCGGGCCGTATTTTACACAGCGATCACCCGGGCGCAGGACCTGCTTGTCATTGTCGGAGACGAGGAAGTTGTCCGATGCATGGTTGAGAATAACCGCAGAAGCAAACGCTACAGCGGTTTGAAATACAGGATGCTCTAAGATTTTACTGTGTTCGTTTCATTGCATACTGGGAAAAACGGGCATATGGATGCCGGCGGAAAGGGAGACGGCCATGATCGGGAAACTGTTCGGTTCTTTTCTGGAGGTGCTTTTTCCGCAGAAGTGCGTTTTCTGCAGAAGCATTCTCAAAGGAAGTGAAAAATGGGTGTGTTCCGAATGCCGCAGGACGCTGCCTCGACCTGAAAATCCGCTTACCCGCGGCGGCGCATATACCGTCTGCGCGGCGTCGCTTGTCTACAAGGATGCGGTGAAGAAGGCGTTCCATCGTTTCAAGTTCGGAGGCAAGTCGAACTATGCCAAACCCTTCGGCGAGATGATGGCTAAAACCGTCATGGAGCATCTCCGGGGCAGATATGATCTGATAACATGGGTTCCGATCAGTCCGAGCCGAAAGCGCTCCCGCGGTTACGACCAGTCCATGCTGCTTGCGTATACCGTCGCGCTCGGGCTGCAGGACGTTGCCGTGGAGACTCTCAGAAAAACGGTAAATAACACCGCCCAGTCGAAGATCAGCATACCCGCGCAGCGCAGGAGCAATGTGGCCGGGGTCTACACGGCGGTGGATCCGGCGCTTGTGCAGGGTAAGAGAATCCTTCTTATCGACGATATTCTTACCACCGGTTCGACTCTTTCCGAGTGCGCGTCGGTTTTGCTCGGCGCGGGAGCGACGGAGGTGGTGTGCGCGGTTTTTGCCCGTGCCGAGGATGGAAAAAGCAAACTAAAAGAATAACCATTTTTATGTATTGATTTGAAGAAACATGTGATATAATATCAAAGTGTCAATCCTCTCCGAAATTGAAAGAACCCAGAGGTGTAATATGTTTAGCAGAGATATAGGAATCGACCTTGGAACAGCAACCGTACTCGTTTTTATAAAAGGCAAGGGCATAGTTCTCAGGGAGCCCTCGGTCGTCGCTCTTGACAAGGAAAGCGGCCGTCTCCTGAAGGTGGGCACCGAAGCCCAGAAGATGCTCGGAAGGACGCCGGGCAATATTGTGGCCATCCGTCCCCTCCGCGAGGGCGTTATATCCGATTACGACATGACCGAGCGCATGATAAAGGAGTTTTTGAAGAAGATAGTCGGATTCCGCCTTTCCAAACCGCGGATCGTTATTTGCGTGCCCAGCGGCATCACCGAAGTTGAGGAACGCGCGGTCATCGACGCGGGCAAACAGGCGGGGGCCCGCAGGGTATACCTCATCGAGGAGCCTGTTGCGGCCGCTATAGGTGCGGGTATCGATATCTCCAAGCCGGAAGGGCATATGGTAGTCGATATCGGCGGCGGCACAACCGATATCGCAGTCATTTCCCTCGGCGGCATCGTCGAGTCCACATCCATTAAGATTGCCGGCGATCAGTTTGACGAAGCCATCGTCAAATACATACGCCGCAAACACAATGTGCTGGTGGGCGAGCGTACCGCGGAAGAGCTTAAGATCAGCATCGGGTGCGTCTATCCCCGCGAAGAGGAGGTCTTTGCAGAAGTCAAGGGCCGCGACCTTATGACGGGTCTGCCGCGGGTCTTTACCGTTTCGTCAAGCGAGATGCTTGAAGCGTTTGAAGAAGTCACCACAAGAATCGTGGAGGCCGTCCACTCGGTCCTGGAGCGCACGCCGCCGGAGCTTGTTGCCGATATTTCCACAAACGGCATTGTCATGACGGGAGGCGGAAGCCTTGTCTGGGGATTCGACAAGCTGCTTGAGGAGAAGACAGGCATCGAGACGAGAATTGCCGACGAAGCGGTAAGCTGCGTAGCTTACGGAACCGGAAAGAGCCTCGAATGGATAAACGAGATGCAGGACGGAACAATTAATCTCTCCCGCCGTAAACAGATGCAGATCTGATAGGCGCATAAATATAACATAAACGGTGTATATTTAATAGGTGACAGGCTTAAGCGAAGCATGTAGGGGAAAATGGCGTGCAGAATTTTCTGTGCGTCATTTTATACGAACTTTTTTAGTTAAAGAAACGAGGGTGGAAAATGAAAATCGTAATAGTCGGCGACGGAAAAGTCGGAAGGGCTCTTGCGGAACAGCTTTCTTACGAAGATCACGATGTAGTGGTCATCGACCAGAGAGCCAAGGTCGTCGACGAATCGGTTAACAGTCTTGACGTTATGGGGATTACGGGCAACGGCGCGAACTACGAGGTGCAGAAGGAAGCGGGTGTCGATAAGGCAGACCTATTAATCGCGGCAACCTCCTCCGACGAGATAAACATACTGTGCTGCCTCGTGGCCAAGAAGCTCGGTGCGAAGAAGACGATCGCCCGTGTAAGGAACCCCGAATACTCGCAGCAGCTGTCAATTATGAGGGACGAGCTGGGATTGAGCCTTGCAATCAACCCGGAACTTGCCGCAGCGAACGAGATTTCCCGCATTTTACGCTTCCCTTCCGCCATCAAGGTTGACACTTTTTCCAGGGGAAGGACCGAGCTTGTCGAGCTGAAGATAGACAGCGACAGCCGGCTTGCCGGTATTGCGCTATACGAGCTTGAGAGGAAACATCAGATCAAGATACTGGTGTGCGCCGTAGAGCGCGGCGAGAACGTATATATACCATCCGGAGATTTTATTCTGCGCGCCGGTGACAGAATTTACATAACCGGCGATCCGGTTTCGGTTTCCCTGTTTGTCAAAACCTTCGGCATGGTAAAGGAAAAAGTTAAAAGCGTTATGGTAATCGGTGGCGGAAAGATTGCCTATTATCTTGCGAAGATGCTCGAGGGGACGGGCGTTAAAGTGAAAATTATCGAGAAGGACAGCGACCGCTGCATTGAGCTGAGCGGGGCTCTCCGCAATGCGCTTATTATCAACGGCGACGGAACCGATCAGGAAATCCTCTCGGAGGAGGGGATAGAGGAGACCGACGCCGTGGTGGCACTCACCGGCATTGACGAAGAAAATATCCTGATTGCCATGTATGCAAACACCAAAAAAGTAAGCAAGGTAATCGCGAAAGTAAACCGCAGGAGCTTTGCCAGCATGCTTGGAAGCGTCGGTATAGAAAGCGTAATCTCTCCAAAAGATATCACCGTCAATTATATACTTCGTTTTGTACGCGCCATGCAAAATTCAATGGGCAGCAACGTCACCACCCTCCACCGGATAGTCGACGACAAGGCGGAAGCGCTCGAGTTCTCCGTCGGTAAGAATTCCGGCTGTGCGGGGAAAAAACTGAGGGATCTGAAGCTTAAACCAAACCTTCTAATAGCGTGCATAATCCACGGAAACAAACTGATAATCCCTCGCGGCGACGATGTCATAAACGAAGGGGACAACGTGGTTGTGGTCACTACTAACCGCTTTTTAAGGGATCTTGACGATATCCTGCAAGAAGACTGAGGGACGTAAAATGAATTACAGGATGATACTTTCTACGCTGGGGAGGGTTTTGAAGGTCGAAAGCCTCCTTCTTTTGCTGCCTATGTCCGTGTCCCTTATATATGGCGAATCCTCGTGGCCGGCGTTTTTGATAACAGCCTGTCTTCTTATGCTTGCAGGGCTGCTTCTCAATATCAGAAAACCGTCAAGTTCGGTTATACACGAAAGCGAAGGCTTTATTATAGTGGGGCTTGCATGGGTTCTTATGTCCGCTTTCGGCGCATTGCCGTTTATCATAAGCGGAGCCACCCCGTCTTTTGTCGACGCTTTTTTTGAAACTGTGTCCGGTTTTACCACGACAGGGTCCAGCATATTCCGCGAAGTCGAATCGCTAGACCACAGCATTCTCTTCTGGAGGAGCTTTACCCACTGGGTGGGAGGCATGGGCGTTCTTGTGTTTGTGCTGGCCGTACTTCCTCTTTCCGAAGGCCGGTCGATACATATCATGCGCGCCGAAGTGCCCGGCCCCGTTGTAGGAAAAATTGTAGCAAAGATGAAATATAACGCCATGATCCTCTACGGCATATATATCGTTCTGACGATTATCATGATCATTTTGCTGGTTATAGGAAGGATGCCTCTGTTCGACAGCATCGTGAACGCTTTTGCAACCGCAGGCACCGGCGGATTTGCGATAAAGAACACAAGCATCGCCGCATATAACAGCGCGTATCTTGAGGGCGTTATAACGGTGTTCATGCTGGTTTTCAGCATAAACTTCAACCTATACTATCTGATCATAACCGGCCATATCATTCAGGCCCTGAAAAGCGAGGAGCTGCGGTGGTTTCTTGGCATAGTCGCCGCCGCGATCGCCGCCCTCACATTCTTCAATCTGAAGGAATACGGGACGGTGGTTCACTCGTTCCGCTATGCGTCCTTCCAGGTCGCATCGATAATCTCAACCACCGGCTTTGCCACGACAAACTTTGACCTGTGGCCGACAATATCAAAGTTTATTCTTGTCATTCTCATGTTTCTGGGAGCCTGCGCGGGCTCTACCGGCGGCGGAATTAAAACGGCAAGGATCGTAATAATGGCAAAGACGGTCGGCAGGGAAATCAAACGCATGCTACATCCGCGTTCAGTTTCGGTTCTCAAGGCTGAAGGAAAGCCCGTGGACCAGACGGTGATCCACGGGACTGCCGTTTACTTCATCACATATATGGGGATCTTCGCGGTATCGATCCTGCTTGTTTCGCTAGACGGGTTTGATATGGTGTCTACGTTGACGTCCGTTATCACATGCTTCAACAATGTCGGTCCCGGATTGGGAATGGTAGGCCCCATGGGCAACTTCGCCGATTTTTCCGATTTTTCCAAAATTATTCTTTCGCTTGACATGCTCCTCGGACGACTGGAGATATTCCCGATTTTCATGCTCTTTTCCCCATCCATTTGGCGGAGGAGCTGAAGAGGATTACAGGATAAGAAGCCATCGGGCCATCAGAAGCAGCCCGAGCCCGGGAGCACCAAGCACACCGATGACAAGGGAGTTTGTCAGGTTTACTCCAAGGTAAATTCCGGTGTATGTACTTGCGAAGTCAAACAGAATAAGCACGGCAAAGCCGAGAAGGGTATTGAGCAGTATTTTCAAGGCCAGTTTGATGGGAGCCTTGAATATTCGCAGCGCGGCTATTGCCACCAGCGCGCCGAATATAATTAGCAGCGAATTCTGAAGCGGCATATTGCCTCCTTTACAAGTCGTAACTCCTTATTTCCTTGAACATTTCATGTTGGGCGTATCCCTGTTCCTTTGCTTTTCGCAAAAGATAGCTGTACTGGGCCTGCAGCGAATTTATTTCATAGATGCTGGCGTCGACCAACTCCGGTTCCGACGCGTTGTTGAACGAAATGCGTGCGAGTCTGAGCTGCTCGCGCGTATTTTTTATCGCATCGAACAACTCCCTGCGTTCCTTATCCTTTTCCGAAGTCCTGGACTTGAAGATACCGAACTTTCTTGCGGGCTCGGACATATTCACACCTCCTGACTAAAAACGTCTGACAACTCCGCACTTCATTTTATGTAATAATAATTACCAATTATTCCTAAAAATAAACATCCGGACAAAAAAATGGGCACAAAAAAGCACCCTCATAGGGTGCTTTGGAGCGGAAGACGGGATTCGAACCCGCGACTTTCACCTTGGCAAGGTGACACTCTACCACTGAGTCACTCCCGCAAAACTGGTGCCGCTGGTCGGACTCGAACCGACATGGTATTGCTACCACCGGATTTTGAGTCCGGCGCGTCTGCCAATTTCACCACAGCGGCAAGACATGCAATGACGCGTCAACCTCAAATGTTTCAGCGCTTTCATATTATACAATAGTCCATTTTCAATTTCAAGTCCTTTTTTTAAAGATCCGCCATGAAATCGCTGTTACTTTCTGTCGAACATTCCACTTCTTTTTTTGCTTGCGAAACCTTGACAGAACAGAATACGTGTGATAATATAATTAGGCCGTTGGAAGAATGGCATAATTCAATATCGCGGAGTGGAGCAGTCCGGTAGCTCGTCGGGCTCATAACCCGAAGGTCGGAGGTTCAAATCCTCCCTCCGCAACCACTAAAAGCACTGATTTTGTATGAAATCGGTGCTTTTTTAAAACTTTGATAATGATTTATTAAAACTCTGGTTTTTCAGTTTCCGTTATATTTCCGTGACTTCTTTGCCTTTCCACCCTATGACGAAAAAATTCAAAAGATTCAGTGCGACGGGCTCACCTCACCCGGCCAATATAGCCTCAACTAAAAAATGGCTAATTTCTGCAAACGCTATATCTTTCCTTTTTTTAGGTTTTGGGTTGTATGGAGATGAAAGGTTACGCAATACAATCAATTTGGGCTATTGCTACAATTATTGCAGCAACGTACTCACTGCTTTGATAACCTTTTAGAAAGGTTATTATGCCTAAAGGTAAGCGACCACACGTGTAATGTCAGACACATGATTGAGCGAAAAGGAGAATAAAAGTATGAAAAAACTTGAGTTTGAAGATGTGTTAGTGGAAACATCAAAACTGCCGATTGTAAGAATTGATCGTGAGTTATTGGTGTAGAATAAAGTGACTTAGAAAATGAACTATGACTAATACTTAACTAATGAAAATAACACAGAAACTGGGATATCATTTTATGTAATTAAGGTAATAATTTTAAAGAAAATTAACCTTGTCATTAATGAAGGGGAAAAGATTTGTTCCTCTCTCCGCAACCAGAATAAGCACCCGATTTTTTTAAATCGGGTGCTTTTTATAGCTTTATTGCAAATATGCTTAAGAAAAAACACATAGCTGTTGTAATAATCGATATTTATCGTTTTAAAACGATATACCTATAGATAAAATGTGGTATTATTGATATAATATGGAATTACAAAAATAAGCAAATTTCGACGGTAAATATAAGGTTTAAATTTTGAGATGTGCATCAAAAGGAACTGTAATATACAAGACAAGTTTATACCGGGAAAATTTGCAGGGTCGTGAAACAGAAGTAAAGAGAGAGGAGATGTGCCATGGATAATGTTCAAAGACAAAACGAGTTGAGGCAAGATGAGATCAGAGTCGAAGTCGTACAGCAACAGCAGCAACAACAAGAACAACAGAGTATGCAATTTGATCAATTGGAGACCTATCATCAAGCGGAGGGGGAAAGCATCGAGCAGGCAAGGACCTCCTACATGCAGCAGGCTCTGTCAAAGCAGGCCGAGGTCAATGCGCGTCTGCAGCAAAACTTCCAAAGAAACGTGCAGCAGAACAGGGTTACGCAAACCGCCCCGGTAACACAACCGCCCGTACAGGAGCAACGAGCGCGCGAAAGCCAGAAACAGCGACGCGAGCGGCAGAATAAGGTTAGAAAGGCCCGGAAGGTTTGTCCGGTTGGGAATGAATATACCCTTGAGATCAGCAAAGCCATAACAGAATATGACGACAGCATGCAAAACTCGCTGAAAGTCCTGGGAGTGACCGAAGAAAGGGCAAGGGCGGTAAATGCCGATAGGCGCATGCTGAAGGTTTTCTGCAACGGCTTCAGGTTGAAAAAAAACGGCCAGGTGGAAGAGGATGACTGGGTCCAGGCACACGAGGACGCGGCTTTCATCACGGATTACCTGTCGGGGGACCGCCAGCGCAGGAAACCGCACCTTGACAGGATCACGCAGGAGATAATCTCGATGGAGTTTACTCCCGAGATGCTGATGCCCGAGTATGTCGTCAAAAATCCCGTGCAGGTGGCCAGAATGGCAAACAGGCTGATGTACTTCGAGAACCTTATAAATGAAAACAAGTGGTATTTCGACAACCTCCCGCAGTTCGCAAAGGAAATGATAGCCGCAAACTCTAATATAGCGGGTATATTTTGTCAGCACCTGACGAACGTGCTTACATTGCAGGGAGTCAACGTCAACAACGGCAACATATATGGAAAGAAAGATGTTGAAGCTTTCAGAAAAGCCAATGAATTTTTACCAATAACAGGTCAAATGTATAACGATGCCGTTGCGGAGTATAAAAGGAAAAAGAGCGAGGCATACGACAGGGAGGCGGAAAGGCTAATCGCCAGGGAGCTAAGAACAGTGCAGAGAAGGCTCCAGGCTGATGATGCGATTGCTGAGCAAAGAACACCTCACCTTGCCGGCATCAGATTGAAATCAAAAACACCCAGCGATTACGTCAAGGAAGCCATTTTTAGTGCCCGCCAGCTCATTGAGAAAAACCGGGAGAAATACTTGCAGCACAAGGAACTTATAGATAAAGTATATTCGGAGTATTACAGGTCCCTGGACCTTCTTTCCGACCTTTACGGTGAATCGATGGCAATCAACCGTGCGAGCGCACCTTTTGGAAGCCAGGATTTAAATGAGGATGTAATGCCGGAAGGTGTTGAGTTATCTGAAGAAGAGCAACAGGAACAGGAACTGCAACTTTCCTTCGTGAATAAAGATCAAATGGCGAGGGCTTTCGACAGAGCACTGACCCGGCAGGATAGCAGGATGACCGTTTTGCGTGCCCGTGGTGATGCTCTCAGGAACATCATATCACATTACCTGACAGGACAGGAATTGTCGAATGGAGCACAGGAGGTCCGCAAGGAGTTCGTTCCACAGGAACAGGCAACTCAAACGACACAAGCAAACTGAGAAAATGCTGACGGATAGCGTAGGGGCAAGTTCCCTGCCCGCTTTTCTGCCCTGATGCAAACTCGGATAAAGAAACCTTCCCGAATGCGGTCCCGCCGGCCGAAAAGTTATGCACCGATACCGACGAACGGAATGTCTGATATGAGATGATAAGAAAACCCTGCAAAACATGAAGAAGGCAAACAGAGCATATGACTCCCGTAAGAAGGCAGCTTATTGGACATAACCTCTTAAATGAAAATACCCTGCGGTATTTTAGGAATTTATTCTTGCCCCGACGTATATGAAGCGCTTAAGCGCGGACCGGTGTCCGCTATCGGATTGGTTGACAACTAGACTGCACGGAGCGGAGACAGTGCCGATAACAGGACCGATTTCCTGTGAACCTGTAACGAAATAATATTCTATCGGTTCGGAAACCGCGCAGAAGGACCGCTTACTCGGCTTGTTTTATTCTGAAACGATGGTGGATATGTATCTTGGATAATGTACAAAGACAAAGAGAATTGAGACAGGAAGAAATGAGCGCCCAAATCGAACAGCAACGACAGGAGCAACAGAGACATCAGGAACAACAGGGGATCCGATTCGAGCAGTTGGAGACCTATCGGCAAGCAGAAGGGGAAAGCGTCGATCAGGCGAGGATTTCCTTTATGGAGCAGGCGCTGGCGAAGCAGGCCGAGGTCAATGCGCGATTGCAGCAAACCATCCAAAGAAACGTGCAGCAGAACAGGGTTACGCAAACAGCCCCGGTACCACAGCCACCGGTACAGGAATGCCGCACGCGCGAAAGCTGGAAACAGCGCCGCGAACGCCAGAACAAGGTGAAAAAAGCCCGGAAGGTGTGTCCGGTCGGAAACGAATACACGCTGGATATCAGCCAGAGCATAAAGGAATATAAAAGAGAGCTGAATAACTCACAGTCTGCCGGCGGCGTGACCGAGGAAAGGGCAAGGGCGGTAGATGCCGATATGCGCATGCTGAAAGTATTCTGTAACGGCTTTAAGCTGAAGGACGGCCAGCCGGTATCCGATGAGGACCGGGCACGTATGAATGCGGATATACGGTTCCTCGACGATTACCTTTCGGGGGAACGGGAGCGCAGAAGGCCCCACCTCGAAAGGATAACACAGGAAATCATATCGATGGAGTTTTCCCGCGAAATGCTGACGCCCGAGTATATTTCCAGACATGCCGTGCAATTGGTCCGGATGAGCGACAAGCTGATATACTTCGAAAGCATTATGAAAGAGAACAGGTGGTATTTCGACAGTCTACCGCAGCTGACCAAGGATTTGATTGCGGCAAATGCCCAAATTGCAGGCGTATTCTCCGGCCAGCTGTTAAACCTGCTTGCCCTTCAGGGAATAAACGGCAACAACGGAGACATATACGGATACGACTATACGGGTCCTATCGAATCAATGAGAGTAAACGCGGAAGTAATGAAGCCAATGTATAACGAGTTGGTTGATGTGTTCAAAGGAAAACTAGCCGAAGCTTATGAGAGGGAGGCCGAGCGAAAGCTCGAGGGGTACAAGGCGAAGCTTGAACCGGGCTACCAAACCGTAGAGGAGGAAATGGAGAGGCAGAACGATCCCTTGGCTAAAGTCAAGCTCAAGTCAAAAACTCCCAGCATATACGCAAAGGAAGTTATTCTCAAGGTCCGCGAGATGATCGAGAAAGACCCGGAGCAATACCGTCAGAATAAAGAGCTGATAGATAAGGTCTATTCGGAGTATTACAAGTGTCTTGACCTTATATCCGACCTTTCCGGTGAATTGCTGGCGCTCCAGCAGGGAGTCGATGAGCACAATGTTATGCAGCCCAACAAGTATCAGGCCGCCGTTACGAAGGCGTTCAACAGGCTGCAGAACAGGCAAAAAGCAAGGTACCAGCTTATGCTTGCGCGCGCCGAGGCCCTCAGGAGCATTATGGATCATTACCTGAAAGGAGACGAAATGACCGCAACAGCGGCAGAGGTCCTTAAAGAATTCGTCACTCAACAAAGTACGTAAGGCAGTTGATTATCTGTGACATTGGGACAGGTACGTCGTCCCAATCCGCGACACCGTTCCGAATTGGGACAAAAGCCTGGACTTAAAGAACAATGCATCCCTGGTATCCTGTCTGTCTACTCTTGGAGGTAGATAAGGGATAGGACTTTATCACTCCATCCGTGCCAGTCGGGAATGTATAGGGAGTCCAGGAGCAAACGTATTGCCGCCCCATATTTATATATCTGTTTGTATCCGTGTTATAAACCACTTTAAACCTTTTCTTTCAATCCCATATGTATAATAAATCGGTATTTTGCCATCCTGACAGGGACATAACTGATCATATATATAGTTATATGGTTGATATCCAGAAAATCAAAAGCTCTGAATTTGATCCCCGTATAGCGTATAGCATTTTCATAAATTATGGTATGAACGTTCGAGGCTCGTTTATTTCGGTATCACTAATATATTTTACTAACCCGTTATCCTCGTACAAACGCTCCGGCTTCGAAAACAGCCTTTGCATGGTCTCAAAGTCCTTATGCTCAAATGCTGTTGAAAAACTATATATAACATGATAAATTGGAAAAACTACAGCAAGGACAACAGAAACCGCCAATATAAAGCAAGCTGTTATCAAACATGTTTTTTCAAATGCATCGCCCAGCTTCCCCCTTACTAGACACAGTATAGCATACTCAGCATCCAACGATATACATAATGATAGATTGGAATGAATATAAAGCGACGGTCCGATATTCTGTTTGCGCGGACATAAAGACGACTTGACTGTTATGGAGGCGCTAAAGTCCTTAATAGCAAATCATGAAATTGAAGACATTCAGGTTCAGGAGCATTATGCGAAAATCAGGAAAAGAGGTAAGAGTATGACATGTCCAGAAATTAAAGTGCTTCCCAATAATCCTGAGCTGGAAGGGCTGGCGGAGTTTATTCCGGACGTGGTGTTTTCGACGGCGACAGGCGTCGAGCTGAAAATGCAAATAATGGTGCCGTGGAAGAACCAAAGCAGGAATGCAGGCAGACGTTATCCTCTCATCGTGTTTCTGCAGGGCAGCGGGTGGACGTTCCCGAACGTGAACTACGAAATTCCGCAGCTCGCGGAGTATGCCGGATGGGTTACGTTGTGGCCACCATTACGCACCGAAGCTTCAGAAACGGGCATAAAGCGCCGGCCTTTTTGCAGGATACAAAAACGGCGATACGCTTTTTGCGCAAAAACGCAGACAAGTTTAACATCGACCCGGACCGGGTTTGCTTCTGGGGAACCTCGTCCGGAGGCAACACCGCGATGCTCGTGGCTCTTACGGGCGATGACCCGAAGTATAAGACGGAAGAATATGCCGAGTATTCAGATAGTGTAAAAATCGCGATTGAGTGTTTTGGGCCGTCCGATTTCCTGCGGTTATTCTCAAAAGTAATCGAGATGCCCGAATATGCTCATGGCTTCGAAGACTTTGTCGGGGGCAAATTGTCGGAGCATAAGGATTTGCTCGCCGAAATGAGTCCGCTCCACCGTATCGAAAAAGGAAAGAAGTATCCCCCGATGCTTCTGATTCACGGCGATGCGGATGAGCTTGTGCCCTACGAGCAAAGCGAAATCATGTTTAAAGCCCTGATTGAGAATGGCAACGATGCGGAAATGATTCGCATCACAAACGCTCCGCATGAAGACTCATTCTGGAGCCCCGCTCTTCATTCAGAAATTGCAGACTTTATAAAGCGTAAATTGTAAGACGAGAGAGTATAAAATAACAGGCAAAGGTAAAAGCAACGATTTCTAAAGAAATTGGTGCTTTTTACCAACATATGGCTGGATTAAATTAACTAACAGTTTTTTACCATTATTAAGTATTAAAAGCTTAAAAAACAGGGAAATTATCCGATATTAATTTAACAGTGACTTGTTCTTTGGGAAGGACGGAGTTCCTTCCCGATATTTTTACGAGGTATTAAAGGGTGTGGTGCTTTAGGTTTATGATTAAGAAACACAAAAGCAAATGCAAAGATGGGATTGGATGTTGAGTTTACTCATTAAATTGCTTGATATCTGTGAAACGGCTGTCACTATATAAAAAATACTTTTGGGTCGTGGGTGAGAAATATGAAAGCATTAAGCATCAGAAATTTAAGAATTGGTACGCGAATGTCTATCGGGTCGCTATTAATAGCACTCATCGCACTGGTTATCGGTACTGTAGGGATTTTAAATATCAGATCGGTGGATGAAAACTACAGGTATAACTACATAGCATCATTGAATGCCCTTGATTGGGTTGAGCAAATGAGCTCCACCTTTGAAAGATCAAGAATGAATGTATATGCTGTTGTCCTGGCCGAAAGTAAGGCGGACAAGGAGTACTATTTGGAGAAAATCGTCGAACGCGATGCCATGGTGGATGAGGCGGTGGCCGGCTACCGCGCCATTCTTGATGAATTTGATCCGGACGAGGTTGTTACGGAATTAGGTCTGCTGGATAATATAGCCGCAAAGGTTGAAAAGTATAGATTGAGAAGGCAGATGTTTTTGGATGATTATTCCATGGATTTTCATAAGCAGCGAATGGCGTTTGAGGAGCTTAAGGACAATGGTGAACTCCGCAATATAGCGCTGGAAGTGGAAGCTGCAATCGGCGATCTGATGAAGTATAATATCCAGTATGGTCAAAATATAAACAGCGAGAACCTTGAAAAGACGAATCTGACGGTTGTCATTTCGATGGGCATGATTGCCATAGGTCTGTCCATTGCTGTGATTGTGGCGCTGATAAATGCCAGAAGCGTCAGCAGGCCTGTCAAAGAGTTGATGGACATATCGGAAAGACTGGCTCTCGGAGATGTCGACGTTTCCGTTGAATCAGACAGCAAGGATGAAATAGGCATGCTGATGAGATCTTTCGCCAGAATGATTGAGAACATCAGGGAACAGGTCCGGGCGATCGAAAAAATAGCCGACGGCGACCTCACCACTACGGTTGAAATGCGGTCGGAACACGACCTGATGGGAAGAAAACTGAAAGAGCTGGTGCAAAAGCTTAACCACGTAATATCAAATATAATAACCGCATCGGCGCAAATAGCCACGGGATCCAAACAGATCTCCGATTTGAGCGTTACGGTCTCGCAGGGCGCAAGCGAGCAGGCAAGTTCCGTCGAGGAGTTGTCGGCGACCATTGAGGAGATAGCAAACCAAACCAAGAAAAATGCCGCAAGTACCGACGAGATAAATCTGCTGACCAAAGACATCGAGGCAAGCGCAGGCGAAGGGTCCTTCCAGATGCAGAACATGCTGAGAGCAATGGACGAAATAAACACGTCGGCGATGATGATAAACAGAATTATCAAGGTTATAGACGACATTGCCTTCCAGACCAATATCCTCGCGCTGAACGCGGCGGTTGAAGCCGCGCGTGCAGGTAATGCGGGCAAAGGATTTGCGGTCGTGGCCGACGAGGTCCGCTCTTTGGCCACCCGTTCGGCTACCGCCGCAAAGGAAACTGCGGATTTGATCGAAGGCTCAATTGACAAAGTCCAGGAAGGACACAAGATTACAAATATGACTGCCGCCGCTTTGAATAAAGTGGTCGAAGGAGTCAATAAAGCAAGCAAGCTTATAAATGATATCGCGATATCGACAAACGACCAGGCTACCCGGATTTTCCAGGTAAGTCAGGGAGTATCGCAGATTTCTTCGGTTGTCCAATCCAACTCCGCGGTTTCGGAAGAGTCGGCCGCAGCCAGCGAGGAGTTGTCCGGTCAGGCGGATATGCTCAGAGATTTGGTAAGCCGCTTCAAAATCTAAGACTGTCTAAAAACATAACTCGGCATTGCGAAGTGCGGAAGAAACCCTGCCAATAAGTAACAGTTCATTTGCCGGCAGGGCTATGGTATAATATTTTCAAATTCCAGGATTGTCAATTGCCTGGGAATTTCCTTTTCTTTCTTTTTGTTTTAGCCCTTTAAGCGGTAAACGGTGCCCGGCGGATTTGAGTCCGAACCGACCCGAAGGCTTAGGGGGCCCTTTCTTTCCAAAGACGATCGGACGGCGGAACCGGACAGGTTCGCCGTCCGTATTTTATGTATTCCTGTTTTTATATGCAGCTTACCACGATACTGCAGGGCTGCAATCCCTCGGAACTTACTTCAATCCGGATGTCTCCGGCAGATCTTCCCGCCCGTACGCACAGCAGGGCGCGCCCGTTATAAGTGAATCTTTTTCCCGTACCATAGTTTTCTTCTGTTTTGGGGTTTCCGGAACCGAATCCGACAAGCTCGCCCGCTCCCTCGACCTTTGCTGAAAGCTCAACGTCGGAGGTGACTACCAGGTTGTTGTCGGCGTCAAGAACTTCCGCGCGGATGAAGCAAAGGTCCATGCCGTCAGCGGAGATAGGGGTGCGATCCGGAATAAGGACGATTTTATGCGGCGCGCCGGTGGTGACAAGGCTGGTTTTCGCCGAGGCCGCGCCGTTTCTGTAGGCGACGGCTTCGAGCACGCCGGGCTCATAAGGAATCTCAAGCGACGCGGCCAGCTTTTCGGGGACTGCTTTTCCAATGCTCCTGCCGTTTAGAATGAATTCGACCTCGTCGCAGTCGCAGTAGGCGTCCACCTTCACCGGCTTGCCGACATATTCGTCGCCAAACGTCCATGTTTGCATGACGTCGGGCCAGTGCCATCCCGTACCGAAGAATGGCTTTCCGGTGTGGGACGGATGGGTGGTGAAGAGGTAAATCCCGTCGTCGAATCCCCACATTATCTTCCGGAAGTAGGACTGGGGACGCCTGTTTCCATCGAGATCCATGTCTCCCTGGAAGCAGCTGAGCCACGGGTAGCTTCCCAGGAAACCGGCTTCCTTCGGGTCGCTGCGGTCCCAGATTACGCGGCCGGCTCCGGCTTCGCCGAGGTTGTCATATGCGGTCCAGATAAAGTCGCCTATCACATTGTTGTTCTTAAGAGCCGCATGCCAGTAGTCGTATGTGTTGAGCGGATGGGTTTCGGTTGCCTGTATCACGCGGTCGGGGAACTTCTCGGCATCGCCCGCATATCTGGTGTAGAGATAGTTATAACCCGCTATGTCAAGAGGTTCGAGTGAAGCCGCTGTTTGCTCCGCCCAGTAGTCAACCCCGTTTATGACGCCGGGGGTGCCGGAGCCCTGCAGCTGGTAGAAGCTGCGGATATCCATATCGAGTCCGGTTTTTGCGAAATTGATAACACCGTGGATTGCCGCGGTAACAGGCCGCGTCGGGTCGAGCGAGCGCACATAATCGGCCTGGACTTTTGACCAGTACACCCCGCTGTCCATGGCCGTCATTTCCGGGATCTCGTTGCCGATCGACCAGCAATAGATACATGGATGATTCCGGTCGCGGAGCACCATTGCACGGACGTCGCTCTGCCACCAATTCTCAAAATACAGGTGGTAATCCTGGGCGTTCTTGGCCATTGTCCAGCAGTCGAAGCTCTCGTCGATTACATACATGCCAAGACGGTCGCAGACGTCAAGCATGGCTCTGGACGGAGGATTGTGCGCGGTTCGGATCGCGTTGTAACCGGCCTCCTTAAGGATTTGGATTTTCCGTTCCTCAGCCCTCGGATAGGCGCAGGCGCCAAGAAGGGTGTTGTCGTGATGGATGCACCCGCCGCGGAGTTTGACAGGTTTCCCGTTGACACGCATGCCGTTTTTGGCGTCGATCTCGATTTTCCGTATGCCAAAAGCCTGAGTATATGTATCGTATGATATGCCTTCCGCGATCACTTCAAATTTGACAGTATAGAGATTCGGATTATCGGCGTCCCATAGTCTTGGCCTGTCGATGTCAAAAAGCAGCTCGACGGAGGTATTTCCGCCTGAAGAAAGCGCAATTTGAGCGGACTTGCCTGCAACCTCCGTAAGGCCGCTGAATATGGATGCAGCCAATTTGACGTCCGCCGCTTTGCCCGATGTGTTGGTGATCTCAACCTTTGAGCTGACAACGGCCCTGTCGGCTGACACTTCGGGAGTGGTGATGAAAACCGACCAGGGGTGAATGTAGTATTTGTCACCGATCCAGATATTTACCTCGCGATACAGGCCGCCTCCGGAATACCAGCGTGAGTTTGGCTGTCTGCACTGGGTAATGATTATCAGCTCGTTCTTCTTATCTCTTTTAAGAAGTTTTGTCATATCCGCAAAGAAAGGCGTATAGCCATACGGATTGTAGGCTATCTTTTCCTCGTTGAGTAGTACCTCGGCGTTCATATATGCGCCGTCCACGTCGAGAAGCACCGTTTTGCCCGCCCAGTCTTCGGGGGTGTCGAATTTTTTAAGATAAACGGCCTGCCCGCCCGGAAAAAAGCCGGATGCCGGCCCGCTGATGACATTGGGATTTCTCGTAAGGTTAATGATAAAGTCGTCCGGAAGGTTGACGGGCGTTCCCTTTTGCCGCCGGAAAGCATGGATGTCCATACTGTCGCTGATAACCCGGGTCCAGTCGAAGTTAAACGGGATTTTAAGCATTTATCATTCTCCTTTTTAATTTTTTCCTGTTTATGGATTAATTATAATCCGTTTTAATCACGTTTGTCAACATGAACACCTGAAAACACCCGGGCCATGGATTATATCTTGCCATAGGCGGCAGCCGATGTTAAAATGTATATAAATTCATTTCAGGCCGACTGCTGTTTGGGTGATTCATAAATCCGCCGAGTGCGATTAAATTTGGGTCAAGAGGAGATACATACCATGAGCAATAATATAAAACGGCTTGTTGTCGCCGGCGTACTTCTGGCACTATGCATGGTGCTTCCATTTCTGACAGGACAGATCCCGCAAATAGGCAATGCCATATCCCCGATGCATATCCCCGTGTTGCTGTGCGGATTTGCTTGCGGCTGGCCCTATGGCCTGATAGTCGGTTTTATAGCCCCGCTTCTCAGGTATGCTGTTTTCGGCTCGCCTCCGATATTTCCCATCGGCGTCGCAATGGCGTTTGAGCTTGCGGTATATGGCTTGATGACCGGCATTCTGTACAAGCTTCTGCCGAAGAAGGTGCCGTATATATATGTAGCGCTGATTTCGTCAATGCTAATAGGCCGCGCGGTATGGGGGTTGGCAAGATTTGTAATTGCGGGTTTGCAGAACTCCGAGTTTACCTTCGACATGTTCCTTGCAGGAGCGTTTATAAACGCCGTGCCGGGAATAATAATTCACATAGTTCTGATACCGTTGATAGTTATCGCTCTTCGAAAGGCGAAATTGCTGCAAAATGAGTGATTTTGACAGGATTCTTAATGCGATTGCCGGGCGCAAAGGACAAAAAACGATCGTTGCGATAGACGGAAGATGCGGCTCCGGGAAAACCACCCTGGCGGATAAAATAGCCGGCATTGTGGACGCGGAGATCATCCATATGGACGACTTCTTTTTGCCGGCCGAGCTTCGGAGCGCCGGGAGACTCGGTGAAGCGGGGGGCAACATTCATTATGAACGCTTTCTTGACGAGGTGGTTGCCGGAATCAGAAGCGGGGAAGAATTTAAATACAGGAAATTCAGCTGCAAGGATATGGATTATGCCGGTGTGGCCGTCGTAAAAAACAAGCCGGTGATAATAGTTGAAGGAGCATATTCCCTGCACCCGCTGTATGACCATATATACGATATCAGGATTTTCTGCGACATCGACGGTGATGAGCAGAAGCGCAGGATAATAGCCCGGGAGGGCGCCGAGCGGTACCCCCAGTTCAGGGATAAATGGATCCCCATGGAGGAATTATACATCAGCAAATACCGTATTGCGCAGAAGTGCGACTTCCGTATTTACCCTTAGTAATCATCTTCAATCATAATATTATGCCCCATTGGTTCGCCGTGAGCCAATGGGGCATATTCCTTAAGCCAGTTCAACCGGCAGGCCCATATATGGCTTTTTGCCGGATACGCATTGAGCAAGTCATCCTGCGGGTATCCTATGGGTTGAGGGAGTTACTGCGCGGGGATATCTCCCTGCTTCGGATATAGATCATGGCGCAAACCAGAGAAGTGAACGGCATCGTAAAAAGCAGCCCGAAGCTTCCGACCAGAGCCTGCAGTATTTCAACAACGATCATTTCCCTGTTGAGCAGGCCGAGAAGCGAAGAGCTGTAGACGCTCAGCAGAAGAACGACCGAAAGGGAGCTGCCTATATAGGCCAGTATAAGGGTGTTTGCCATAGTGCCAAGAACGTCGCGGCCTATATTCAGACCCGAGCGGACAATGCTTTTGCGCGAGGGAGACCTGGATTCTTCATGGACCTCCCAAAGCGACGACGCGATCGACATGGCGACATCCATGATGGCTCCCATTGCGCCGATGATGATGGCGGCAAAGATAATGGCCCTCAGGTCGATCGGGTGCTCGGTGGGCAGATATGTGAGATAAACGGATTCCTCGTCCAGAAGTCCTGTAAGGGATAATACTTTGTCCATTATCACTGTCAGCAGACCCGTTACCGCGATTCCGCACAGGGACCCGATAGATGCGGCAAACGTCTTTTTGCTAAGGCCGTTGACCACAAGAAATGTCATCAGAACGGAATAGACACAGATCAGTATTGACCATAAATAGATATTTTTCCCCGAAAGTATTGCCGGGATGAACACCAGGAATATGGAAGCGCATGTGAACGCAAGCGAAAGGATGGTATTAAAGCCTTTCTTCCGCCCGAATATCAGGAGCGCGATGACAAAGAGCAATCCGAAGATCAGCAGGGAGTCCGAGCGAAGGTAATCCGAGAAATACCATTCGGCTTCGTCCACGTCGGACTTAATAAGCAGGACTTTGTCCCCTTTATTGACTTCGACGGCATTGCCGGCAGCGAAACTGTCGATAGTCTGCATGGCGGTGACCGATTCCCCTTTATAGGCGCCGCTCACCACATTTGCCCTGAAAATAATCGTTATATTGTCGATCGTCGTATTTTCGTCAAGATAAAATGATTCCACGTCGCGGCTTTCGATTTCCTGGACGGTGGCTTTAACGACCTCCTGGGCATATTCGTCGTCGAAAAGGAAAAGCCCGCGCGTCGCGGTTTTGTTCCCGACATAAAGCAGCAACACAGAAATTGCGATGATTATCAGATAAGAGATAATGTTAGAAGGTATGGAGCGGTTCCGGTCCGTTCGTTGCATGATAACCTCCGATATACCGGAATATCCGGTTGTAAAGAGTGCTTATGTAAAAAAGCACTATCAGAAAAAATGAGTACTGACTTAAATATAATATATCCGGACAGCCATAGCAACTAATATTTTCGGCGCTTTTCGAACTGAATCCGTTTAAAAGTGGTTGAGTTCCGATAAACCGCATGATGGAAAAAGGACCAAATTAAAAAGGCGCGGTTATTGACATATATAGCAAACTGATGTAATATATTGTGTACAAGCCCATGGTCAGACACAATATATTGCGATTGACAAGGGTTTGATGGATAAAGAAGGGGATGTTTGGCTGCATGCTGAAGCAAATAATAAAGCGTGACCGCTCGTATGATACGTTCAGAAAGGAGAAGATCGTCCTTGCGATCTTTAAGGCCGCGAGCGCAGTCGGCGGCAACGATTTTGCCACTTCGGAGAAGCTGGCGGACGAAGTTATCAGAATAGCGGAAGAGCGCTATCCGGACGGGATTGCCGAAGTCGAGGGGATACAGGACATTGTTGAAAAGGTGCTGATCGAGGCGGGACATGCCAAAACGGCAAAGGCCTTCATTCTGTACCGCGAAAAGAGGCGTTCCGCGAGAGAAGCGAACGCTCTTATCGGCGCGACGATCAACATGTTTTCCGAATATCTGGACGACAAGGACTGGCGGATAAACGAAAACGCCAACACGCAAAAGTCGATTAACGGATTGAACAATTATGTGCGTGAAGCTTTTACAAAGAACTACTGGCTCCATGAAGTCTATCCGGAGGATATCCGCAGCGCGCACATATCGGGCGACATCCACATCCACGACCTGGGATTCTTCGGCCCCTATTGCGCCGGATGGGACTTAAAGCAGATTCTTATAAACGGATTCGGAGGAGTGCCGGGCAAGGTTGAATCAAAACCACCGAAGCACCTGCGCTCGCTTCTCGGACAGATAGTCAACTCAACCTTCACAACCCAGGGCGAAACCGCGGGGGCACAGGCATGGTCGTCCTTCGACACCTATTGCGCGCCCTTTATCCGCTACGATAATATGGACTACAAAGCGGTCAAGCAGGCGCTGCAGGAGTTTGTGTTCAACCTGAACGTGCCCACAAGGGTTGGTTTCCAGTGCCCGTTTTCAAACCTGACGTTCGATATCGTTCCTCCGCGCACCCTCAGGGACGAGAATGTGATCGTGGGCGGTGAGGTTAAGGCCGAAAAATACGGCGACTTCCAGAAGGAGATGGACATGCTCAACATGGCTTTCTGCGAAGTCATGCTGGAGGGTGACGCCAAGGGAAGGGTGTTTACATTTCCGATACCCACAATCAACGTCACCAAGGATTTCGACTGGGAGAGCCCGGTCATCGACAAGTTTATGGAAATAACCTGCAAATACGGAATTCCGTATTTCTCAAACTACATCAATTCCGACCTGTCGCCCGAGGACGCGCTGTCGATGTGCTGCCGCCTGCGCCTTGACACCAAGGAGCTCCGCAAGAGGGGCGGAGGACTGTTCGGATCGAATCCCCTGACAGGATCGATCGGGGTTGTCACAATCAACCTGCCACGTATAGCATACCTGTCGAAGACCGAGAGCGAGTTCAGAATACGGCTTTGGCAGCTAATGAACATAGCGAAAAACAGCCTTGAAATAAAAAGAAAGATCATAGAGCAGCAGACTGAGAAGGGCCTTTACCCGTACTCCGCCCATTACCTGCAAGGCATCAAGCAAAGGACGGGCTGCTATTGGTACAACCATTTCAACACGATCGGCCTTATCGGCATGAACGAGGCCTGCCGCAACCTTCTGGGGCCGGAAATCGATCTGACCACCACGAAGGGTCAGGAGTTTGCGATCAGCACTCTCAACTATATGAGAGACGTCATCAAGGACATACAGGATGAAACGGGCCATTACTATAACCTTGAGGCGACACCCGCTGAGGGAGCCAGCTACCGGCTCGCAAAGAAGGATAAAGAAAGATTTCACGACATCATAACGGCCGGTGATAAGGTGCCGTATTATACAAACTCTTCGCATCTTCCCGTCGGATACACCGACGACATTTTCGAAACCCTCGACCTGCAGGACGAGCTGCAGTCGCTCTATACGGGCGGCACCGTATTGCACCTGTATTTAGGAGAACAGGTCGGGAACCGCGAGACCGCAAAACGGCTTATCCGGAAAATATTCACAAATTATAAACTGCCGTATATATCGCTGACTCCGACGTTCTCCGTCTGCGGCGACCATGGATATATCTCGGGCGAGCATTTCAGCTGTCCCGAGTGCGGCGAGCCGACCGAGGTGTACAGCCGTGTCGTCGGCTATCTGAGGCCGGTCCAGAATTTCAACGACGGCAAGAAGGAAGAATACCGGGAGAGGAAGAAATACGTGATCAGGGCAGAAGCGGTATGATTGTTTCGGGAATGGCAAAGAGTTCCCTGGTGGATTATCCGGGGCTTGTTTCCTGCGTGCTGTTCCTGCCCGCATGCAATTTCGACTGCTTTTATTGCCACAACCGGTCGTTGATTGACGGAACCCACGACGTTATAGATTTGGATTATGTCGAAGATTTTCTGCGCAAGCGTTCCGGCTTGCTGGACGCGGTGGTGATAACGGGAGGAGAGCCGACATTGCACAAAGACCTGCTCCCGTTTATCCGGACGATCAGGGAGCTCGGCTACAAGGTAAAGCTCGACACCAACGGGTCCTCGCCCGAGGTGGTCGAAGAACTGATCAGGGAGCATGCATGCGACTATTACGCGGTCGATTATAAAGCGCCTTCCCATCGATACGCCGAAGTCGCAGGGAAGGGCGCCGACGCCGGGAAAGTGCTTGAAACGATAAATTTGCTTCTAGCTTCCGGGGTCGACTTCGAGGTCAGAACCACGGTAATTCCCCAATTGAGCGAAAGCGATCTGACGGAAATGGCAAGGGAGCTGCCCGTCGTGCCGAGGTATGTACTGAACCCTTACCGCAAGCCGGAGAAATACAAGTTATGCGATCTTGGCAGGATTGAGAAAACTCCCTATACCCCGCAGCAAATCGGTAAGTTAGCCGAAGCCGTCCGCCCTATACAACCGAATGTCGTTTAGTAAGAAGAGGTAAGAAGAGTTTTTTACGCGAAGAATTTCATTTTACCTAAAGAAAAACCGCCGTCGAATTGCACGAACGGCGGTTTAAGTATCTAAAACATAAAGGCAACGAAGCGTCAGGTCGCCGTGTTTGATATTTGAGAGAGAAGTTCTGCCGGCGACTTCCCGGATTGCTTGACGGCTTTGTACAAAGCGTCCATTTCAGCTTTTTCCCGGGAGGCAAGGAGTTCTTTTTTTCGGGCGCTTAAGCTGCTTATCCTTTTTTGGTAATAAGCAATTTTCTCTTCTATTTCGGCGATCTGATCATTGATTGATTTGATGGGGTTTCTTACGCCTCTCGGCATGCTTTTCACTCCAATCATTGTGATTTGGTACTTAATTATAGTCACAATAATCGGAATATATTCCATATTTTATAATCTCATCTATTATAAATAACTTTCATTGTCGGCAAGAATAAGCTTCGGCCTTTCTTCGGCTTTTGTAATTTCAATAATTGCGGTGCTGTTCCTTTTTTCTTTCGCCTTATAAAGCGCCTTGTCGGCCGAATAGATAAGATCTACGATATTGAAACTGGCATTCGGAATAACGGAACAGATACCGATGCTTATGGTTATGTCGTGCACTTTTTCACGATCTTTCCATCTGAGCCGATGACCCTCAACCCGTTTTCTGAGCAATTCCGCAAATACGTAGGCTGAGCCCCGTTCGGTATTGGGCATTACGATTACGAATTCTTCTCCGCCGTATCTCGCAATAATATCGGATTCTCTTCTGACGGTCTTTTTCAGAAGGTTGCTGATTTGAACAAGGCATTCATCGCCGGTCGGGTGACCGAAAAGATCGTTGAACTCTTTGAAATTGTCCACATCTATTATCATAAACGAAATTGAAAGCTGTTCCCGAAGGCAGCGGTTCCATTCGGTTTCGAGCATTTCGTCGAGCTTCCTTCTGTTGTAAAGCCCGGTCAGACTGTCGTAATAAGAGAAATATTCAAGCTGCTTGTTAAGCTCTTCCAGTTCTCTGTTTTTCTTTTCAATAATTATTTTGATGACGGTTTCTCTGTATTTGTTAAAGAAGAGGATGCGGGACAAAACGTATGCCACAATAAGTGAAAGCGTGCTGCCAAGGACATACAGGAGACTGGACCCGTAATAATGCCATAAAAGCAATGACATTACCAGATAGATTGCATGCACCGGCAGTGTAATAAGGATAAGCCTTTTGGAGGGGAAGAAAAACAGGATCGAGATCATGAACGTCAGCAGCCCGTAAGTCTGGCTGCCCCGTTTGGTAAGATAAAGCTCATATAGTGAAATAAGGCTGTGAAGGAAAAGATAAAAAATTAAAAAAATGCTCAATGAAATTGTTATCTTTTTTACATTTGCGGCGACATCTTTACCGACTTTTCTGAGATAGAGATACTCCGCAAGAATGGTGGCAATTGATAAAGCCCGCCAAAGCAAAAAACCAGGATTAAATATGCTGAAAACTTCCGAAGCAATGTAAAAGGAAGTGATGGCAGCCGCGGTCAATTCCACAAGAATAGCCAGCAGCAGGAAAATATTGACGCGAAACAGATTTTCGCGGCAGATTTCCGTGTAGAATTCCTGTTCATATTCGGCAGGTATCTTATTGCTGAAGAAGGTTTTTAGATTATTGATCATATGCACACCCGCATTTAAAACTTCCTGCAGTGAAAAACGGTTAGTGGAAGAATTGTATCATTTACGGTTCGGTTATTCAATAGCGTAATAAAATTATAAGGATTGGTATCGAAAAACAGTCGAATATGGGATTTAAAACCTATGGTTTAATTAATGTTTAGTATCTGTCAAGGCTGCACTGATCTGACAAACCGTATAAATGCTTCTATTCCGCGGTCGTCCTGCTTGAACACTCCCGCATCTTCAAGACAACGGATAAAAACCCCGCCGACTTCCCGCTTTAATACGGCATCCACGTTGTCTGCGGTAATTATGTGCCTGTTCCGTATTTCTTTTGCCCATTCGGAGTGGGATGCAATCAGCGGATCGTTTATATCCCTTCGGCCGGTCAGCGCTTCGGCTACAAGCGACAGTTCATGCCTGAGCCGCGAAGGAAGGACCGCAAGTCCCATTGCCTCAATAAGTCCGATGTTTTCCTTCTTTATATGATGATGCTCCGGGTGCGGATGAAAGATACCCAGAGGATATTCCGCGCTTGTCCGGTTGTTGCGGAGGACCAGATCAAGCTCATACCTGCCGCCGCGCATTCTGGCAATCGGGGTAATGGTGTTGTGGGGGATGCCGTCGGTTTCCGGGAATATTTGCGCCGATGAGTCGCTATATTTTTTCCATGAAGCAAGAATTTTATTTGCCAGAACGCAAAGGCGTTTACTGTCGTCGGCCCTTAAGCGAAGCACGGAGAGGGGCCAGTGTAAAATACCGACCTCAATATCATCGAAACCGGGAAAAGCGAAAGTCATAATCACTTTCGCATTCTCCATCGGGAAGACGTGCCTTCCGCCCTGGAAATGCTCGTGGGAGAGGATCGAGCCGCCGACGATAGGAAGATCGGCGTTTGATCCGACAAAATAATGCGGGAACTTTTCTATAAATGAAAATAGCTTTCTGAAGCAGGTTCCGTCGATCGTCATGGGCTTGTGGACGGCGTTCAGCACGATGCAATGCTCGTTGTAGTACACGTAGGGAGAGTACTGGAAGCCCCATTTCTCGCCGAGAATGTCGATTGGGATGATGCGGAGGTTCTGGCGCGCAGGGTGGTCTATCCTGCCGGCATAGCCTTCGTTTTCGGCGCAAAGCTGGCACGCGGGGTAAGCCGCGCTTTTCGACGCACCGGCCATGGCGATGGCGCGGGGATCCTTTTCGGGCTTTGAAAGGTTGATGGTTATTTCGATTTCGCCGTATACACTTGGAACCGTCCATTTTACATCCCGTGAGATGCGGTATTGCCTGATGTAATCGCTCAGTACGGCAAACCTGTAGAACCAGTTTGTCGCGGCTTCCGGACCACCGGCATTATACAAATTCCAAAACTTTTTGATTACCGCGGAAGGCGCGGGCGTAACGCAGCCCATTATTTTCGTGTCAAGCAAATCCCGCTCTGTCTGCGAGTCGGAAATGATGCCTCTTTCAACGGCATCGTCCAGGATTATTTTCAACAGCTCTTCCAACGGCATGTCCGGCGTCGCGGCTTCGGGGTTCACCGGTTGTTCCAGGCCCACCGTACTGAGAATATTGTTGAATGCCCATATTTCATCTTCTTCGGACAGAAGTCCTTTTTTCAGCGCATACTTGACAATTCCGCGTATCGCCGTGCTTGCGTTCGCTTTTTCAGTATCCATAGACTCTCCCGGGGCCCGGTTATTGCACCCAACAAGAGGACGGTTAGCGTGAAATTCCTCTTTGGCAGCTTAGTGTCGTGCATTGCACGTGCCAGCTGTGAAAGGAACATAAACTGTTCTTTTGTTGGGCTTTGCGATCCCCTATTTGGTTAGAATAGTTCGGTACCGCCGTGTGAGCGGATCGTGAGGACGCGGCAGCTGCCGGGACCGGTAAGCGACTCGATTCCGGAACGGAACTCCCCGAGCCCGGCGAGAGGCACGAACGCCTGGATGGTGCCCGCAAAGCCGCCGCCGTGGATCCTGCATGCACCCTCTCCCGCGAGAAGCTTTTCGCAGTAGGAGAGGGCAAGCGCGGCGGGCTGCTCACGGCAGGCGCCGGAAGGATATATGTTTTGCAAAAGCATCCAGCTCGATTTTCCGCTTTCGCGTATAAGCGAGAGGAATTCGGGAAAATCTCCGCGCCTGAGCGCCGCTGCTTCCAGGTGCGCTCGCTCGTTGTCCGCGAAGAAGTGCATTGCCCGAAGAATGGCGCGGTCGGCAGCTTTTCCGCGAAGCTTCGGTATTGAAGCGTAGAACTCGGAGGGATCGACTTCGCGAAGTCTGGATTTGCCGAAGAATTGCGCCACCTGCATCATTTCGGCGGGGATGGATGCATACTCGTCGTTAAGGTCGGCATGATATGAGCCGGTGTCGATAATGCATATTGCATGGCCGAATGAAGAAAAGTCGACCGTCAAGCGGTCCACTCTGGGCCCGGCGGGGTCCATGAAATCGATTTCGGATATACCTCCCAGAGCGGAGGCCATCTGATCCATAAGGCCGCAGGGCTTGCCGAAGTGCACGTTTTCCGAATACTGGCCCGCTTTTGCCAGATCGACGGGCGAAATCGCGCCGCCATTGAACAGCCCGTTTAACACCGTAGCTATGAGCACCTCGAAAGCCGCGGAGCTTGACAGGCCCGAGCCTCCGGGTACCTCGTTCTCGGTAACGGCGTCGAATCCGCCGATATTCCAACCTTTGTCTGAAAAGTACTCCGCAATTCCCCTTACCATGGCGGTGGAATGCCCGCGCTCGGAAACCTGCGGTGAAAGGTTGTCCAGATCGACCACAACGGGCGGGTATTTGCTTGACAGGATATTTATATGATTCCTGCCGTTTGGCTTTGCGAGAGACAGCGCCTCAAGAGACACGGCGGCGGCGAGCACCCTTCCCTGCTGGTGGTCAGTGTGGTTGCCGCCGATCTCGGTCCTTCCGGGCGCGCTGAAGAGCCTGGCTCCTTCCGGAGAACCGAAGCTCGACCTGAAAAAATCCGTAAGCGCCGAGCGCTTTACGGGGTCTGCCATGTAACATGTCTCCGAAGATCGGGTTGTATTGTTATGCATGATCGAACCCTCCAATAAACCGTTAACTGATCCGGGCCGGCGAAATAAAAAGATAATAAAAATGCTGTTTTATAAATGAATTGATAAGAAAAAATTGCAACAGAAGCCATGCTGGATTATACCATGTTATACCATACAAATAAATATAATCCAGCTGTACTCTACATGTCAACCGCTATTTCGTCATTATCAACAGAACATGTCATGCAATTTGCGCTATGTATTTCCATTTACGATAGCCTATGGTATAATCAAGAAGTAAATGCCACTGATAATGAAGTCAAACCATGGATTTCAAGGAGGGAGATACGGATGCCGAAAATTACTTTTATGGGTGCAGGAAGTACTGTGTTTGCAAAGAATGTTTTAGGAGACTGTATATTGACCCCCGCATTGAGGGACTCTGAACTCGCTTTGTACGATATAGATGAGCAGAGACTGGCAGAGTCGGAAAACATGCTGAATAATATAAACAAGAATAACGGCAATCATGCGAAAATAATCGCATATACCGACAGGAAAAAGGCGCTCAGGGGCGCGGATTATGTTGTCAACGCCATTCAGGTCGGAGGGTATGAGCCGTGTACGGTCATAGACTTTGAAGTGCCGAAGAAATACGGGCTGAGACAGACTATTGCGGATACGCTTGGAATCGGCGGAATCTTCAGGGCTTTGAGAACAATTCCGGTGCTTTTCGATTTTGCGAGGGACATCGAAGAAGTATGCCCGGACGCCTGGTTTCTCAATTATACAAATCCTATGGCGATATGCACGGGAGCGATGCTGAGATATACGGGGGTCAAGACGGTCGGACTGTGTCACAGCGTACAGGTTTGCGCTCCGACTCTTCTAAAGTCTGTCGGTATGGAGAGCGATATACCCAATGTGCAGTGGAAAATCGCCGGAATAAACCACATGGCATGGCTGCTCGAAATAACAAAGGACGGCAAGGACCTTTATCCTGAAATAAAACGGCGCTCAAAGGAAAAAGGAGCTCCGGACTGGGACAGGGTAAGGCACGAAATAATGCATACTTTCGGTTATTATGTGACCGAATCAAGCGAACATAATGCCGAATACATGCCTTATTTTATAAAGTCCAAATATCCCGAGCTCATTGAGAGATATAATATTCCTCTTGATGAGTATCCCAGGCGCTGTGTCCATCAAATTGAAGGGTGGAAGCGAATAAGGGACAGCCTTGTAAACAACAAAGACCTGACGCACGAGCGGACGAGAGAATATGCGTCATACATAATGGAGTCAATGGAGACCGGAAGCCCGTATAAAATAGGCGGAAATGTTCTGAACAACGGCTTAATAACGAACCTCCCCAAAGAGGCTTGCGTTGAAGTTCCCTGCCTTGTCGACAGAAGCGGCGTCCAGCCGTGCTATGTGGGCGCATTGCCGACTCAGCTTGCGGCGCTTAACATGACGAACATCAATGTTCAGCTGCTGACAATCGAAGCTGCGGTGACATTAAAGAAAGAGTATATATATTATGCGGCAATGCTCGACCCGCACACATCGTCGGAGCTCACAATCGATGAAATCAAGGCAATGTGCGATGACCTTATCGAAGCGCACGGGTCCTGGCTGCCTAAGTTCAAGTAAGTATAGCGCATAAAATTGCGTAACCGCTTTGCAATAAAGCGGTTACTTTTTATGCGTCCGGCAAGGGAGAAGGCTAACGGGTGAACGCCCCGAGCACGTGGTAGCGGGCCGTGTATAGTCTTAAGTTAAGGATAAGGGAAAGAGGGCCCAACATGTTTGCACATTGAGCCCTCTGATGAGGTCATATAATGTATGAATGATCGGAGCCGTATAAAAGGGGACTTATTTGATTTTAGAAAACAGCCGGTAAATCGTAATAATAGCTTGTTCTCTCGTGTAATTTTTCAGCGGGTCAAAGCGGTTGTTTCCGGTTCCGTTCATTATCCCCAATTCGACAACTTTATCGATACCGTCCTTAGCCCAGGAAGCGATGCTGCCGGAATCGGCAAAGTCCGTCTTCCGACCCGTTGTACTGACCCCGAGAAGATTTGCCGTGCGGGCAAGCATTACCGCCGCTTCCTGCCTTGTGATATCGGCATACGGGTCAAAGGTTCTGTTGCCTTTACCGGTGATGATTCCCAGTGCGCTTGCCACTAGCACATCCTGATCCGCAGAGTCGATGAATGGATAGGTCCTTATAACGTCATAGTAGTCCTTACCAAGCTTTTCTTTGACAACATCGGAGATATCTTTACCCTCGACCGCCTCAATGAGGTTTATGACTAGCCATGCAAACTCCTTGCGGTTTATATTTCTCGTGTACATATTTTGCAGCTTTACGGGGACAAGGTTTTCCTTGATGGCTTCTACGACTTCCGGGTGCGCCCAGGAACTCATGTCTTCGGGCTGCGGGAGTTCGGGCTTGTATTCGATTTTCGCAAAGCCGTATTTATCGCCTTCTTTGATGATCATATACTCTGTTATGGAATCATATATGCTGCTTGCAAAGTAGTTTTCAATATCCAGATTTTCAGAACCTTTAACTATATTTCCTTTCCTGTCAATTATATAGTATTTTTCCCCGTCATATGCCAAGGCAAGACCGTTATTAAAGTCGGACGCATCCAAATACTTGTTTTCGATAACGACATTTCCCTTATCGTCAAGAAATCCGTATGTATTGTCCTGCATGAAACCAATTAGGCCTTCACTATATGTACTCAGGTATTCATATTCAAAGGGAATTACGACATTACCGTTCTTGTCGATCATTCCATATTCTCTGGAGGCGTTTCCAACAGTAACAGTACCGGTTTCTCCAAAAAATCTATATTCAGTACCATGTTCGTTATATTTTAATGATGTATAAATAGGTGGAATTACAAACTCACCGGTTTTATCTATAAATCCATATCTATACCAGATCTCTTCATCGACATAAATCCCTACAGGTGCCAAACCTTGATTGAATGGATAAACTTCAAATATATCTTCGGGGGAATATCCGGCAACGTCGATTGAATTAAGCTCTTTATTTTTATCATCGAAATTAAAGATCAAAACGTCGTATGTGTCTGGATATCTGCCTATCAAAGTACCCTCAGTAGGAGAATAAAATACATATAAAGACGAAGGAAACCCATAATCTGATTCAAAGTCAATATACTTGCCTGTATAGTCAAAAATATTTCCGTCGATGTTGATGTAACCATTGTAGTATCTGTATTCGGAAGTATAATCGAAATAATGCTCATAATACTGGTCAACACAGAACTCCCGATCTTCGCCTAAGACATTGATATAAAATTGCGTATAGTCTCCGTTCCTGTCAACACTCCCAATTATGTACCCAGGTTGATCTTCCACCGGCTCCCGTTCTTCAGATAAATATGTCACATTATCACTATATGTACCTACGATTGCTAACCCTTCACTGAATGATGCAGCAATATCGTATTTGAATGGAATGACGACATTATTATCGGTGTCGATAAAACCCCATTTTCCATCCTTCTTTACTGCCGCCAATCCTTCGCTGAAATCCTTTGCATCTTCATAAACGGGAGGAATTATCTCAGTCACGCTTAAGATGCCGTATCCTTCTTCAGCCGCAAATGCATATACAGGGAGACATGCAGCAATTAATACCATTACCAAAAAAAGTGTAAAAGCTTTTCTTACAAATCTCTTCATAATAACCTCACCTTATCCAAATATGTTGACTTTCCAAAAATATGTTTCTCGAGAATAATGGATATATAATAGTGCAGAACATACACTTCAAATTTTATTATTTCTTCACCCTCCCTAGATACAAAATTAATTATTTACTTAATATTACAATAATGCCCATATTGTACCAGTTATCCCTTATAAAGTCAACAAAGCCTTATCGTAATAAGCAGCGCAAATTTGTTATGTTAATATTTTAGTTTTCATCTCGATTTGTTATTTATTATGTCTTTGTTGTATGGTAAACTAAACTAAATTAGTAAATGGGTGTAAAGTGCACTGAAAAAGGAGGTAAACCTGAAATGTCAATTCAAGTCGCAAAAACGAGATCGGGACTGGTCTCAGGGGTTGAGATACCCGGAAAGGGAATAACAGTATTTAAAGGAGTTCCTTTTGCGGCGCCCCCTGTCGGAGAGCTGCGCTGGAAGCGTCCGCAGCCCGCGCCCGCATGGGACGGCGTCCTGAAGGCTGACAGCTTTAAGCCGGCTGCGTGGCAGTTGTACCACAAAAAGGGCTCTTTTTACGACAGGGAATGGGGGCACAAACCATTTGAACGCAGCGAAGACTGCCTCTATCTGAACATATGGACACCGGCAAAATCCGAAGATGAAAAGCTTCCGGTTGCGGTATGGATATACGGCGGCGGCTATATGTCAGGTTTTGCCCATGAGAACGAATTCGACGGCGAAGCGTTTGCCGGCAAGGGTGTCGTCTATGTATCCATCAACTACAGGCTGAACGTTTTCGGATATCTTGCGCACCCTGACCTCGAAGATGAAGACGGGCTTTCAGGCAACTACGGGCTGTACGACCAGATAGCTGCCGTGAGGTGGGTCCACGATAACATCGCCGCATTTGGCGGTGATCCTGAAAACATTATGGTTTTCGGGCAGTCCGCAGGGGCAGGTTCAACGGTAGCCCTTTTCTGCTCTCCCCTTACGAAAGGCGCAATGCACAAGGTGGTCGTACACAGCGGAATGGGTCATTTCCTGACGAAAGACTTTGTCTACGAGGTCGGCAAACAGTTCGCTGAACACTGCGGATACAAATCCCCCGTCGATATGCGGGACCTCCCCGCGGAAAAGCTTATGGAGTATTACTCGACTTTTACTCCGCAAGTCAGCCTGGACCGTACCATTCGTCTTCCTTTCGGCCCATATATCGACGGCTGCGCCCTCCTCGAAAGCTACCAGGATTGCATACAAAACGGCAACTACAACGATGTGCAGTTCCTGATGGGCTCCACCAAGGACGACATGGCCGGCAACTCGCCGATTCCATGGATGCCGCAGGCTCTCCATAACAACATGCGCGACTTCATATTGCTGAACGAAGCCCATGGCAGAAAAGACAGCTATCTGTATTTCTTCAGCCGGCCATTACCGGGTGATGATTCCGGTTCCTGGCACTCATGCGACCTTTGGTATATCCACGGCACTCTCTCAAGATGCTGGCGCCCGTTCGAAGAATATGATTACATGCTTTCCGACACTATGGTAACCTACTGGACAAACTTTATGAAGAAGGGTGACCCCAACGGCGAAGGACTCCCGGAATGGCGTCCCTATAAAAAGGATGATAACTTTATAATGGTTTTCGGAGACAAATATATCGGTCAGGGCGAGCCCGAATTCAACCCGAACCCCGATCCGAACTCCGCCCGCTGGCGTATAGTTGACGATCAGCATGTTTGACGCCGCGGCATCCGTACACCATACATAAACTTAGCAGCAGACTTGAGTACGAAAGAGATTTAGAACCCGAACTTAAGGATGGCTTCAGCGTCATCTGATTCGAAGCTAATCGATACTTACTAACTTAAAGGTTAACAGGAGGTCTCAAATGGCTAAATTTTCAGACCTTGACAAACTCCTGCAGGGGTTTGTCGACGGGGGGCTGCCCGGATGCGGGATGCAAATCACGCAGAAAGGAAACACAATTTACGAGGGCTATTTCGGCTATTCAGATATCGAAGCCAAAAAGCCCGTGACAAGCAAATCAGTCTTCCGTATGGCGTCGATGTCAAAAATCCCGCTGTATACGACGCTCATGATGCTGTTCGAGCGCGGTAAGTTCCTGCTCAGCGATCCCATTTACAATTATTTTCCGGAGTGGAAAAACACGAAGAAGTACGTCAAGGATCCAAACGGCCATATCAGAATCGTACCGACGGAAGGTCCGATCACTATTCGGGACTGCATGTCGATGAAATGCGGGCTCCCGTACTGCCATGTTCCGTCGCAGACCAATAACCCGACACTTAAGGCAATGCAGAAATATATGCAGCCGTTGTGGGACAAAGGGCATTACACCCTGCGGGAGCACATTGCCGCAATGTCTGAAGTCCCTCTTGCGTTCGAGCCCGGCACGCACTATCTGTACGGCTTCTCAAGCGAGCTTGCCGCAGGCATTGTCGAAGCAGTGTGCGACAAGCCGATCGACGACGTGTTCCGTGAAATGCTGTTTGAACCGCTTGAAATGGAGGATACGGGCTCCCATTATTTTGGGGACATTCAGGAACGCATGGTCAAACAGTATAACAAAACCTCAGACGGAAAGCTGATGCCCGGAGCCAACAGGTTTGACGATGGTTTTCTGCCGGGGCCCGAGCATCAAAGGGGCTGGGCACGGCTCTTCTCCACCGTCAACGACTTTTCCAAGCTGATGCAGATGCTTGCAAACGGCGGCGTCTATAACGGCAGGCGCATTATGGGCCGCAAGACTATTGACCTTATGCGCGCCAACGGCCTGGACGAAATTGCGCTTAAGGATTTTGAGGAAACATATAATGCAGGGTACGGTTATGGTTACGGTGTACGTACACTTATCGACAAGGATAAAGGAAACCATAACGGTTCCCTCGGCGCGTTCGGCTGGACGGGCGGCTTTGGCACCTGGTGCGAGGCCGATCCGACCGAAGCGGTCTCGATAGTATACATGCACAACATGATGCCGAACGAAGAGTTATATTACCACCATCGCGTAAGAAATGTCGCATATGGCTGTTTGAAGTAGAGGTGACGGAGATGAGCAGTTATAAAGATCTTGATGCGCTTTTGCAGAAATACGTCGACGACGGTCTGCCGGGTTGTGCCTGCATCATAGCCAAAAAGGGAGAGATCCTTTACGAGAATTACTTCGGTTGGGCCGACATAGAGAACAAAAAACCTCTGACAGCCGATAATGTTTTTCGTCAGGCATCTCTTACAAAAATAGCGATGTACACTGTCGCAATGATGCTGTACGAACAAGGCAAGTTCCTGATGAGCGATCCTATTTATGAGTATTTTCCGGAGTGGCGCAATTCCACGAAAATGGTATGTAAGCCAAACGGCGAAGTCGATATCGTGCCGGTCGAGCATCCGATCACCGTCAAGAACATCATGAACATGACATGCGGATTGCCGTACGACATGATCATGGGAGACGTCCCTGTCGGGCATCCGGTTTCGGAGGCAATGGCCAGGGCTATGGAGCCCCTGCGCGAAAAAGGGCATTACACCTTGCGCGAGCAAATCAAGGCCATATCGCAGGTTCCTCTCGCATTCGAACCCGGTACGCGTTGGCTGTACGGCTTTGCAAGCGAGCTGACGGCCGGACTTCTTGAGGTCATCTGCGGGAAACCGGCGGAAGTTGTTTTAAAGGAGATGCTTTTTGATCCTCTTGGAATGGACACTTCGGCAAACTTCTTCTTCGGCGACCTTGAGGACCGGCTTGTAAAGAACTATTATCTGAAGCCCGGCAAGAAACTGGGGGACCCGGACGCGCTGACGACCCCTCCTCCGGAGCGCGACGCAAAGTTCCACGGTCCGCTCGGAACGGTGAGCGGCTTTTCCAGGGTTATTTCCAACTGCCGCGATTATACAAAACTGATGCAGATGCTTGCAAACGGCGGCGAATACAACGGAGAACAGATAATAGGCCGCAAAACGATCGATCTGATGCGTACGAACACAATTTCCGACACAATGATCCGCGATGATTACTGGAACACGTACCTGTCAGGCTACGGCTATGGTTACGGAGTTCGCACCATGTCGCATCCGTATGAAGGACAGCATAACGGCTCGCTCGGAGCCTTCGGCTGGACCGGCGGTTCGGGCACATGGGCGGAGGCTGATCCGTCCGAGGGCGTTTCGATAGTGTACATGCACAACCTTCAGCCGAATCTGGAGGAATATCACCATCTGCGTTTACGCGCCACGGCATATGGCTGTATCGAGTAAGTAAAATCACGATTCATACAATAGGAACACCGCAATACGAGTTTTCTTCTTTTCCGGAATAACGAACTCGTATTGCGGTGCTTTTTATATAAAAATCACGTTTTCTGATTCTGTTTATTGATTTGTCAAAGCAGTCCTATTTAACTGGAAGGTACCGTCAAGATTTTTTCGCAAATTCGTTTGCAGCCAGCTATAGATAACGTTAACCAGCAATGAAATCCGACGTTAAGTCGGTTATTTCCAGGTGCTTCATATTGAGATATTTCTTGTTACCCCACTGAGTTCCGGCCACGTGCCGAAGTCGAGCGCAGACCAGCATCAGTGCTGAGTTCCCATCCGGAAATGTACCTACGACTCTCGTTCTTCGGCGGATCTCGCGATTCAGGCGTTCAAGTACATTGTTGGTCCTGATTCGCATCCAGTGCTCGGATGGAAAATCTGCATAGGTTAGTGTCTCATCGATTCCGGCCTCGACCTTAGCCGCTGCTTCTTTTAGCTTCATTTCTCTGAGAGCAGCAACCACTGCTCTGGCTTTCTCTCTGGCTGCTGCTTTACTCTCCTGAGCATGTATCACTTTTAACATCTTAGCCACAACCTTTACTTTAGATCGTGGTACAACGGATAAGACATTTCTGTAAAAGTGAACGGTACAGCGTTGGTATTTGGCATCCGGATAGACCTCACCAACTGCCTCAAGCATACCATGGCATTTATCGCCCACTATGAGTTTTACTCCCTCGAGTCCTCTACCTTTCAGCCATTTGAAAAACTCTATCCAACTTGCCTTGTCTTCTTTCATTCCTTCAGCTGCTCCGAGGACTTCCCGATAGCCATCCTCATTAACTGCGATGGCAATTAGAATACTTACATTCTCATATTCGCCACCCCAGTTACGTTTCAGGTATATACCATCTACGTAGACGTAAGGATATTTACCACCCTTCAGAGGGCGGTTACGCCATTCTTCTATATGTAAGTAGGCTTTCTTATTCAACTCACTGATCGTGGCCGGGGAAACCTTCGCTCCCCACAAAGCCTCAGTAATATCCTCAACTCTTCGGACTGAAACTCCAGCCAGGTACATCTCCATAAGAGCTTCCTCAACGGAGCTCTCTCGTCTGCGGTAACGCTCGATTATCGCTGTTTCAAACGATACCCCCTTGAGCTTGGGAATCTTCAGGTGTACTTCTCCGGAAGTGGTCATCAGCTTTCGATCGTAATGTCCGGATCGATAACCTTGTCTGGCCTCTGTGCGCTCGTACTTAGCTGCGTTGGTAAGGTTCTGGGCCTCCTGTTCAAGAAAATTATTCAAGGTCTCCTCGACGCTGCTACGAACCAGTTCTTTCAGTTCAGTCTTGATGATCTCTTCGTTTAGCTGTATAATTTTGAGTGTGCTCGCAGCACATGGACATAGTTTGCAGTCTCCTTTTCGTAGAGTTTGTGTGTGGTAACCTTATTCTACCATCTGGCTGCAAACTTATCCTCTTTTATTTGATTTTGAATTTGCGAAAATTATTGTACCTTATTCATATGGAGCTAAAATCGTCAGTGTTTGCTTCTCTTCAGCCTTAACAAAATGGCCCTGAAGAATACTTAAAGTAACTAAAACGGGAAAAAACACAGCAAAAAATCTAACGACTGATTTCACCGGTTTAACCCACCTTTCATCGAAGGATGCTGCTGCGGCATCTTAAGCGCGGGCTTAAGTGAGCTCTTTCTTGGTTATATATTATCCTTTCTAAATATTATGGTATCGCCCTCTAAAATTCCCCCATGCTGCTTCATTGTATAATTTATCAGGTTTTTAGCCGCTTCTCGTTTTTCCAACAATGAGCAATCAGGTGTTAAAAGAGCACCCGCAGCCATTCTCAAGGGGAATTTCCCTTAAGAGAGTATTTTTCCACCTAAAAATACACCTTTTTACCACAGATCCCTTGCGATTTTCAAAGCTCGTATATTTGAATCTTCATGTCAGTCTTGAGGATCCACAAATTGTCCTGAAAGATTTTGAACATGAAAATGCCCCTGACAGCTGTATTACCAACTGCCAGGGGCTGTATGGTTAACAAGCTTAGTTTTTATTAAGCTTGATCATTAACCAAAATACCTGTCAAGAAGTCCTTTGAAAGCCTTACCGTGTCTTGCTTCGTCCTTTGCCATTTCGTGGACGGTGTCGTGGATTGCGTCAAGGTTCGCGGCTTTAGCGCGCTTTGCAAGGTCATACTTGCCGGCGGTTGCGCCGTTTTCGGCGGCGACTCTCATTTCAAGGTTTTTCTTTGTGCTGTCCGTTACAACCTCGCCCAGGAGTTCGGCGAACTTCGCGGCATGCTCGGCTTCCTCATATGCGGCCTTCTCATAGAACGCGCCGATTTCGGGATAGCCTTCCCTGTAAGCCACGCGGGCCATGGCGAGGTACATGCCGACTTCCGTGCACTCGCCCGTGAAGTTGTCGCGGAGGTCTTTAAGTATGTCTTCGCTTACGCCCTGCGCCACACCGACTACATGCTCGGTAGCCCAGGTCATTCCGGAGGACTGGAGAGCGAACTTGGAGGCGGGAGCTTTGCAGACGGGGCAGAACTCCGGCGGGTTATCTCCCTCATGGACATATCCGCATACTTGGCATACATACTTTTTCATAAAATCTATCTCCTTTATTAATAATAGTAATAATTACTGATATTATAATAGTAAACTTTTTCTTATTTGTCAATACCTATTTTTAATTTTACGTCATTAAATTTAGAGTGATGATCTTCACCTGCAGCAAAACTTCATAAACAATACAGCTTTAAACGGCAAAAAAACGCAGTTCTAGAAAAGAACTGCGTTTAAGAAGGTCATTATATAGGTTGGAGGAGGAAATTATTTGCAGTCAGGGCACTTTCCGTAAAAGAAAGCGGAGCAGCCCCGGATTTCTCCGGCAAAGTTTTCTCTCGCGATGTCGTTTATTTGCTCAATCTCCCTGGGGCCGATGTCAAGGTCGAGAACCCTTTGGCATGACGTACACAGGAAATGGTAGTGGGGATGCACGTTTCCGTCGAAGCGGTCGGCCCCCGAACCGTATGACAGTTTTATTGCCTCGCCCTGCTCGACAAGCAGATTGAGATTGCGATAAACCGTTCCGAGGCTTATGTTGGGGTAAATGCTGCGAATATGCATATATACGGTATCCGCGGTGGGGTGGTCCTTTGTCTGGGAGAGATATTTTTTTATTGATTCGCGCTGTCGGCTGTATTTCAACGTCGGCATAATCGGTCCTCGCTAATATTAGTAATCGTTATCATAATAGCATCATTTACTCTTGAAGTCAAGATATAAGTGAAATATCTCTTTTCGAAATATTGTCTTTTTTGCCTATAATATGACCGCGCGGACCTTTTGGATTGTCTACCGTTGAGATTGACAACGCGGGAGTTTGTGCTATGATTATGCTTTGTGAAAAAACAAGGCAGGAGCAATGGAAACCTATGCTGCAAACAATCAAAAAAGACTTGTCGTCCCTTTATATGCAATTCAGCAGCCGGCATAGCTCCATAAAGCTGACCATTTTGCTCACGATAAGCATTCTGCTTCCGATATACATGGCAATACCCGCGATCATATTTGTAAGTATCAGCTTTCTTCGAAGGAAAGTTGTTTTTTTGCGCGATATAAGAAATCCGTATAAATCAATGCTTTTAATGCTTGGAGCTTTGCTGCTGTTGGCGCCTTTGGCTCACGGGAACTTCCCGGGCTTTTGCTGCGGGATCGCCCTGATCCTGATGGTTGTGCTGGAAATCGGAATCAGCCGTATTATGACCGAAAGGTTGTTTGAAAGAATTTGCGATCTGATCTACGGCTTCGGAATTCTCAACGCGGCGGTAGCATTCATTCAAAAGGCAACCGGAATGCAGGAACGCGTTACGGCATTCACGGACAACGCGAACTATTATGCGTATATTGTCGAGTTTATGGCGGTTTTGTGCCTGTACAGATATGTAAAGGCGAAAAAGCCGGCGGCTCTCGTTGCGCTTGCTGCAAACCTGGCCGCCCTGGCTTTTACCGAAAGCCGAACCGCTTGGATGGGGCTTATTGTCGGGCTGATTGCTTTCTGCAGAATCCTCGGGCTGAAGAAATATTACAGGGCTTTGATCGTTCTGGCATTGGTTATTGCCGCCGCGATTTATTTTTACCCGCCGCTTATGCCGAGATACGATGTTTTGGACGATTCCCTGACGGACCGTTTCCGGATCTGGAGAGGCGCGTTCACGGATTTCACGCGGAACCCGCTTTTCGGCAGAGGATTGCTTGCTTATTATCAGGTCAGCGGAAGCAGAATTACGCCTCATGCGCACAATCTGTATCTTGATTTGCTGGAATCGACCGGAATTGTCGGAACTGCGCTTGTTGTCGCCATTTTCGGAAAGATCGTCAAAGGGCTTCTCCTTGCCTGCAAATATGGGAACTGCAAGGCAAAAGAACGCGCGGCGCTATGCTGCGCGATGATAGCGGCCACATTGGTTCACGGAGTTGCCGACACGCCTGTTGTCGGATTCCAGACGGGTATGCTGTTTGTTCTCGTCCTTTCCATGCGGCCTAAATGCAATACCGAAGCGTTGTCGCGGAATAAAAACATGCCCGGCAATAAAAGTAACGGGAGCAATGCGGATAACGGAAGCTACGCTTTTATCTGATTTGGCGGCATGTGGTCCATGGGACGAGTGCCCTTGCTGTTCAGGTGAAGGCGTTATCAGAGGAGTACTGCCATTACATATGAGCCAATGACACGCTGCCCTTTAAAGCGCGGGTTTAAAGGTATAAAGTGTCCAACCGGGCACAGCGTGCCGATTATGGTAGTCCGGTTATGCATAAATTTGGGAATAGCTGCAATAATACAATAGAATTCTTTTTCCGCTGTGGTTTATTTAATGGAAAAGACGGAAGGACTTTGTATGAAAATCGGCGTTCCCAAAGGTTTGCTATATCCGGACTATCATTTTTTCGTCGAAACTTTTTTTGCCGGGCTTGGCGCCGAAGTGATTAACTCCCCCGACACCAACAGGGAAATCCTCGACATGGGCGTTAAATTCTGCGTGGATGAGGCCTGCCTTCCGATAAAGGTTTTCCACGGCCATGTGGGCTGGCTTCGGGGGAAGTGCGACGCCATATTTGTCCCCCGGATAATGAGACTGAGGGAGGGGGAGTATATCTGCCCGAAGTTTTGCGGGCTTACCGAGATGCTGGAAAACAGCATACCCGGGCTTCCCCGGCTCATCGGGGACCCCATTTACTGGACGGGCGAGGACGGCATGCGCGAATGGGCGCGAAAGGCCGGAAGCCTCCTGACGCGCGACAGGGAAAGAATCGGAAGGGCCTTTGAAACGGCAATGAAAAAGTATTCGGGCGCCAAAAAGGGCTTCAACCAGAGGGGATACGGCATAAAGGTTGCCCTGCTGGGCCACCCGTATAATGTAAACGACGCCTTTCTGAACATGCAGCTGATAAGGAAGCTGAATCAAATGGGCATCGGTGTCATAACGCATGAAGCGGTTGACGATATCCATATTGATGAAGAGATAAAAAGGCTATTCAAGAAGCCGTTCTGGACGTTTGCAAGGAACACCTACGGCGCGGCGATGCACATGCTCAGGCAGGGAATGATCGACGGGATTGTGTATGTCTCGTCCTTTGCATGCGGGATTGATTCTGTTGTGATAGAAATGATTAGGCTTGAGCTTGAAAGCGCATGTTCCGGTTCGCGCATGGCGGAGGATTTTCCGTTTCTTGTGCTGAAGCTTGACGAGCACACCGGCGAGGCCGGACTGAACACGAGAATAGAAGCTTTTGCGGACCTGCTCGGAAGGGGAATGAAACGTGAAGGTTACAATACCGCATATGGGTAATGTTTATCTGGCGGTTAAGGCGTTATTTGACGGATTGGGTGTTCCGTATGTTCTTCCCGAGCCGAACAGCAAAGCGACGCTGCAGAAAGGCTCCGACTGTTCCCCTGAGGAAATCTGCCTGCCTTTCAAGCTGATGATGGGCAATTACATCGGCAGCATAGAAAGGGGCGCCGATACCGTGGTGATAACCGGAAGCTGCGGCCCGTGCAGATTCGGGGAATACTGCGAGCTGCAGATGAAAACGCTGAAAAAGCTGGGATATAACACCGATTTTGTCGTGCTCGACCTCTCCGCCGAGGTGGGGGCCGACGAGTTCCTCAGAAGGGTAAGAAAGATATCGGACGCCAGCTCCCTGAGCGGACCGGCAAAGATTGCGGAGCTTCTCAGGGCAGTCCGAATTATGGAGCGGATAGACAGGCTTGAGGCGCGCGCCCATGAGCTTGCGGGTTATGAAGTAAACAAGGGCGACTGCAAGCGTATATGGCGGCGCTTCAAGGCCGAAGCGGAAAAAACGGACTGTCCGGCGGCGATGGAAAGGGTTTTGCGGGAAGCAGAGAAGGAGATGGAGTCGGTTCCGGCAGACATGGACCGTGACCCGATCAGGCTGGCAATAATCGGTGAGATATATACCGTAATCGAACCATTTTCCAATCTTTACATCGAAGACAGGCTGATGGATTACGGCGTGTCCACCAAAAGGCATATGACGCCGACGTGGTGGCTTAAGGACCTGATCCTGAAGCCCCTGAAGCTCAATTCGCTCGACCTGAGGCTTTCCTCACGGGAATACCTCCCGCTTTATATCGGAGGCCACGGGAGGGAATGCATAGGCGAGGCCGTCAAGGCGCAAAGGGAAGGGCTTGACGGGGCGATTCAGATTTTCCCGCTGGGCTGCATGCCCGAGATCGTATCGAAGGCGATACTGCCGACAATCGGGCGGGACAAGGATTTTCCGATAATGACTCTGATTGTGGACGAAATGACGGGCGAAGCCGGCTATGTGACGAGAATCGAGGCGTTCCTCGACATGCTTATGATGAGAAAAAGCCGCGCAGCCCACGAAAAACTGGGGACAAGGGGTATTGCATCTTGCACCATTCATATTCCTTAGGCGTTGACGTGGGTTCGGTCAGCACCAACCTGGTGCTGGTCGACGAAAACAGTGAAGTTGCCTGCAAGCTGTATCTGAGGACGAGCGGAAGGCCGATAGAAGCGCTGACGAAGGGGCTGTCGATTATTGCGGACCGGCTTAGGCAGGGCGGCAGGATCGTCGCCGCCGGGACAACCGGCAGCGGAAGACAGCTCGCGAGCGCAATGATAGGCGCCGACGTCGTGAAAAATGAAATAACGGCCCACGCGGTGGCAGCCTGCCGGACGGTGCCTGACGTGCGGACTATTATTGAGATCGGCGGACAGGATTCTAAAATAATCCTGCTCCGGAACGGAATCGCATATGATTTCGCGATGAACACCGTCTGCGCCGCGGGAACGGGGTCCTTCCTTGACCGGCAGGCCGCGAGGCTTGAGATCCCGATCGAGGAATTCGGGAGCTATGCCCTCCGGTCCCGCTCACCCGTGCGGATTGCGGGCCGTTGCGCCGTGTTTGCCGAATCCGACATGATACACAAGCAGCAGACCGGCCACTGCCTGGAGGATATAATCGCGGGCCTGTGCGAGGCTATGGTGCGAAATTACCTGAACAACCTCGCTAAGGGAAAGAAAATCCTGGAGCCCGTCGTGTTTCAGGGCGGTGTCGCGGCCAACGTCGGAATAGTCGCGGCCTTTGAAAGGCTTCTCGGGATGAAGGTGGTTATTCCCGAGTATTACGACGTCATGGGCGCTTACGGAGCGGCTTTGCTTGCAAGGGAAGAGGTTGAAAAGACCGGCGGCGAAACGGCGTTTCGCGGAATCGAAAACATTCCGCGCGATTTTGCCGCGCGCAGCATTGAATGCGGAGGATGCTCCAATATGTGCGAGGTGATCAGGATTTTCTCCGACGGCAGCCTGGTCGCGCATTGGGGCGACAAATGCGGCAAATGGGGAGCGGTGCTGCCGGCGGACCACGAAACAGCCTGATAACGCTTTCAGTAAAAATAACGCCGTGAGTTTCGAACGAATCGAGACTCACGGCTGAATTTTGGTTTTACATCATTTAAAGGGGCATAGCAAACACGTCGGGTATGGTCCGAAAGGACAAATCGGCAGCTTTGCCGGACCCGAAGGATGATGGCGGAGAATAATTCAGGTAAAGCAATTAGAACAGTTGTCGAGCATCCGTTCAAGCAGTTCAACCACCATGTCGCGCTCTTTATCATCGAAATTTTCGCTCATGGTCGTGCTCCACTGCATGAGAAGCGAGTAAATGATCGGGAGGAGTTCTTTGCCGCTTTCAGTGAGATAGAGGTTTTTCTGGCGCCTGTCGTTCTTATCCGTCTCGCGCCTGATATAACCCAGTTCCAAAAGCCTTTTTACGCCGCGGGCGACATTCCCTTTATCCATGTAGAAGCGTTCGGCCAGATAATCCTGGCTTGCTCCCGGCGTTCGGTCAAGCGTGATCAGAAACAAGTAGAGCGGGCCGCTGAGCCCGTACGCGCGCAGCCTTTCGTTCATGAAACGCTTGCGGAGCCTGTTAAGCCGGGAAATCACTCGTATGATTCTTCTTGAAAACTCGCTGTGCATTAAGGCTTCGTCAATACTCACAGTCATAAGCCTGCCCTCCTGATTTTTATCGGCATATTATGTCGCCGTTATATTGCGCGGAGATACCTCGGTGTTTTGCCGGTTTTCAGACATCAGTCTTCTTATTTCCTTCATGATCCGAACGGCAAGCGGCAGCGCGATCAGCAGAGACATTACGTCGGCAGCCGCTTGTGCCGCTGCGAGACCCCAAACGCCGAAAGCGAGCGAAAGGATGATAACTGCGGGGATAAAGCAGATGCCTTGCCGCGAAAGGCTGAGCACGGCTGCACTTGTGCCTCGGCCTAAAGCCTGAAACAGCATGTTGACCACAATTACCCATGCGTGTATCGGCATGGCAAGGCATTGGAGCCGTATGGAAAACGAGCCGATATCGATAACAGTCGAGTCGTCCGAAAAGGCCCGCATTATTGACGGGGCGAAAATCGCGACCACGGAGCAAAATACTACCATTCCGACAACTCCGACAACCGAGCTGAAGGTAAAGGATTTCCAGACCCTGTCATATCGTTTGGCACCCCAGTTGAATCCGGCAACCGGCTGGAACCCCTGGCCGAATCCGATCAGGGCGGAGCCGATGAACATCATGAAGCGGTTGACAACCGAAATTGCAGCCAGAGCCGCGGTGCTGAAAGCGCCGGCGACATTGTTGGTGACAACAGAAGAAATCGTCATAAGGCCGGTGCGGAGCAGGGTGGGGAATCCCATCTTTGATATCTCGGAGACAATGCTTTTACTGAATGTGACCAGCCTTGGGCTGAGACGCAGCAGGCTGCGTTTCTTCAGGAAGGGAATAAGCAGGATAAAGAAGCTTATCACCTGTGAAATGGCGGTGGCGGCGCTGGCTCCGGCCACCTCCCAGCCGAATGTGAATATAAACAACGGGTCGAGAATGAGGTTTATCACCGCGCCGGCACCCATGCCCAACATGGAAAAGGTCGGGCTGCCCTCGGCGCGCAGGCATTGATTAAGTACAAAGGCCCCGGCCATAAAGGGAGCGCCGTAAAGGATAAAGCTGGCGTAATCGATCGAATAGTCTATAATGTCCGGCGTCGCTCCCATGATTTTCACCAGGGGGTTCATGAATATGAATCCCAGAATCATTATTATGAAGCCGACGGCAATTGAAGAGAAAAACGCGGTTGACAGCGTGCGGGATGCCTCCTCGTCCCTTTTGGCTCCGAGAAGGCGCGATATATAGCTTCCGGCACCTACGCCGAACGACATTCCGAAAGACTGGATGACGCTCATAAGCGAGAAGTTGACGCCCGCTGCGGCGGTCGCCTCTTTTCCTATCTGCGAAACAAAAAAGGTGTCGGCCATGTTGTAAAACGATGTGACCAGCATGCTGATAATAGTAGGCACCGCAAGAGCCGGTATGATTCTGTGTATATTGCCGTTAAGCATCATTTCCCGGCGCTTTGCCTGCCTGTTGGACTGTTCGACAGTCATATTACTTTATTCCTCCAAATCCGATACGAATAGTTATAATAGCAACAATTATATCACAAGGATAAACGCTGTCAAGCCGATCTAATAAACTATTCCACTAAAAAAGCATTTCCCGGTCGAGTATTTGTCTGGAAAAATTAGTTTTATTGTGTTATACTTAATTGCTGCTCTTTAAACAGACTAAAGATAAAGAAAGGGAGGGTTGTGAATGCATGAGCTTTATAAAGTGGAGCGGGGTAAAGATCCCTTTGTGATCCTCAGGGATCTGATGCTGGAATTCCGCAATTCATATTGCTTTGAAAATATCAAGGCCATGCACTTTACGCGGGATAAAAACCATTCTTATGTCAGGATAAGCTGTACGATTGGCCCGCAGGACGATCAGGTCGATTATAACTACATGCTTGACATAGATAATTTCGATAATAGCTTTTTTCGGCTGATGTGCGACGAAAAAAAGCTTGTTATATATACCGCCGGCCGGAGCGGCCAAGAAGAAGGCAAACTGCCGCTTGATAAGAGTGCAAAATGTGAGGTTTATTATCCCCTGTTAGATTCCGAGAACAACGAAGTTATCGGCTGCATCTATCTCTGCTCGATTTCGGATACGGAGTTCGATCCGGAACGGTTTGCAAACGATTACAGGCTCCGCATTATCAACTACATGATTGCAATGCTGTACAAGGAATCCAAGTCAAAGAGCGTTATTCTCTCGTTCCTGAAACTTTTCGACGACTTCCTGATAAAAAACAACCCGCACATGCTGAAGCACCATTATAACGTCGCCTATTGGGCGATGAAGGTCGCGGAAGAGCTCGGCATGAACGCCCAGGAGAAGACAACCCTGTATTATGCCGGCCTCCTGCATGACATAGGCGAAATCTATATCAGCGGCGATATATTGAATAAGAAGGAAAAGCTGACCGAAAAGGAGTATCAGATTGAACGCAACCATGTAATTTACGGGGCAAATCTGGTAAGGCAGATACTGGATGAGGACATAGACAAGGAGACCATAGCAAAGATTATCCTGCATCACCATGAGAGATATGACGGGAAGGGATATCCTGACGGCCTGAAGGGTGAGGAGATAGACCTCCGGAGCAGGATCATCTGTGTCGCTGATGCGGTTGACTCCATGCTCTCAAAAAGAAGCTACAGGCCGGCAAGGTCCCTCGGCGAAACGATACAGGAGCTCAGGGCCAACAAAGGGATCCAGTTCGATCCGAACATCGTGGATATAATGATAAAGCTCATATATGAGAGATCTTCGGCAAAAATGAACCTGCGAAACGTTCCGATTCTCGTGGCCGCCCTCAACATTGCCACCAAAGAAGAAAGCCATCTTATTCAGGGTACGCTGATCCCCACGGAATCCCATTACGAGTTCCATCCTATCTATGCGTCGGACCCCGATGCAGTCGACTGGAACGAACCGCTGCAGCTCAAGCTGTTTTATGTGGTTAATCAGGATATTTTCGAATACAACGCAAGTCTGCTTGAGATAAAAGACGGCATTATATATCTGTCCAACCTGGAAACGACTTATTCAATGCTCTCCTACAGCCTTTTCTGGGAGGTCGAAGGACTTCTGTACATAAACGAAAGCACGTTCGTGCAGATAAAGGCTTCGCGGATCAGCGGCGACGCAATGTCCTTCATCGCGTCAGAGGAGGTCTCCGAATCGATAAAACAGAATAAACGTTATAAAATCGTGCTGTTTTTCGAGAACGACGAGCCTGAAAATGTCTCCGGGCGCGTAACACAGAAGTTCAGGACCGGCGGCGACTATTTGTTCTTTTTCTCCTTCGAGAAGCTGCCCGAGCCCTCCAGGGAGAGAATTATCCGCCGGATAGTCAGAAAACAGGCCAATCTCAGGATGAGCTTCCTGTTCGATTCAAACGAGAGGGAGTAAACAGCCCCCGCAGTCAGAACGATCCGGCGTGCGTTTCACATATGCGGGACATAATATTTATCGTCGGAGAAAAGGATGATGTTATGACACTTGCCGAAGCAACGAAGGCTCTGGCCGATCTGCAAAAAAAGATGTATGCGCTCAACCATGCCACGGGGATCATTTATCTCGACAGTGTTACGGTCGCCCCGGAAGACACCGCCGTCGGACGCGGAGAAACTCTCGGAATACTGAGCGGGTTCAGCTACGAACTTTTTGCAAACCCCCAAACGGAGGAGCTGCTTAAGTTTCTCGCCGAACACAGGGACGAGCTGACAATGCAGCAGGCGAGAGAAGTGGAAATGCTGACCCGCGACTATGAGCGGATCAGCAAAATACCGCAGGACGAATATGTGGAATATCAAAAACTTATAAACGAGGCTCAGAGCGTGTGGCACAGGGCGAAGAAGGAAAACGACTTTCCCGCCTTTGCCCCGTATATTGAGAAAATCGCTGCCGCGAACAGGAAGTTCGCCGGTTATTTCAATCCGGGCAAGCACCCGTACAACGTCACCCTCGATCATTATGAGCGCGGGCTTACCATGGAAAAGCTGGACGTCTTCTTCGGAAAGCTCAGGGAGACGATCGTTCCCCTGCTGCACAGGATCCGGAACGAAGCCGAACAAGTGGACGACAGCTTTCTGCATCAGGAGTTTCCGGTGGAGCAGCAGCGCAAGCTTTCCGACTACCTGATGGAAGTCATGGCCATTGACCGGCGGCATTGCGGAATCGGTGAGACGGAGCACCCCTTTACAATAAACTTTAACAAGTATGATGTGCGTATAACTACAAAATATCATACAGACAGCATAACAAGCTCCATGTATTCGGTAATCCATGAAGGCGGACATGCGCTTTATGAGCTCGGGACGGCTGACGAGCTGATGTATACCTGCCTCGCGGCGGGCATATCGATGGGAGTTCATGAGAGCCAGTCACGGCTTTTTGAAAATATCATCGGCAGAAGCGAGAGCTTCATAAATCTCATCTTCCCGAAATTGAAGGAGCTTTTCCCAAAGCAGCTCGAAAACGTCGACGCACATCAATTCTACCTCGCCGTGAACAAGTGCGAACCCTCGCTTATTCGCATTGAAGCCGACGAGCTGACTTACTGCCTGCACATAATGGTTCGCTACGAAATCGAGAAGATGCTGTTTGAAGGTACAGTCAGCGTAAACGAGCTTCCGCAGGTATGGGCAAAGCTCATGAAGGAGTACCTCGGCGTCGACGTGCCGGACGACAGCAGGGGAGTGCTTCAGGACTCGCACTGGAGCGGCGGCAGCATGGGGTATTTCCCTTCTTATGCGATCGGCAGCGCCTATTCAGCCCAGATCATTCACAAAATGAGGCAGGAGATCGACGTCGACGGGATCATTGCGTCGGGCAATCTGCGCCCCATCGTGGAGTGGCTGGAGGAGCGCATTTATAAATACGGCAGCATGCTCGATCCCGATGAGGTAATCCGGAACTGCTGCGGAGAACCCTTTGACCCGACATATTTTGTCGACTACCTTACTGAGAAGTTCAAGGGTATTTATAATCTTAAAGACTGATGAATACCGTAGCAATTATAATACCATTGCCGTAATACTACTGCATCGTAATACCGCTGCGGTTATTTAGCTAACCAGCGTATGCGATGTAACCTTGCGTGCACTATGCAATTAAAACAGTATCTGAATCAGATAGTTTTGCCGTAATCGATCGCAAATAATAAAAGACGCTTCGAAACAACGAAAAACTGCCGTTATCGGGGAAAATCCCGGTTTAACGGCAGTGTTTTCGTTTTATGGCTGCAAATTATAACGGTAAAGCAAATAGCAGGATAAGTAAGTTAAGGTTTATGGTTTTTAACAGATGAATGAGTGCCTGAAAAATCGCTTTGCGCCTGTGCGTGAACCGTTGCCGGCAGGAATGTTATGTAGGAGCCGTCGCCTGCACAGGTTTGGTTCATTACGCGTTTGCGACTGAAGAAGTGAACACGGCGTTTCCTGCCGATATCACGAGGGCAATGAACAGGCACAGCCAAAAGCTTGAAATCTTCATGACCGGTATCAGCGTATCGGTAAGCGCCACTATACCGGCGTTCACGATAAAGCTGAACAGCCCGAGTGTCAGGATAGTTATCGGTAAGGATATAATCTGCAGGATGGGGCGGATAAACAGGTTTGCCAGCCAAAGGACGGAACCCGCGGCCACAATGGCGGCAAACCCTCCGGAGAACCTGACTCCGTTCGGAAAGAGGATTGAAGCAAGCGCCAACGCCCCGACACAGACAATCCATTTTATAAAGATCTTCATACCAGCATCAGCCTTTCGGTTTATCTGAAAAAGCAACGCACGCGTATGCGCTCCTCTTCCGACTGAACGTCGACATCCACCAGATCGAGCGCGCCGAAATGAAATACCACCTGCCTGAGCAGGTTCCGAAGCAGTCTGGAGATGCCGATCAGCGTTTCGGAGTCGGGGGAGGAAAGCCAGCGGGCTGCGAAGTCCTTGGGATTGTACTTCTGCCGGTGGGTTTCGTCGTTCTCCGGCGGCAGGACTATCTTTCGCTTTCCGCCAAACAGGTGCCAGAGGTATCCGGCATCCTCCGCAATATCGGCAAAGATGCTCAACATCGCAAGAGGAATGGGAAGAGTCAGGTGGAATTTGTGTTTTCCTTCGATCCTGACAGAAACACAGAAAAAGAAGACGGGTCTACTCAACATAGATGCGTACCTTGGCCTTTTCCCCTTCATCGCCGATATCGACGTTTACGATGTCTTCCTCGAGTCCGTTCTCTATCAGCGCCTCGACAGAGGCGAATATGTCCTCCAGGTTGATGCCCTGATTGTCGAGTTCGTTGTGCACGTCTTTGGGAATACTCTTTTTAATAATCGGCCCAAGGGTTTTAATAAGCGAAATCGGGATGTTGACATTTACTTTTGCCCTATGGCTGCCGTTTTCGTCGGCGTCGACGGTTACCCTGAGTTTTTTGGGCTTGCGGCCCCTTGTGTCCTTCAGGGCAATTGACTCTTCCTGCCGGGGTTTTTCCGGCTCGAGCACGTTCAGAAGTTTTTCAGCTTCTTCGACGGTGATGGATCCTTCTCTGAGGAGGTTAAGAATACGGTTTTTTTCGTTCATTGCAAATACCTCGTTTCCATAGCCCGGCATAAGCCCGATTTACAGACGGATACCGGGTCACTGTAGTAATACGATTGGCTGTAACGCGATCAATGATTGCTTGAGCGTTGTAAATTAACTGTATTCATATGGGAATTTTTAAGATACGGAGTTTACTGAAATAATGCGAAGTTTGCCAGGAAGGGGGTTCATGCTCATGCTTAATATACCCCTGGTAATAATTCGACAAAATACTACTGTTTGGACTTGAGGGCTGCAAGCATTTCGGCAGCCTGCGCGGCTGTGATCTCTTTCTTTTCAAGGCGGTCGAGGACATCGGAAGCAGTATAGTCCGCAGCAGGTTCTTCCTCGTTCCGTGTTCCGAAGAGGGCATAAAGAAGTTCGTCGAGAAGGCCCTTCACGGTGGGGTATGATATGGACAACGTCCGCTCGACTTCCTTGATGCTCCCGCGGCATTTTAGGAACGTCTCCAGAAAGAGCCGATGCTTGTCGCTCAGCGAACAGTACCTGCAGGGCGAGAAGCTTCCGCTGATTTGCGAGCCGCAGTTTTCGCAGGTCAATGTTGTTATAACGAGCCCGCTGCCGCAAACCGGGCATTTGGATGGAGGTGTGTAGGGCATATTACTTCTCCTTGCTTAAATAAGGGTTAATGGAATCTGGTTTCCAATTGCAGTATTAGAATAACATGTAATATTAATGATGTCAACATAGAAATTAAAATATTTAATAAAAAAATTAAATATATTAAGTTGTAACGTTAAAATGCTTTACAGAATCGAGGGACAAATCAAGAGAGACGTCTAAAGAGACGAACGGAAAAACCGAAAGAGGCGAGTTAAATTACGGATATAAAGAGAAGAAGCTTATCCGAAAGCCGACACTGCGGAAGATAAGCTTCTCTCTTAAAGGCGATATTGACTTTAAGGCGGCACACTCAAGTTAATTTCCTACAGGTTTTGCGTAACTGTCATCATACATGTTGCCGCTAATTAGAATGACGGCATAGTCGAAAGCGGTTAATTCCCCTCCAGGCGTCCATACGTCATATATCTCATAATTTACCGTATATTCTCCGTCGGGATACCAAACCGGCGTTTTATGCATCCTGTTTTTGCTCAGGCTTTGCGGGTCTTCCGGGAATGAAAAGCCGTATGTTATTTTCCCGCCGGCGACTGACCTGCCCTCAGTGAGAAGGTTGTTAGATTGGTTTGACGCAACTGAATAGTTAAACTCCGGATAAAAGACGTCGGCCCTGGCGTTTCCGGCAATCATGCCCGGAAGGTCTTTTACGCTTACTTCAAGCGATGTGTTAAGCCCATACCCGCTGCGGGTGGTCCATAATCCGGATGAAGCGTTATAGGACCTGAAGCCCGCCGTTTCGTCCGGAGCAAGCGCAGCCTTCACGTTCAGAGATGCCGAGTAGCTGCGCCTTATAAAACTCCCGCTTTCCCATTCCCACACGCTCCAGGCAACGACCGGGCTGGACCTGTTTTTTCGATTGAGCCGCAGGAACGATGACGGCGCCGCTTTCTCAAATTTGGTTTGCGGTGAAGACCTGATAACGGGATCCGTTACGGCAACAGTCTCGGACGCTGTGAAAGGCGTACCGCTCATGCCGTCCGGCGGAGTGATGGTGAAACGGAAAGTTACTTCGTCGCGATAATACCCGCTTTCAGGCAGGGTTACCTCAAACCAGACGAGATTTTCTTCGCCTGCAGGCACAATAACAGCCTTGTTCTGCGATGAAAAAGCGGTGCTTACATATCCCGAACCGGATGCTTTATTATAAGTGGCAAGCATGGAAACGTCCGCGGGAAGCGACGGAAGCATGTCCCTGTCGGCTGTAAATTTCGCGGCGACTATGACGGTCGACCCCTTCCTGAACTGACCGGAACCGTTTATAACCGGAGTGATACCAAGATTGACCGACGGCGTCAGATAAATTGTTACCGAATTGCTTGAACCAGCAATAACGGACGCGCTGACTGATGAGGAATTATACCCCCCGCCTGCGGATGCCGATACCGTATAAGTCCCGGCCGGCAAATCATTGAACTCAACCGTGCCGGAGCTTCCGGTCGTTTTTGAAATTCCCGCACACGTCACGTTGGCATTGGGTATTGCCGCATTCGTTATACTGTCCCTTACTGTGACAGTCAAACTTCCGTGCGTCGGGATTAAGGTCAGCGGAATAACAATAGAAGCGTTCTTATTGGCTGAACTGATTGTTGCTGATCCGCTGCCGGAATAATATCCGGGCGCGGAAGCCGATGCGGAGTATGTGCCGAACGGCAAATCGGCAAAGGTTGTGCCGTTGCCGCCGGACCGGCCGCCCAGGGACACGGTCGCATTACTTATTGCCGCGCCGCTCCATGAATCTACGGCCGTAACAGTAATGCTTCCTTTTGTCTCTTTCCAGTAGAAGTAAAACGCGCAAGCCGGTGTCTGCGATGTGAAGGTGCTTGTAATGCTTGTTTGTCCTACCGCGCTTCCGTTCGTATATCCATTGCCTTGCGGGCTGTATGTCCATTGCGCGCCGTGGTATTCCCAATCCGGCGGCACGGCAATCATACCTGATGTAAACACGACCGTATATGTTTCATATGGGAATATGTATTTCGGCGCTCCTATATCTTGTGCTGAAATAGTACCAAATACGGTTGATTTATCTTGCGAACAATACGTTGCAGTAGCTTTGATCTCTTTGGGAGCCTGATATGCAATGTCTACACTCTGCATCGTTTGAAAATCTTTTATTGAAGTCTGTCCCCATCCAAATGCAGAGGTTAATTCGTTGTACTCTGTTAGAACGTCATACTCACCATATATTTTATTGGTCTGGGCGTTGTACACGCTTATTATAAGTGATCCATTAAGTGTGTATGTTTTTCCATCAAATTTGCCAACCAAATCGGCAATTTTCTTATTCTCGCTTTCCGGTATTATTGATGCTCCCTCAAGCGCAATACGAGCATTTACCGTTTTATTTAGTCCTTCACCATGTATTTTTTTTACATTCATACCCACGGTGCGGAAACGTATATTCCCCACTGCAGGCGATTGTGTTTTTATCGTAACGCTAATAGTTTTTGTGGCTCCTTTGGCGGTAGTTGCTGTTATCGTAAATGTTCCTATATTATCATTTGTGAGTTTTACATAGCCACCGGTATATGCGCCACCAGGACCAGTACAGGTTATTGATGTTATTGTATCACTGCCGAACGGTTCTACTCTTGCGTCATATGCAAAGTAATCATTTATTGTTTTTGCGTGCTCTATGGATAACACTCCGGAGCCGGTAACGCTTGTCAAGTCCGTCCATGCCGTTATTACTATGCTTGATGAACCCTGTGTAACGCAAAGTGAACAAGTACTTACCGTTGTAAACGGCTGCAAGACAGATGAGCAACTGCGACAATATACAGCGTGAGGGTGTGCTGAGTCAGTCCATACTTCGCCTGTATGCTGACATACAAGACTGGGATTGCATTGTTTACAGTTTGATTTATAGCCGTAATTTCCTGTGTATTGCCTGGTTTGACAATAGTTACCGCATAAATAATATTCTGCGTGCCCGCTTCCTGGCGTATGGTTTGCATCAAGCCAGGGGCCGCTTGTAAATACATGTCCGTAAGCACACGGATTGCAGGTTATGCAGCTGCTCATTACAGTTGTGCCTACATACCATGGATCTCCGCACCATATGCAATATGCGTAACCATCGTGCGGATGTGTGTTTGAGTACACAGGGGAGCCGTAACTATGTCCGGCCGCGCATGGATTGCAGCTTGTACAATATGAATTATATCCATAACCTAAAACCGCGCTGCAGGTCTGGCAATAGATCGGGTGAGGATGTACAGTATCAGTCCACCTTGAGCCTGTGTGTTTGCAGTTCAAGGCGGGGTTGCAGGTTGCGCAGTTTGATTTATACTGTGTTCCGCCGGTATATAACCTGGAGCCGCAATCCCAACAGTCATAAAAGGTGTAATGGGGATGCGCTGCATCGCAATATAAAGGGCTTATTCTTTTATGTGCGCAGCTCGCGGCTTTGGCCGAAATTGAGTAATCTTCAAACAAGGTTTTTAAGAAGCCTTTACTTTCTTTGTGATCCGGACAGCAATCTTTATCTTCGCAGTGTTCTGACAATCCGTGAGAAGTGCAGTTTTCATCAGAGCAGCAAAACGTGCGCGCATCGTCGTGTATATGCGGATGACCGTGTTCATAGGAATCCAGATAATTCAGCAATGGGATTGCTGTATATGTAATTATGATGCAAAGGCATATTGAAAGGCTTTTCTTTAATACACTTAACACCTTTTTCATCCCTTATATGCTCCCATTACCATTTATCAAGCTCGTATGTTTCCATGTACCACTTTCCAGAATCTCCGCGGTGTGCAACACCGTCTGCAATTAGTAATTCTAGAAAATCTTCTGGAAATAAAATTGGCTTTTGGGGATTTACATAACCGGCATCTTTAATCTGTATTTCAATATTGAGTGTTGAAAACAGCTTGTTTATATGTACTTCCCGATTGTCAATGTACCTATATCCAAATGTACCACTTATGGTGCTTGGCATTAATCCATTGTTTTCAAATATTTCCTCGCGGATGGTTTTCATTAGGATATCGTATACTTCTTCATAGCCGGTAGGATAGAATGTCATTAGCAGATCCTTTACTTCTCGGCGCGTTTTAAATGTTGGTTTTTTTATAAGAATATAAATATCTGATCCGTTTTCTCTTTTCGGATTATTAGGGTATCTGGTATAGTAGCGGGCAATAAGCCATTCGGCATCCAAACAGGCTTCATCATTTAAAGCTTTAAGGCTTGTTTTAAGATATAGCTTACTTTCCCAATCCGGACTTTCTTTGTCAACCTTTTCATAAAACAGCTCCGACTGCTTGCAGCGGTCATATAGACTTACTTCCTTGCCATCCGGAAGCAAGGAGTTGATTACTATGCTGCGGTTTGCATGGAACCAGTCAACGGTGCAATTTAGGTTTTCCGTCACAAAACGGAGAGGTACATAAGTGCGCGTGCTTCCGTTAGTGACTACGAGCTTTGCGGGAACATCTATCGACACTTGAACACTGTTGACCGTGGCGGTGCTGCTTCCGATAGGCAATAAAATCTGGCCGTTGTTAATCGAAACTGTCCTGGTTTCCTGAATCCAGTCAACTTCATAACCGAGCGCTTCCGCTATAAAGCGGACCGGCACCAGTGTACGGCCGTTTTCAATGAACGGTTTGCCGTCGGGAAAGGAAACAAGTTTCCCGTTTACCTTGACGAAGGATACATCGGACGAGGAGGAGGCGGCTGCATGTATTTTTAACGGGGCAAATGAAAAAACGATGGCAAGCATAACGATGAGCAGAGCACACTTTATTCTCTTGTTAAGCATTTTCTTTCCATCCTTTATATTGTAGTTTGGTATTTCATGCTTTTGCTGATTCGACAACATGTATTGTGTTTTTCCAAATAATACCATATTTCGCCAACTTAAGCAAGAGTTTGTTTTACAAATATTGGTAACATTTAAAATGGATAATAACATTGTCCAATACGTTCTCAGAGTAGAAGGGACTCTGCAACAACAAATTTGGTGCTGCGCTTTTTTAGAGTAGTGGACGATTTGTCGGGCTTAGGGCGAAAGACAACAGACAGCAAGGTGAAAATGGATCACTACCAAATATGCAGCTGAAAAGCGCCTTTTTTACATGGTGTTTGATGCTTTTTTGCCTTAAATGTGTTAAAATATGTATGGAATACGGGTAAAATCCGCATATGAAATCTAATTAAAACATAAGTGATATGGAAGAGGGTGTTGGTCGTGGCCATCATTGGAGCTTTTGCGGTACCCCATCCTCCGATTATTCTGCCGGAGGTCGGCCGCGGGGAGGAGCGGAAAATCCAAAGAACCATAAACGCGTATAAGGAAGCTGCGCGCAGGATTGCCGACATGGATCCGGATACGATTGTGGTTACCTCGCCGCATTCGGTCCTCTACAGCGATTATTTTCATATTTCGCCGGGCAGGGTCGCGAGGGGGGATCTGCGCAGGTTTGGTGCTCCGTCGGCTTCGGTGGAGACGGAATATGACTCGGAGTTTGCCGTAAAGCTTGCCGACGGGGCGAAGGCAGAGGGAATCGCGGCGGGTCTTCTTGGCGAACGCGAAAAGGAGCTCGATCATGGAACCCTCATACCGCTGAGGTTCCTTGCGCCCTATAACCTGAAGTACAAGCTGGTGAGAATAGGGCTTTCCGGACTCCCGTTTATCGAGCATTATAAATTGGGTAAGCTCATTGCAAAAACCTCGGATCTGCTGCCGCGCAGAACGGTGTTTATCGCTAGCGGCGATTTGTCCCACAGGCTTACCGAGGACGGACCTTACGGATACGCCGAGGAAGGACCGGAATTTGACCGCCGCATAACCGAGGCATTGCGCGACGCAGACTTTTTGAAGCTGTTCTCATTTACGCCCGGTTTCTGTGACGCCGCCGGCGAATGCGGCCTGCGCTCCTTCATAATTATGGCCGGAGCCCTCGACGGGAAAGAGGTTAAATCTGAGCTTCTTTCATATGAAGGTCCGTTCGGGGTCGGCTATGCGGTGTGCGCCTTTGAAATAACGGGAGATGCCCCGAACCGTAAGTTCGATGAGTTATATAAAGATCAATATCGCAGAAGGATTGAAGATATCAAATCTTCCGAGGATGCATACGTGCGGCTGGCGCGCCTTTCCCTCGAAACATATATAAGGACGGGGGAATACGCAAAGCTTCCCGAAGGGCTCCCCGAAGAAATGCTTAACCGCAGGGCAGGGGTCTTTGTTTCCCTGAAGAAAAACGGCGAGCTCCGGGGCTGCATCGGTACGATATCACCAGTAACCGGCTCGGTTGCGGAAGAGATAGTCAGAAACGCCGTAAGCGCCGGTACGGAGGATCCGCGATTTCCGGAGGTGCGCGAGTCAGAGCTTGACGACCTGGTCTATAGCGTCGATGTGCTGTCTGAACCCGAACCGATCAAGTCAATGGAAGAGCTTGACGTGAAACGATACGGAGTAATAGTAGCCAAAGGACGCAGGCGCGGACTTCTCCTGCCGAATCTTGAAGGCATAAACGACCCGGAAACCCAGGTGTCCATTGCAAAGCAAAAAGCCGGAATCCGCCGGGACGAGGATGTGTCGCTCGAACGTTTTGAGGTGGTGCGCCATACGTGAAAGCCGTCTGTGAAATATGTCCCCATCGTTGCAGGATCGAAGAGGGCGGGACAGGATTTTGCCGGGCACGTTTTAACCGTAACGGCAAAATCGTGTGCGGAAATTACGGGATGGTTACATCCATCGCGCTCGATCCGATCGAGAAAAAGCCGCTCAGGCGCTTCTTCCCGGGCAGCAGGATTTTATCGGTGGGAAGCTACGGCTGCAACATGCGCTGCTCGTTTTGCCAGAATAGCGAAATCTCAATGGCCGATCAGGAGAGCTCGGAGGCTATCCGCATCTCACCCCAAGAGCTGGTGCAGAAGGCTCTTGAGTTCCTTCCGCGCGGAAATATCGGGATCGCGTATACGTATAATGAGCCGCTTGTAGGTTATGAGTTTGTTTATGATTGCGCAAAGCTTGCCTCCGACCGCGGACTTAAAAATGTGGTCGTGACGAACGGCTGCATATGTCATGAACCATTAGTCGGGATTCTCCCGTATATCGACGCCATGAACATCGACCTGAAGGCATTCACGGCGTCTTTCTACCGCAAAATGGCGGGCGATTTTGACACGGTTAAGCATACCATCGAGACTGCAGGCAGAAGCTGCCACGTGGAAGTCACCACGCTGATCATACCCGGCGAGAACGACTCGGATGACGAAATGCGCGAGCTGTCCGGATGGCTCGCTTCAGTCAATGACGAGATACCGCTGCATATTACACGCTTTTTCCCCGCCTGGCATATGAACGACCGCGGCCCCACCCCTGTCGATACGGTCCGAAGATTGGCCGGTATAGCAGGCTTGAAGCTGAAGCATGTTTATCTGGGTAATTGCTAAATTGTTATATTATTATCAAAAATATTGTAGATAACAACAACTTGTAAAACTTATATAAAAAGCTCAATATGCCTTGTCGTTACTGGAGTCCCTAAGGGGACTCCTTATCACTGCAATAAAATAACCAAATGCCGGCATACCACCATTGTTAATTTCGTAACAATATACATCGTTAAAATATTTACAAAGTCATGCCCCCTTGGTATACTCATAGTTGAAAAGAATCCATGGACCTAGTGATATTGAATGCTTTGGGTATCGAAACAGTTAACGGCGGCAAGTCGTCATGCAAACGGCGACGGTTAGGAGCAGCGATATGAATAGTGAAAACGACGAGAGAGAGATTGCCGGGCTGGAGCGGCAGGATAAACAGGATGCCCGCGAGGTACAAGAGGTAAACGAGAAAAAAGAAATGCGGGGACAGCAAGAAAAAAAGGAAAAGCAAGGAAAGAACGACAGCAGGGACGAAAATAATAAGGATACACCGGATGCCGCAAACACAGAAAGCATGAACGCCGATAAGGAGGCAAAGACGATGAGCGCAATGGAAATCAGCAAAACAATCGACGAGCTTGTTTCAAAAGCTTTGACGGCCCTTGACGAATATATGGGAATGGACCAGGAGAAGGTCGACCATATTGTCCACGAGATGACGCTTGCGGGTCTGGCAAACCACATGAAGCTCGCGAAGATGGCCTGTGAAGAGACAGGACGCGGGGTGTTTGAAGATAAGGTTATTAAGAACATATTCTCCACCGAGTATATATACCACAGCATTAAGAACGAAAAGAGCGTAGGGATTATCGAAGAAAACAGCCTGGAAGGCTATGTCGAGGTGGCCGAGCCGGTCGGCGTCGTGGCCGGGATCACGCCGGTAACAAACCCGACGTCCACCACGATGTTCAAATCGCTGATATGCGTCAAAACCAGAAACCCGATTATATTTGCTTTCCATCCGTCCGCCCAGAAGTGCTCGGCCGAGGCGGCAAGGATCCTGAGGGACGCCGCGGTAAAAGCAGGAGCGCCGAAGCACTGCATCCAGTGGATCGAGACGCCTTCAATAGAAGCCACAACAGCGCTTATGCACCATAAGGGCGTCTCGCTGATATTGGCAACCGGAGGCAGCGGCCTGGTCAAATCGGCCTACAGTGCCGGCAAACCGGCTTTGGGTGTCGGCCCCGGAAACGTGCCGTGCTATATAAATAAGAACGTCGACATTGAGCGTGCCTGCACCGATCTTATAATTTCAAAAACCTTTGACAACGGAATGATTTGCGCGTCGGAACAGGCGGTCATAGTAGACAAGGATATCGCCGACAGGTTTGAAGCCTGCATGAAAAAGTACGGCTGCTACTTCCTTGACGAGAAGGAAACCGAGCTCGTTACGAAGTATGTTATAAATCTCGACAAAATGGCCGTAAATCCCGCAGTGGTCGGAAGGCCCGCTGCGGAGATTGCGAAAAACGCCGGAATCACAGTTCCGGAAGGGACAAAAATCCTTATCGCAAAGCTGCCCAGGCCTTCGCTGGAATACCCCTTGTCGCTTGAAAAGCTCTCGCCGGTACTGGCCTACTTCATCTGCGAGGACGAAAAGCAGGGCTTTGAGTATGCGGCGAAGATGCTTGAGCTCGGCGGCCTCGGACACTCCGCGGTAATACATTCGAATGACGAGGAGCTCTGCAAAGCCTTCGGCAATGCGATGAAGGTGGGCCGTGTAATTGCAAACTCACCGTCATCCCAGGGAGCCATCGGCGACATATACAACACAAACACGCCGTCGCTGACACTCGGGTGCGGATCGTTCGGCCGCAACTCAACCACGTCGAACGTGTCTTCGGTCAATCTGATCAACAAGAAGAGGATCGCACAGAGGAGAGTTAACATGCAATGGTTCAAGATTCCGCCGAAGATATATTTCGAGAAGGGCTCAATCCAATATCTTGAACATATGCCGGATATATCGAGAGCGTTCATCGTTACCGATCCCACAATGGTGCAGCTGGGTTATGTGGATAAAGCGCTCTACTATCTCAGAAAGCGCAAGGTTTATTGCCACAGCGAAATCTTCTCCGAGGTCGAGCCCGATCCCTCGGTGGAGACTATCCAGAGGGGCGTCGCGGCGATGAACCAGTTTAAGCCCGATGTAATCATCGCCCTCGGCGGAGGCAGCGCGATCGACGCGGCGAAGGGCATGTGGCTGTTCTACGAGCACCCGGAGACTTCCTTCGACGGCCTGCGCCTCAAATTCCTTGATATACGCAAGAGGGCGTTCCAGTTCCCCAATCTGGGCAATAAGGCGAAGCTTGTCGCCATTCCGACGACTTCCGGCACCGGCAGCGAGGTGACCTCGTTCTCGGTCATTACCGACAAAAAGAACGGCAACATCAAATATCCTCTGGCCGACTACGAGCTTACGCCCGATGTGGCCATTATCGACCCGCAGTTCGTGCGGACTATGCCGAAGTCGATAACCGCCGATACCGGCATGGATGTTCTCACTCACGCAATCGAAGCGTATGTGTCGGTTCTCGCTTCGGACTATACAAACGCCCTTGCGATGAAGGCAATAGCGCTCATATTCAAATACCTGCCGCGGAGCTATGAAGACCCGACGGACGAGGTGGCGAGGGAAAAGGTTCATAACGCGTCCTGCATCGCCGGCATGGCATTTACGAATGCTTTCCTCGGAATCAACCACTCTCTTGCCCACAAACTGGGCGGCGAGTTCCATATCCCGCACGGCAGAGCCAATGCGGTACTGCTTCCCCACGTGATCAAGTACAACTCGCAGCTTCCGACCAAGTTCACCATATTCCCCAAATACGGGAAGTTCGTCGCCGATTACAGGTATGCGCAGATTGCACGCCAGCTGAACCTCGGCGGCACGACGACGGAGGAGCAGGTCGACGCTCTCATCTATGCGGTGAAGGACCTGATGGTCAAGCTGCACATGCCCATGAGCATCAAAGACTGCGGGATTGATGAAAAGACCTTCCTCGCAAAGGTGCCCATCCTCGCCGAACGTGCGTTTGAAGACCAGTGCACAACCTCAAACCCCCGTTATCCGCTGGTGAGCGAGCTTGAAGAAATCTATCGGAAAGCTTATTATGGAGAATGATCGCCGGGGGAATAATAAACAAGCCGCCTCGCAGCCTTATGCCTGAAAACGGGACGGGCTATAAGGCAGGGTGAAAGAATCCTTATATTACTCCTTATGTAAAAGCGGAAAGGTTCAAAACGGAGACCATCGTCTCCTTTTGGACCTTTTTGCTTACAGCCCTTTCCGGAGCGCTTTCATTAGTAATGGACGATTTGCGGGAAGCATTGTATAATTGCAGGCAAGGAGTTGATTTTATGCCGAAAAACCCCAACCAGAAGCTGAAGCTCCTGTATCTGATGAAAATCCTGCAGGAGCGAACGGACGAAAACCACGACATGACGCTTTCCGAAATACAGGACGAGCTTGCAAGGTATGGAATAAAGGCGGAACGCAAAAGCCTTTACGACGACATCGAGGCGTTGAGGGTTTTTGGTATCGACATCGAAAAGCGGCGGAGCAAAACCCACGGCTATTACATAGCCAGCCGCGCCTTTGAACTGCCCGAGCTGAAGCTTCTTGTGGACGCCGTCCAGTCGTCAAAGTTCATAACGCGGAGGAAGTCCGACGAGCTAATAAAGAAGGTCGAAAGCCTTGCAAGCGTCCATGAAGCGCAGATGCTGCAGCGTCAGGTTTATGTCGCGAACCGCATAAAAACGATGAACGAGAGCATTTATTACAATATCGACACCATTCATGCCGCCATCTCCCAGGGGAAAAAGGTTAGCTTCAAATATTCCGAATGGGTGGTCTCGTTTTCCGGGAACGAGCGATTCAGAAAGCAGTTCCGAAAGGGCGGCCAGGATTATGTTATCAGCCCGTGGGCGCTGACATGGGACGACGAGTATTATTACATGGTCGGTTTTGATTCCGAAGCCGGGATAATCAAGCATTACCGCGTCGACATGATGTCCGAAATCGACATAACCGATCTGAAACGGGACGGGCAGGAGCATTTCGAGCGTTTCGACATGGCGGTATACGCGCGGGGCGTTTTCGGCATGTTCGGCGGAGGCGAGGAAACCGTCCGACTGAAATTCGCGAACCATTTGATCGGGGTTGTGGTGGACAGGTTCGGCCGCGATGTGTTTATCAGCCGGGAGGATGAGGACCACTTTTCGGTAAGCGTCAGGGTGGCAGTGAGCCCGCATTTTCTCAGCTGGGTTTTCGGTTTTGGCGAGGATGTCCGGATATTGACGCCCGGGCATGTAATCGACCAGTTTTGCGAGCACGCAAAAAAAGTAATTTCGCTCTATTGAAACCTCCCGGCAAGTTGACATAATATTCCCGTAAATGCATTAAAATTTTTTATTAATTTCCCACTAATTAATTGCGGCGAGACTCGGGAAAATCTTGCCATATGACCCTTGTTTTTATTATTTTGATGATATATAATGTCGTGGAATTTGCACGGGAGAGTCAGGAAATGCAGGATTTAGAGGAGAATTTCGGAAAATTCATTGATACCGTCGACGCCGAGAAATTATTCGACACTTTTTTCTCGGCAATCAGAAAAGCATACATAGCGGGCTACAAAGCGGCGCTGAACAAAAAACCGTCGGAGAATAACATAATTCGCCTCGTTGCTCCCGACGGCAAGGACGGTAATAACTGAATTGCTTATTAAAATGACCATGTGCAAAAACTGGCCGGATATTCTGTAAATTGACAGAATATCTTATTTTTTGCCTCAGATCTGCAGACCAGACATGATATCCGCATTAAAAAGCTGACTTGATTTACGATATTCTGATTATTTATATGTGCAATCCCGAAAAGCATGATGAAAAGCATCCGTGATGCGGCGTCGTTTCAGATGACCGAAAGAAAACGATTGCTACTCTGAAAACGCCGCAAGGTATACGGGCAGCTAAACAGGTTTTCCAAAAAGATGAAGTTGTTTTGCCGAATATAGATGTGTAATCCGGTCATAATAATGAACGGGTACGGAAAACAATTTATTGTGCGTACCCTATGCAAGCGAAAGAACGGAATGAGAGCCGAAAGCAACTAATTTACCCGATCATTGAACCGTATGCAACCGGACAGGAAAGCTATCTTTTGGGGAGATGGTTGCGTTGAACTACGTTGTTTCTCATCCGACAATTGAACAGTAGCTTGATGCAGGAGGGGCTTTTGTATAAAAGCTCCTTCTGCATTTTTGAGAACTCCGAAAATCTGTGACAGATAATGACATCTATTTATATTATGTAATAGCTATCTATGCGCAAATGCAGAACGACGGGGGCTTTTCGCATGAAAAAAAAGTTTGTTGAAGCAGGCATATTGCTGCTTGTCCTGCTGTCATTCACTGCATCCGCCTTCGGATGCGGTTTCGGAGAATTCCTCATATCGCCCGGATACCAGATAATTCCGCAGGGTGAGAGCGACCTTGACAGTGCGAACGTAATCTATTGCGTGTATAGAGAGACCTTTTATGACGAGCGGGACAGGGTGCCTCTGATTGAGGCGACGATCGTATACCCGCAGATCAGTGGAGGAAGCGGCGCCTATCTGATTGATAAACTGAATTCCTATTTTATCGAAAACAGAGATTCGTATCTCGACACAATAATCACGGACGGCTATCATTACGCGAAGGGCGACAGGGACGCGTCCGTGGAGGGTGAATACGAGTTCGTAAAGCATTCATACCTGCAGACGATAAGAGTCACATATAACGGCAACGGTTTGCTGTCCATTGTGTACGAACGGGTTGAAGACACGGGCGGTGTCCGGCCGAACGTATACCAATCCTCGGACTGCTTTAATCTGAAATCGGGCAAAAGGCTGACGCTCACCGACCTGCTTGGGCCCGGCGGCGAGAGCATAGTATACAGCGTCGCCAGAAGAGATATATACGCGGCCGAAGGAAAACCGGGGTTTATGTACTATAAAACCTGGAAGGAGGACGTTGAAAAGCTGTATAATCCGCAGGATTTCTACATTGCGGGCGCCAGCGTAAAGGTGTTTTATCAGCCGCACACCATAGCTCCTTTTGCAATGGGTGTTCCCGAATTTGACATTTCGTTCGACGATATACGTATGCGGATGAAAATACCTCAATCGTCGTTCGCCGGCGTCCAAAATGAGGCATACGAGGCCGCCATCGGACTTATTGAGAGGAACGCCGTGATTTTCGGCGAAATCTACGTCCTGAAAATGCTGGACATGGAAATCCCGAAAAAGCGCGACCAGAACGAGTACCTATTTCCGGTGACCGACCCGCGGTTTACAAGATTCGAAGAGCTTGAAAATCTGCTCAGGAATACCTATGCACGGGACACCGCGGATGAATTGCTATCGAACGGCAGATACGTAAACGTTTACGGAAGCCTTTACGGCGATATCCGCAGGAATGAGAAGGTGAACTACAATGTCAACTGGCGGGAATACAGCTTCGAGGTCAAAGATCTGACGGATAAGAGCGCAACCCTTGAGATAATCACCACGGAGGAGCTGCCTTCGGGGACGAAAAGGATTACAATATCCGCCAGAATGGTAAAGGAAAACGGCAAATGGCTTCTGGAGAAAATGATATACTGACCGCGGCCATACTGATTGGGTATCAATATGGCTTGTCAACCAAATCGGGGACATATCAACAGCCGAAAGTCCGGAGCCGGGACTTAGGCTGTTTTTGCTGTTTACATGAAGAGCAGGAAGTTCGTGCGGCGACGGGTATAGAAAGGCGGTTTTTATAAAACAATAAAAGGAAGGAAAGGGCTTTACCGGTGAATGGCTCATGAATAAGGCAAAAAACGGGATAGGGAGGAAGAATAAAGGATGTTTGGCTTTTTTAAAAATAAAAACAAAGAAAGCGGCTTTGACAAGAAAGTCGATAAGCTGAACGCCGCGCTTGAAAACAGCCGTCTTTCAAAATCGCTCGAGAAGAACATCGCCGACATCAGGGCGCTTTTTAAGGACGACGACACCCTGGTGATCCGCTACATCGAAAACCGGAACGACGACAGGCTGAAGTATTATATTTTCTTCACGGACGGCCTGGTGGATTCGGAAATAATCGACAGGTCGATTATCAAGCCGCTGATTACGACGTCGGACGCAAAGCCGGGCGCGGGTCTGATAGACGTACTCATGAACCGTGTCCTTCTCACGGGGGAAATTAAGAAAACCGACTGCCTGAAGGATATTGTGGAGTCGGTCACTTACGGAGACACGATATTATATATAGACGGCGAGCGCGAGGCTCTGATACTCAATACAAAGAAGTTTCAGATGCGGTCCGTCAACGAGCCGAACAACGAAAAGACCCTCAGCGGCCCCAGGGAGGGCTTTACCGAGTCCCTCCTGTCGAATCTTTCGCTTGTCCGCAGAAAGATCAGGAGCAACGACCTGAAAATGAAATACCATACCATCGGAAAGAGGACAAAGACCACCGCCTGCGTTTGCTATATCGAAAGCATAGCCAAAAAGCAAATAATCGACGAGCTTTACAGAAGGCTGTCAAAGATCGATATAGACGGCGTGCTTGATTCAAACTACATCATTGAGATAATAAAGGACGCGCCGTACAGCCCGTTTCCGTCTATCGGATTCACCGAAAGGCCGGATGTGGCGGCGGGAAGGCTGCTCGAGGGGCGCGTAGCTCTTTTCATCGACGGGACGCCGGTTGTTATCACCCTGCCGTACCTTTTCATAGAGAACCTGCAAAGCAGCGAGGATTACTATCTTAACTATTTCTACACCTCGTTCAACAGATTGCTGCGGATCATGGGGCTGATTCTCACAACCACGGTCCCCGCCGTTTATATTTCGGTGGTCGCCTATCACCATGAAATGATACCCAAAAACCTTATTATCAGCATAGCCAGCGCGAGAAAAAGCGTTCCGCTGCCGGCGAGTCTTGAATGCGTATTAATGCTTGCCGTATTTGAGCTGATCAAGGAAACCGGAGCCCGCATGCCGACAAATATCGGACAAGCGCTGAGCATCGTAGGCGCGTTGGTAATAGGAGAGGCCGCGGTGCAGGCTCGTCTCGTCGCCGCGCCCATGATTATCGTCGTGTCAATAACCGGCATATCCAGCCTTGTCCTGCCGAAGTTACAGGGAGCAATTATATATATTCGCCTTATGCTTCTGATTTTGGCCACAATGTTCGGCCTGTACGGGTTTGTGCTCGGCGTCGCCATGATCTTTATTCATGTGCTGAATCTAAAGTCCTGCGGCGTGCCGCAGGTGGCGCTCACCGGGCATATAAGGTACCAATATATAAAAGACGTTTTCATCAGGGGCCCATGGTTCAAAATGAACGACCGTCCGAGGATGATGACGGACGATCGTATCCGGATGGTGACGGACAGTGCGCAAAGCGAGGATTAAAAGGGCTGCGCGGGTTCTGGCGGGGATTTTGCTGACCGGCCTTCTCGGCGGCTGCTGGGACTATCGGGGGCTCAACGAGTTGACTCTCGTGGCAGGCATGTCGATAGACATCGACGAGGATACTGGATTATTACAGCTGAATTTCGAGGTAATCGACCTGACCATACCGATCGAGCAGGAAGCGATGAAAACATTCCTTTTGCAGTCAGAGGGCGAAAATATATTCGACGCGATACGCGATGCAAAAAGAAAGATAAGCAACAAGCTTTACTTTGGTGAAACTAACCTTGTGATAATCAGCAAAGAGGTTGTCGAAACCCACGGTGTGTTTTCTGTGGTCGAGTGGTTTCTCAGGGACAACGAAACCCGCGAGAATATGTATATCGCCATGGCGCAGACGGAAAAGGCGAAGGATATTCTCAACCTTAAACTGCGGGAAAACTCGATCGTCAGTTATGACCTGAGCGAGATAATTAAGGAGGACAGCAAAGACACGGCCTCCACCATGAAAAGCGAGATATACGAAGTATACAACACCCTCAAGCAGGAAGGCATTTCGCTCGTGCTGCCGGCTCTGGCCGGACAGAAGAAGAATGACGATAGAATCGTTCCCGCCGTAAACGGCGTAATAGTTTTTCGTGACGGCAAAATCGTCGGCGAACTTACGCCGGAGGAAACGAAGTTTTTTCTGTATGCGACCAACCATGTCGAGGGCGGACTTCTGTCATTTTCATCGTCCGGGAGCGGTAAAAAAGACGTGGTTCTGGAGATAGAGAAAAACAAAACCAAGCGCTCATTCGAATGCAACGACGGGGCAATTACCGTCAGAATCGAGACAGAGACGGAGGCATATGTCGGCGAAGTAATGAGAGAAGCCGATCTGCTTGAACAGGAGACTTATAAAGCCTTCAAAGCGGCGGCCGAGGAGGAGCTTAAGACGGAAATTGAAAAGGTTGTAAAAAAGGTCCAAAAAGAATACAAGACAGATATTTTCGGTTTCGGCAGGATGATTCGCAAGAAGGACCTCGGTCTCTGGAAGGAAATAGGAAAGGATTGGGATGAAATCTTCCCTGAGGCCGAAATTGAAGTGTCATGCAAGATATCATTACTGAACACCGCCCATATAAAAAATACGAAAAAGGAGTGAACCACGACCGTGGCTACAACCGTGGTTTTGCTGGCTATGATATTTATTTTTGATTATCTGCCGATTATCAGGGATCGAAAGGTTAAGGAAATACTTGGATATGCGCTGCTGCTTCTGGCCGGATTCGGCATTCTGTTCCTGCACGAAGCCGGCGTCGAAGTGCCCAGTCCGCCGATGTTCTTTGATAATGCGATACGGTCCATGATTGGATATAGCGAATAGAAAACCGGAAAACCAAAAGCGGGGGTTATTGATGCAAAAGGAAGTTTTATCGACAAGGCAAGCCGTGTTTATCTGCTCGTTGTTTATTTTCGCGAGCAATATTCTGATCGGTTCGGTTTCAAAGGTCGAGCAGGATACATGGATGGCTCTGCTTATGTCGTTTGCTCTCTTCCTCCCCGTCGTTCTCGTATACGCGAGAATACTCGACCTGAATCCGGAGATGAATATTGCGCAGATTTCGGAAAAGGTTCTGGGGAAATTGTTCGGCAAGGTAATTATTGCGCTGATGACGTGTTATTCCCTGATGCTCGGTTCACTTGTGGTGACAAATTTCTATTTTTATGTGGGCGTCACAATTCTTCAGCAGACTCCGCATTACTATGTGGCGGGGCTGCTGGTTTTAGTGTGCATATATATGGCGAAGAGCGGTGTTGAGGTTTTGGGCAAGTGGTCTTATGCCGCAACTATATTTGTATTAGTGGCGCTGATATTCACAATTGTGTTGTCATACAACCAGTATGAGATCGAGCGGCTGCTTCCCGTCGGGGAGCATGAATTCGGCGAAATATTTGAACTCGCGTGCGCGAGGGTTGCCTATCCTTTTGCGGAGATCGTACTCTTCCTGTTTCTGGGGCATGCCTTGCGGAAAGAATACAGTTCATACAAAATATTACTGACCAGCAGCATTATCGGTTTGATGTCTCTGCTTATACTTGTGGTCCGAAACATCCTGGTTCTTGGGCCCGAATTAATTTCGGCGGTCTATTTCCCTTCGTATATTGCCGCTAGGGTTATAAGCGTAAGCACCTTTCTGACCAAAGTCGAAGGGTCCATATCGATGAATTATATAGTGTCCGGAATAGTGAAGATATCCGTATGCCTTTTTGCGTCTGCCATAGGTTTGTCAAGCCTTTTCGGCATTGCGGATTATAAAAAACTGGTGGTCCCAACGGGGATTATAATATTTGCCTTATGCATGATAAACTACCCCGGCATTATAGAGATGTTCAGATTTCTTGAGGTGTACCAGTATTTTGCCATCCTGTTTCAAATAGTGATTCCGGTTATTATATGGATAGCGTCGGAAATCCGGGCAAGAAAGCAAAAAAAGAGCGCGGCGAAACCACGGCAATAAACCTGTCGGGCACATGGCAGCGGAATCGGCGGAAGAACCGTATTGCATGCAAAGGGAACAGCCTGCCCGGCTGTTCCCGTCGGTATTGTAAAGCAACCGTTCAATATTTATCGCAGAGCTTGTTAAATTTCGGATTCCCGCGGCCGATATTTTTCTCGGCGAACAGGGGGAACTCCCCGCTGTCCTTTATCGCGTCAACCCTTGACTTCATAATCGACTTAAACTTCTCCAGGGCGCTGTCGTCGATTATGCCAAGCTCCCGATATTTTTCCATGAGCTTTATCTCACATGCGGCTTTCTGGTCAAGAAGCGCATAGACTTCCTTTTTTTGATTTTCGGGAAGCCTTTCCCATTTTGACTTGGCGGCGTCGGCCTTCGCCCTCCAGTCTTCCCTGGCTGCCGCCGCTAATTGCGGATTAACGTAGCCGCCGGGCTCCTCCGCCGGAAGAGCGGATGCGGTCAGGGAACCCAGAGCGAGCACAACGAAGAGCACGGCGAGAATTTTCCTGTATACCATCCTATCCCCTGCCTTTTCATGAATTTTTTTCGCGGTTTTCCTGTTTTATTTCTTGTCCCGCTTCAATTTTTATTTTTCCCGAATTATAATGCTTGTAGCAAGGAACAATTTTTCCTCGCAGGGACGGGATGGCAGATATCCCGAAGCATTGAAAGGCGGCGGCGAAATGCGTTTGTTTATTGCGATAAATTTTGACGAAGAAGTAAAAAATAAGATATGCGATTTTATTGAAGAAATGAAGAAAGCCGGAATCAGGGGGAATTTCACGTTAAGGGAAAACCTCCACCTGACCATGGTGTTTCTCGGCGAGATCCCGGCGCATAAAGTCAATGCGGTTAAAAATGTGATGGACGACATTGGGAAAAGCTCTCGCCGCGGTTACGGGGAAAACGTCATGTGCGAAGAAAACGGGGACCGGAACCTTTGCGGCGATAAACTGCCGACAATATCCTTTTCCGGATTCGGGAACTTTTCGGATGTTTTGTGGGTCGGCATTGAAAAAGACGACGAACTGAACATGCTGCAGAAAAAGCTTTCCGATGGTCTGTCCGGTCTGGGCTTCCGGATTGAGAAGAGGGAGTTCAAACCGCACGTAACCGTCTGCAGGAGAGCGGTCCTGCCTGAAGGGTTTGACAGGCGGGCTATGGTCTCTGCGGCTGCTAAGGTGTTCGGAGCATTGCGGATGAAAGTTGACCGCATCGACCTTATGAAATCGGAGCGCATCGACGGCCGCATGGTGTACACGCCGATACACACCGCAAAGCTATGAATTTTAGCCGGCGAAGATAAAAGATAAGACGGAGAAATAAAAGAAGCGGGAGAACCCCGCTTCATGTCTGTCATAAAGATTCAGGTGAAATGATAGTTTATCTCCCGGGAGTATTTTTCGCCGTACATATACAGGTCGTTTGCCGAGTTGATTTTATCCGCTTGCTGTGAGATTTTGTTCTGAACCTCCGGAGGAAGAGAATAAAAGTACAGGTCAAGGTCTACCTGATTGAGCAAATCATCCAGGGCCATCTAATCACCCCTGCTTATAGCATTTCCTGTCTTACAGGATTCAATACCTCTTTTCCTGTATAATTGAAATTTTAAATATTAACGCATTTATGCATAATAAAACAACAACCGCTGTTTTCGACACGCATGATTGAGTTAATCAACTGTTTGAGTTATAATAAAAATCAGTATCAGAATATTAAAAGGCAGGGAAACAAGTGAGGATTCTTTGGAGATTGGCTAAGGAAGCAAAAAAGCATATGTTTTTATTATCCGTTGCGGCTGTCAGCACCATCCTTTTGACCGGGATCAATCTGATAGCGCCCAGGCTGCTGACCGAAATGACGAAGCTGGTGGAAAGCGGTCTGACCCGTGAAAGGCTGGACGATATCCGGAATCTGACGATAACGCTGCTTGCAGTCTATCTGGCCAGGATTTTGTTCAGATACTGCAGCAATTTTCTTGCCCACAAGGCCGCATGGCAGCTTGTCCAGGACGTCAGGATGAAGGTATATAACCGCATGCAGTCGTTTTCGATGGAGTTCTTCCATAACAGGCAGACGGGCGACCTGATGAGCCGTGTTGTAAACGATACGGCAACCTTTGAGCTGATTTACGCGCATTTGATTCCGGAGACCATAACAAACGCGCTTACCTTTATAGGCGTTACCATCATTCTTTTTACATACAATGCAAGGCTTGCGCTTTTAACCTGCATTCCCATCCCGTTTATTCTTTTCTCGGCATGGGTGTTTATAAACAAGGTAAGGCCTAAATTCAGGGCAACGCAGAAATCCCTCGCGGACGTCAACTCCCAGCTGCAGGACAACTTTTCAGGAATTCAGGAGATACAGGCTTTCTGCCAGCAGGAGCGCGAATCAAACCGGGTCCTGGAGAAGGCTTCGGCATATACGCGCAACATGCTTCGCGCGCTGAACCTAAGCGCAGTTTTCCATCCTTCGGTTGAATTCATCACGTCGCTCGGAACCGTGTTCGTTGTGGGTTTCGGCGGTTATCTTGCTTACTTGAACCAATTGTCGGTTTCTGATATTGTGGGGTTCCTGCTGTATCTCTCGCTTTTTTACGCGCCGGTTACGGGTGTCGCGCGGCTGCTGGAGGAATCGCAACAGGCGCTTGCCGGGGCCGAGCGCGTAATTGAAATTCTCGACACGCCGGAGAGAATAATCGACAAGCCCGACGCGGTTGAAATATCCGGGTCGAGCGGCCATATCCGTTTTGAAAACGTAGGATTCCACTATGTGGAGGAGGCGCCGGTGCTTGAGGATATCTCCTTTGAAGTTAAGCCGGGCCAGATGGTGGCATTCGTGGGCCCCACGGGCGTCGGGAAGACGACTCTTACCCAGCTGGTCGCGAGGTTCTACGATCCTAACACCGGGAGAATAACGCTCGACGGCCGTGACCTCCGCGATATTAAAATCGACAGCCTGCGCAAACAGATCGGGCTTGTGCTTCAGGATACTTTCCTCTTCAACGGCACCATCGCGGAGAACATATCCTATGCCTGCCCCGACGCAACAATGGAGGAAATAATTGAAGCCGCAAAGATCGCCCGCATACACGACGATATCATGGCGATGCCGCAGCAGTACGAGACCCAGACGGGAGAGCGCGGGGTAAAGCTCTCCGGCGGGCAGAAGCAGCGTCTGGCCATTGCAAGGGCGATCCTCCGCAATGCGCCCATACTTATACTCGACGAAGCGACGGCCTCCGTCGACGTCGAGACCGAAGCGCAGATCCAGCAGGCCATCCACGAGCTCACCGGTACGCGCACTATTATCGCCATAGCTCACCGGCTCTCAACAGTCCGCCAGGCCGACCTGATTCTCGTCCTTGAGAACGGCCGGATTGTGCAGCGCGGACGACATGAAGAGCTTCTGCAGCAGGAAGGCCTCTACAGGCGTCTTTGCCGGGTCCAGAGTGAAGCGGAGTTCCTGCTTCAGCAGGGCTGACCGGAAGTTTATCTTCCCCGGAAGTTCACCTTCCGGTGTTCAGCTCCGCGTATTCCAGCATGTTGCGGCTGATATAGGAGGCGATCAGAGATATCACGATATTGCATGCCGACAGCGACCCGAGAATGAGGATGTTTTCAGGCAAATTGACGACCTGAAATACCGACAAAAGGACCGTAACGGCAATGCCGGGCACTGCAAACAATATCATGCTCAGGAAGTGGATAATAACGGCAAGAGCCTTTACCACCACCCAGCTGAAAAAGCGTTCGACGAACAGGGCCGCCGACGTGAAGAGAAGACCAAATGAGACCCTCGCTATGATTGCAAGTATCAATTCCGGAACGGTCAAGTTAAGTATGAAGTACAATACACCATACAGTATGACCGCCTCGACGACGAACTGTGCAAGGGTTTCCCGCAGGCAATGAATCAGCTTTTTAAAAGGCGGTTCGGGAACCAGATAGATGTAGTGCCTGACAAGCTCCTTTACCCAGCGCCCGAGAGAGACCGAGAAGAGCATCATGTATGTCGACATTGTGAAAACCATCGGCAGGCCTTCGCTGCGGACCAATATCGCAAACAAAACGTTGACCGCTATGAAAATTATCGAAGTGATATCCAGCAGAAAGATCCTCGCGCGGCGGTTTTCGATCCTGTGCTTGTAGCAGAAGGTGTCGGCACCCCAGCCGCGCCTGAAACCTGTCTTTCCCACCTTAACGTTATCGGGCACCGCTTCGGATATGCTTCCAGACTTGCTTGCCGTCAGCGCCTTGAATACTGTTTCGGTGGTTTTAAGAACATCTTCATAATACGAGTCGCCAGACCTGGTCAAAAGAGCGACAAGAATACCCGCGTAAACCAATGTCGCTGCAATTCCCGAAGCGAGATATGACGTTTGGCCCGATTGCATGCCGATAATGGCCGTTTTCATCCACCCCGCGACGGGGAACAGCGAAATCAGGCCGCTGTTTGCGCCGGCCACTATGCCGTCAAGCATTCCGGCTTTACTGCTCAGACCGCTGTAAACCACAAATCCCGCCGCGGCCGCGCAAAGAGTGAGAATGCCGTATTTTGCGATTTTCCTGTTTTTCTCGCTTCCGCTTGTATAGGAGTATATTACCATAGACGTTATCTGACCGCAGATGAGACAAACCGAATATCCTAACAGAATGAGGAGCAGGGAAGGTATTGTCACGCCGTATGTAAGGTTAGCCCACCCGTATTGGAAAATGATAAACAAACCAAGGAGTATGGAAGCGGTAAGCTGCTGGACAAGTCCATAGAACATGATCTTGACCGGAGATATTTTCGAAACAAAAACCAGGTTCACATCGGCCATCGAAAAGAAGCTTCCGCCCCTCGAGATACCGTTGAACGACGTCATTATAAACATGAACGCGTATAAGACCATAACCATGGCGTAAAGCTCATTTATATCCCTGTATTCGACCGGATCTTTTTCGAGCTTCGGGGTGATAAAGTTGAGGGTCATCAGAGCGATGACTATAATCAGAAAAATCAGCTGACCGGGGCTTTTAAGCAACGACTTGATCCTGTTTTTCCAGCGTGAACGGAAAAGGTAAAGAAGTGCGCTCATGCTTCAGCCTTCACTCCTTCCGTGATTTCAAAGAAGAGCTGCTCAAGGGATTTTTCGTCGCCGGATTCGCTTTCATTGCTGTGTTTAGTTGCGGCGATGGTGCCGTTTATCATGATATGGGCCGTATCCCAGTAGTCCTCCACGCTGTCGATCATATGCGTGCTGATGAGGATGGAAGCTCCCGAATCGCGCAGTTCGCCGAAGATAAGCTTCAGCTCCTTTATTGCGTGGGGGTCAAGGCCTACCAGCGGCTCGTCAAAAATAACGACGGACGGCCTGTGCAGCAGCGCGCAGCAGATTGAAACCTTCTGCTGCATGCCCTTGGAAAGTTCCTTTCCGAGCTTATCCTTCTTGTCGGCGAGTTCAAACCGCTCAAGAAGGCGCTCGGCGTATCCGTCGTCCTCCAGCCTGTAAGCCCTCCTTATAAACTCAAGGTGCTCCGATACAGTGAGGAGGTCGTAAACCGCCGGCATCTCGGGCACATAGCCCAGAGCGCCTTTCGCTTCAATGGATTTGTTCGGGTTGCCGTTGATACGGATTTCACCCTGGAACCTCAGGAGCCCCGCAATGCATTTGATAATCGTAGATTTACCGGCTCCGTTCGGCCCGAGAAGAACGGCAATTTTCCCGTCCTCCACGTCGAAGCTCAGGTTGTCGTTCGCCTTGACCTTGCCGTAATATTTTGTGACATTTTTCACGCTCAGCATTTGACTTATTTCTCCTCAAATAAAAGTTTTATTACTGAATGTAATATTGCGTAAAATTATTACGAATTTTGCGTGCACGCGGTAATGCTTTATAGTATTGGCTGTAAAAATATAACAGTCACTATTATACGTCCTATTCTGCCAAAGGTCAACGTGAAAAAGGAATTTAAGGCTCCATAGCTTTACTGTCTCATCGGTTCGCGTATAATTATCATAAGAGAACGGGAGCAACGTTATTGAAAAGGAAAGAGAGCATCGCATGAAGAAAGTACTGATAATAGGAACCGGAGGCACGATTGTAGCGGAAGCGGGAGAAAACGGGCTCGAACCGAGGCCTGCGTCGCCCGCGCTGAAGCGCTTTCTCGATGAGCTGAGAGGAACTGAATACGATATCGATTATATAGATCTGCTGAACCTTGACAGTTCGAACATCCAATCCGAAGAGTGGCAGCTCATCGCCGAAAATGTGTATCGGGAGATAGATAATTACGACGGCATAATAATAACGCACGGAACGGATACGATGGCATACACCGCGTCGATGCTGAGCTTCATGATACAGAATCCGGGCAAATGCATCGTCCTTACCGGCTCGCAGATACCGCTGACCAATCCCCTGAGCGACGCACGGATTAACCTTGCGACGGCGCTTGCCGCCATTTCCGCAAATTTACCGGGTGTTTACGTCGCGTTTAACCGCAGGATTATCCGCGGCTGCAGAGCCGTCAAGGTGCGCACCCTGGGGATCGACGCGTTTGAAAGCGTCAACGCGCACTATGTCGGCGAAATGCTGGCGGACGGGCTGCACATATATGATCACGGAGTTCGTACCGCAGCCCAACTGTCGGGAGGGAACCCGGTTAAAGGTGACAGCAAGTCATCGATCGTATTCAAACCCGATGTGAACGACCATGTATTCCTGCTGAAGCTCATACCAAGCACGAACCCCGAAATCTTCGACGCGATCTTCCACCTGCGTTACAGGGGCATTGTAATCGAAGCTTTCGGGGCAGGAGGGCTGCACTTTATACGCCGCGACCTGGCAAAACGAATTAAGAGCCTTGTCGAGAACGGCGTAGCCGTAGTCATCTGCAGCCAGTGTCTTTACGAGCGCAGCGACATTTCGATCTACGAGGTCGGCCGCAAAATCATGTCCCTCGGCGTCATACCGGGCCTGGACATGACCACCGAGGCCGCCGTCACGAAGCTCATGTGGGCGCTCGGCCAGACAAGCGACCTGGAGGAAATCCGTAGGATATTCGGTACCAACATTGCGGGCGAGATCACGATCGAGTGAAAAGGGTTAATTAGGAAACCATTAATAAAAATTAAGGTCTTGACGTCTATAACCAATTACTCTATAATTTCTGTTATAAGCGTTCACCCAAAAATCGATAAATTTCATATCAATTTTTGTGAGGATGACGAATGAAAGGTATAATTCTGGCCGGCGGCAGTGGATCCCGCCTCTATCCTTTAACGTTGGTAACTTCGAAACAGTTGTTACCCGTTTATGATAAGCCGATGGTATATTACCCGCTTTCCACGCTGATGCTTGCTGGAATTCGCGATATTTTAATAATTTCTACTCCGACAGACTTGCCAAAATTCCAGATACTTTTTGGAGATGGAAGCCGTTTCGGTTTAAACTTGTCATATAAAGAGCAACCCTCACCCGACGGCCTCGCTCAGGCGTTTATTCTGGGAGAAGAATTTATAGGCAACGACCAGTGCGCCATGATACTGGGAGACAACATCTTTTACGGAAATGGTCTTGTAAGAATTCTGAAAAAAGCAGTTGCTAACGCTCAGAGCGGCCGGGCGACGATTTTCGGATACTACGTAAATGATCCTGAGAGATTTGGAGTAGTTGAGTTTGACGAAAACATGAGAGTCTTGTCGGTAGAGGAGAAACCGAAAAACCCAAAATCCAACTACTGTATTACGGGATTGTATTTTTATGATAATCGGTGTGTGGAATACGCCAAACAAATCAAGCCATCCTTGCGTGGTGAGCTTGAAATCACCGACTTGAATCGTATGTATCTGGAAGACGCAACGCTTGATGTTGAGCTGCTCGGACGTGGTTTTGCCTGGTTGGACACAGGTACTATGGACACACTTGTTGATGCGGCTGAGTTTATTCGAACCATTCAACTGAGACAGAGCATAGTGATCTCAGCCCCGGAAGAGATAGCGTACAGAAACGGTTGGATTGACAAGAATCAGTTGCTATCTTCGGCAGAAGCATATGGGAAATCACCATATGGCACGCATTTAAGGAATGTGGCGCAAGGGAAAATCATCTTTTGAGGACCTGATATGAAAGTAATTGAGACAAAACTAAAGGATGTTTACATACTGGAACCGCAGGTGTTCGGAGATCATAGGGGCTGGTTCATGGAAAGCTGGTCAAAGCGTTTCATGGAGGAAGCCGGGTTGTTTTATGACTTTGTACAGGACAACCAATCATTTTCAGCTCAAAAGGGCACTCTGAGAGGAATTCATTTTCAGCATGGCAAATATGCCCAGGCCAAGCTTGTCCGGTGCAACAGGGGGGCGGTACTTGATTACGCTGTGGATCTGCGTAAGGGCAGCCCTTCATACCTTCAATGGATAGCGGTTGAGCTCTCTGCCGAAAATAAAAGGCAATTATTGATCCCCAGAGGATTCGGGCATGCATTATTAACTCTGACGGATAATGTTGAGTTCCTGTATAAGGCTGATAATTTCTATGAACCAAAGGCAGATCGCAGTATCAGATGGAACGATCCGGACATTGGTATAGAATGGGCGGAAAAAGAACCTGTAATGTCGGAAAAAGATAAAAAAGCTCCATTTCTTAAGGACAGCGATGTTGACTTTAAGTATGAGGGATAGCTTATGAAAATCGTAGTCACCGGCGGTGCCGGGTTTATCGGCAGCAATTTTATATATTATGAGCTTAGTAAGCACCCGCAAGACGAAATAATATGTCTTGACAAGCTGACTTATGCCGGAAATATGGAAACTCTGGCAAATGCGCTCGATAACCCATCTTTTAAGTTTATCAAGGCAGATATTTCTGACCGGATTGCGGTATACAGGATTTTTGAAGAAGAGCATCCGGATATTATTGTTAATTTCGCTGCAGAGAGCCATGTTGATCGTTCAATTGAGGACCCGGCGGTGTTCCTTGAGACAAATGTAATGGGTACGCAGGTATTGCTTGACGCTTGCCGGAAGTATGGGATAAAACGTTACCATCAGGTTTCTACAGATGAAGTATATGGCGATCTCCCTCTGGACAGGCCCGATCTTCTGTTTACCGAGGATACCCCGTTGCATACTTCAAGTCCTTATTCGGCATCAAAAGCCGCGGCTGATTTACTGACCCTTGCATATCACAGGACTTATAGGATACCTGTTACTATTTCCCGTTGTTCGAACAACTACGGGCCTTACCATTTTCCGGAGAAGCTTATTCCTCTTATGATCATAAACGCACTTAACGGAAAACCGCTTCCCGTTTACGGAGAAGGGAAAAATGTACGCGACTGGCTGTATGTGGAAGACCATTGCTCCGCAATCGACTTGATTATTCGTAATGGCATAGAAGGTGAAATATATAATATCGGCGGGCACAACGAACGTACGAATCTACAGGTAGTACAGGCAATTGTGAATATTCTGGGACGGGGTGAAATCACATTTGTTAAAGATCGTGCCGGCCACGATTTACGCTATGCCATAGACCCGACAAAGATTCGTAATGAGCTTGGGTGGTATCCTAGGACCAAATTTGAGGATGGTTTAAAAGCAACTATTCAGTGGTATCTCGACAACAGGTCATGGTGGGAGAACATAATAGCAGGGGAATACCAGAATTATTATGAGCGAATGTATGCAGACAGATAAGCCTCTTATCTCCATCGTGATAGCGGTGTATGAGCCTCGCATGGATTGGCTGAGGGAGCAGCTTGAGTCGCTGAACGATCAGACATATCCCAACCTGGAGCTGATCGTCTGCGACGATTGTTCTCCGACGGTGCCTCATGAGAAGATTTCAGAGCTGATAGCCGGGTGCATTACATCATTCAAATATTCAATCATTCGCAGCGAAAGTAATCTCGGTTCAAACAACACTTTCGAACTGCTTACCAGGGAAGCCAAAGGAGAATATATAGCCTACTGTGATCAGGATGATATTTGGCTTCCGGAGAAGCTTGACACACTATTTAATGCTATAACCGAAAATAACGCCCTCCTTGTTTGCAGCGACATGTACATAATCGATGAAAACGGCGTGAAAATCGCCGACAGCATAACAGAAGTGCGGAAACATCATGTGTTCAGAAGCGGAGAAGGCCTTGCGCCAAAGCTTCTTTTTTCAAACTTTGTTACCGGCTGCACGATGCTTGTAAAAACCGATCTGGCAAAAGCGGCAGTTCCGTTTTGCCCATATATGGTGCACGACCATTGGCTGGCGCTGTTCTGTGCCGATCGGGGGAAGGTTATATCTTTACGGGACGCATTAATTAAGTATCGAATTCACGATTCAAATCAGACCTCCGTAATGGCAGGCGTATATGACAAGAAAAGCTATCTTCAGGTACGAATAATAAACTACCTGAAACGAATGTATTGGCTGAGAGACTATTTTCAGTGTTCTCGGGAAACCGGAGAGAAGATCATCGACGGTATAAAGTGGCTTGAAGCAAGAAAAATGAACATGGAAAGCCATAGAGGGATACGGACAATATGGAAATACCGGTCTTTTTCCTGCCTTCCCTCTATTTTTGAAATAGTGGCCGCTTTTTTTCCCGATAAGCTTTTTATGTTTTTTATCGAATTGAACAGGAAGAATATTATTTAGGAGAACCGGTATGAAAGTTTTGGTTACAGGTGTCAAAGGCCAGTTGGGACATGATGTCTGCCGAGTCTTGAATGCCCGGGGCATCGAAAATAATGGTGTTGACATCGATGATTTCGATATTACGGATGCAAAGGAAACTGCAGACTATATATCACAATATAAACCAAGTGCCGTAATACATTGCGCGGCTTATACAGCGGTTGATAAAGCCGAGGAAAACGCTGAGCTTTGCAAAGCAGTTAATACTGACGGGACCGGCAATATCGCTATCGCATGTAAAGCAGCTGATGCAAAGATGGTGTATATTTCGACTGACTATGTGTTTCCTGGAGAGGGAGATAAATTTTACGAACCGGATGACCCGACCGGCCCTCTCAACGTTTATGGGGCCACGAAGCTGGGCGGAGAGCTTGCGGTTAAGGAAATTCTCGAACGTTATTTTATTGTACGAACATCCTGGGTATTTGGGAAAAACGGCAATAATTTCGTAAAAACAATGCTCAGACTTGCTGAATTGCACGACGAGGTGAACGTGGTCTGCGATCAGATCGGAAGCCCCACATATACTGCGGACCTTGCGCCGCTTCTTTGCGATATGGTAATGACCGATAAATACGGTACATACCACGCGACAAACGAAGGAATCTGTTCCTGGGCGGAGTTCGCCGAAGAGATATTTAGGCTATCCGGGTTAGGAATTAAGGTAAACTTAGTAACAACCAATGAATATCATGCCAAAGCAAAAAGACCGCTTAACTCCAGACTTAGCAAAGACAAGCTGGAGTTAAGCGGGTTTGGACGATTGCGCGGATGGCAAGAAGCACTTTACAGCTACCTCAATGATCTGGGCAAGATCCATAAATAAGGCAAAGTATTGCATAGATATAAAGAAAGGCTTAAATTATGAGAATATCAAATATGCCGTCATTTTTCCGATATGGCTTCTTATTGAGGCAGCTTGTGGGAAGAGACTTTAAAGCAAAATACAAAAGAAGTGTACTTGGCGTATTATGGAGTTTCCTGAACCCATTGATCACAATGACGGTGCAATACATTGTTTTTTCAACTGTTTTTAAGGCGGAGGTGCATAATTTTCCGGTATATCTTTTAATTGGCATTGTTTGCTTTAACTATTTCAATGAATCGACAAGCATGTCGCTGATGTCAATAATAAGTAATGCTTCTTTGATTACAAAGGTTTATGTTCCGAAATACATATTTCCTGTTTCCAGGGTATTGTCATCTACCGTCAACCTGGTACTCTCCATAATTCCGCTCATAATTGCCCTTGTTATAACACGCACGCCGATATCGTTTTCATGGTTATTGCTTCCGTTTGGAATAGCCTGTCTACTTTTGCTTTGTCTTGGGATTGGTTTCACTTTGTCGTCACTAATGGTGTTTTTAAGAGACACACAATTTCTCTGGAATGTTATCTGCATGCTGTGGATGTACGCGACCCCGATTTTCTATCCCGAAAGCATTATTCCGGATAAATTCATAATATTTATCAAGATAAACCCGTTATATCACATAATAAAGCTTTTACGTATTTCCTTAATGGAGGGCGTTTTCCCCGGACTTAACGCGTTCCTTTTATGTATTTTAGTGTCTGTTATACCCTTGCTATTTGGAATTTTTATTTTTAGAAAAACTCAGGACAAGTTTGTACTGTATATATAAGAGGTAAAAATGATACGGGCAGATAACATTTCCTTAAGGTATAGAATGAATCGCGAAAAAATCACCAGTATGAAAGAATACTTAATTTCCTTTTTAAAAGGGAAAGTGAAGTATGAGGAGTTCTGGGCCCTTAAAAACGTAAGCTTTTATGTGGAGACGGGAGAAGTTATTGGAATAATCGGTCATAACGGTGCCGGAAAAAGCACATTGCTTAAAGTGATATCGGGAATTCTGAAACCGACAACCGGTTCCGTTGTAACTGAAGGCAACATAGTTCCCATGCTGGAGCTGGGCAGCGGATTTGATATGGATTTAACGGGCAGGGAGAATATTTTTCTTAATGGAGCGATACTTGGATATTCTAAAAAATTTTTATTGGAAAAGTTCGACGAAATACTAGAGTTTTCCGAACTGGAGAAATTTATCGATGTCCCGATCAGGAACTATTCAACAGGAATGATGATGAGATTGGCGTTTTCGATAGCGACTGTCGTCCAGCCTGAAATCCTGATAGTTGATGAAATTTTGTCCGTGGGCGACGAGGACTTCCAACGCAAAAGCAAATCACGAATGATTGAGCTAATGAGCGGAGGCACCACTGTATTATTCGTTTCACATAGCTTGCCTCAGATCCGGGAAATCTGCAATCGTGTCATGTGGATTGACAGAGGTAATATAAGGATGATGGGGGACCCGAATGAAGTATGCGACGCGTATCTTTCGTTAAGCGAGGGATAAGCATTACTCGGGGTTTAGAAACTGGTGCAGTATTTTTTTAAGTAATACTTTATAATGGCATATTAAGGGGTCATTTTATGATAATCATGCTGAAAAAGGGACTATTTTATCTGACTCATTATGGATTTCGCTATACTTGGCACAAGTTTATACAAAAGATAATAAAGAAGTTGAAAAGCCGGAAAAGAAAAAGACACTATAAAGATGTATATACCCGGAAAGATTTGATCCGTCAAAAATCAGAGGTTTTTAGTAAAGAAGTCAAGATCAGCATATTGGTGCCTTTATATAACACTCCGCTTAAATTTCTCAGGGAAATGATAGACTCGGTTGTTTCCCAAACGTATGGAAATTGGGAATTGTGTCTGGCGGATGGCAGTGATAAAAACCAGGATCACATAGAAAAATGTGTAAAGCAATACATATCCAAGGATAACCGGATTCGATATAAAAAACTGGATAGCAATCTGGGAATATCAGGCAACACAAATGCCTGTTTTCAGATGTCAACCGGTGATTATATCGGATTACTGGATCATGATGATATACTGCATCCGGCTGCTTTATATGAAGTTATGAAGGCTATTAGCGAAAGCGATGCAGATTTTATTTATACGGATGAAGATGCTTTCCGGAAAAAACCGACCGATGCCTATTGTCCTCACTTTAAGCCCGATTATTCTCCTGATACTTTAAGAAGCTACAATTACATTTGCCATTTTTCAGTTTTTAAAAGAAGCCTTTACGAAACTGCAGGAGGATTTCGCAGCGAATATGATGGCAGTCAGGATTACGATATTATACTGCGGCTTACTGAAAGAGCGCGAAAGATAGTGCATATTCCAAGAATATTATATTATTGGAGAGCACATAACAACTCTGTTGCTTTAAATCTATTGTCAAAACCTTATGTGATTGACGCTGCAAAAAGAGCAATAAGCGATCATTTATCCAGACAGGGACTTAAAGGCAGAGTCGCGGATTCATCGATCCCGACAACATATAAAATTAATTATAATATATGCGGAATGCCGAAAATATCGATTCTTATACCCAATAAGGATCATTCCGATGATTTGAAGAAGTGTGTAAACTCGATAATAACCAAATCAACATATAAGAATTATGAAATCATTATTATAGAAAACAACAGCACTCAAAAGGAGACATTTGAATATTACAAGCAATTGGAAAGCTTTGATAATGTCTCTGTCGTAACTTGGGACGGCAAGTTTAACTTTTCTGCGATAGTGAATTTCGGTTTCTCCTTTTCAAAAGGCGAGCATATTGTGCTGCTTAATAACGATACTGAAGTAATAACTCCAAACTGGATGGAAGAAATGCTCATGTTCAGTCAACGTTCTGATGTTGGAGCGGTTGGCTGTATGCTCTATTATCCGGATGACACGGTTCAGCATGCCGGAGTTATCCTGGGAATTGGAGGAGTGGCAGGTCATGCCCATAAGCATTACAAGCGAGGCGATAGCGGCTACATGAGCAGATTGGCCATAGCGCAAAATATGAGCGCCGTCACGGCGGCTTGTCTCATGATTCCACGGCATGTGTTTGAAAGAGTGGGTGGATTCGATGAGAATTATGAGGTTGCGTTTAACGACGTTGATTTTTGCATGAAAATACGCAATTTAGGCTACTTAATCGTTTTCACTCCCTATGCTGAACTTTATCACTACGAGTCAAAAAGCCGCGGTTTGGAAGACACTCCGGAAAAAAGAAAAAGGTTCGAGAATGAAGTAAGACTGTTTCAATCAAAATGGAAAGACAAGTTGGAAGCAGGCGACCCATACTATAATGTTAATCTGACATTGGAAAGGGAAGATTTTTCGCTTAAATAGACAGTTTTCAATAAGGAGAAAGCATGTGATGACTAAAGGGAACACTCTTGCGTCGCTTTTCAAAGATTTAAAAAAGCCGTTGATCGTTTTACTGGCATTGCTTTTAGCATATGCAGGTTATTTACTTATAGACTATTATGATGATTCAAAAAATTTAAATACGGATATTATTCAGGACAACAATAACACGGTAGTGGGCCCGATATTAAAAGGCATGCAAATAGGACAGACTTTCAGAGCGACTTCCGGAACCATTGATGGTTTTTCCATCCTTTTTGCAACATACGGGAGGATAAATAATGCTGTTATTACTGTCGGTTTTAGAGAAGCCGGAAGTAACATAGATATTCAAACATGGACACTAAATACCGCGGATCTTGAAGATAATCAGTTTTATGATTTTGTTCTCAACAAACCTGTCTCCGGAGATGACAGAGAATTTTATTTTTATGTTGAATCAAGCAGCACAGAAGAGGGAAATGCGATCACCATATGGTGCAACAGCGAAGATGTTTATGCCGGAGGCGCCTACCAGAGCAATTTAATAGAAGAAAATGGGGATTTGTGCTTTAAAACATATTATAAAACATCGTCGAAGTTGCTGTTACAGCAAACTATAAAAAAGTTCCTGCTTGGCTTTTGCTTTATCTTAACATGTTTGGTGATTTTTACAGTTTTATTCATTATAGCGCCTGAAAAGAAGTTTTCCGATAGATTTTTTAAATATCGATACCTGGCGGTTACCGTCATTTTTGCTTTTTTAGTTGTCAGTAAGCTGCATGGATTCTCTATAAACTTATGGAATAATTATTTGCATGAGTTCAGCTCAACAACTGAAGTCACTCATATATGGGGTAAAGAACGTCCTATAACGAGTGATGTTTGGGCGTTGACTATACCGATGTTCTTTAATCAGGCTGATGCCGGATTTCCCTTCTATAACTACAACATTATGACAAATGGTGCAAATGCAGTTCTCTATGGATTGCCGGTCTGGGATATAACGGTTATCGGCAGACCATCCCTCTGGGGTTTTCTTATTTTGGGAAAAGAGATGGGGCTGTCCTGGTTTTATTGGTTTCGAATACTTGGTCTGCTGATGACCAGCTTTGAAATCGGCTTGTATCTGACAAGAAAGAATAAAAAAGTTGCGCTCCTAGGATCTCTTTGCATCGTGCTTTCCCCGATAACTCAGTGGTGGAGCGGGCATGTGCTGCCTGAAATTCTGCTGTATGCGCAAATGATTGCATGCGGTGGTTTGTGCTATTTGCAAAACTGGGACAATATTAAGAAAAAACTTATTGCCGCAGTAATTGTGCTTATATCCGGCGTAGGCTTTGTGCTTTTATTCAGCCCATCATTGCAGGTTCCTCTCGGAATATTGGTTATTATTATAGCCGCGGGCGCTATCTGGGAGTACAAAGATAAAATCCATATAAAAATACATGATATTATACTTATAGCGGGAACGATTTGCTTATCACTGGGTGTGGTAGGTCATTTTGCTTATCTTTCTTGGAATGACTTGAAACAATATACGTCAACAGTGTATCCGGGAGCGCGATTTTTAACAGGCGGCGAGTATAATATTAATTTTGCCTTTTATCATCTCTTTCAATGGGTTCTTCCGTTCCGAAATACGTTATGGAGCAATAACTGCGAAGTAAGCGCTATGATACCATTTATACCCATAGTGCTTATAATAACTCCGTATCTGATAAAATTTGAAAAAGAACGCAAGGTTTTTTATATTATACTTTATAGTTATCTTGTGTTTTGCGTCTCATGGGCATTAATACGATATCCGGATTTTATAGCGAGGATAACCTTATTCTATAACGTGTCTGTGACACGGCTTATGTGGACGATCGGAGTTATTGGGGTTTACCTTGGAATGATTTGCATTTGCACTATATTGACACATAAGCCGTTTAAACGAGTGCATGCCTATGTTTTAGCATCTGTTTTAAGTATAGTGTTTCTATATATCATTAGAAATTCACCCGCAAGCGAATATATTAAACCTTACTATATTTTATGTGTGATTATCACATTGGCAGTCTATTTCTTATTTCACACGGCTCTTTTACTGGGGTATTACAAGTTCCTTTCTATACTTCTCTCATTGGCATTGATAATATGCGGGCTTACGGTCATGCCGCTTAACCGCGGGGCAGATGCTTTATTGCGCAACAGCCTCTCGGATGAAATCGATCGGTTATCTGCTTCCGATCCGGATGCATTGTGGTTGTTCAATGCGTTTTACCCATATGGCAATTTTTTGGTGGCACAAGGGCTTAGAGCCTTCAATGCAACCAATAATTATCCGGATTATGGAAAATGGAAAGTAATCGACGCCGACGGACAATGGGAAGAGATATACAATCGATATGCGCAAGTATCGGTTCAATTGACAGATCAACAAACTAATATTGAGTTGCTGTCTCCGGATCATATCAAAGTAACATTGAATGTTCAGAAATTACTGGATTTAGGTATAGATTATGTTGTATCCCGTGAACGTATAGACTTTCCGGAAAGTGATTTTTTAGTTGAAATCAAGCACCTTGATGAAAAACATATTTGGATTTACCATTTAGAACCTGAGGTTACTTCCAGGTAAAAAATAATTAGCGGATTATGGGGGTAAGTGCTCTCGTGAAGCATTTAAAATATTTCTTCCATGAAATTATCAGTCAAACGAAGCAAGATTTGACCGAAATAAAAGAAGCATGCATTGAAGTGCGGCAAAACGGCTGGAGCAAGCTGAAAAGCTTGGTTGCCGAAGATAAACATTACAGCCTGTTATTACTTATAATGCTTCTGGGCGCAATTGAATTTTATGTTTATCTAATCGTTACCAATGGAGCATGCCTGAATGAATTGATATTTTACAATCCTAATGATCCCTTCGCTGATATGTTTATGGATTTTTATAACCCTGTACGAAGTTTGTTCATGGATAATCCATATACACAAGTAAAAGCAATGTATCCACCCATTGTATACCTGATTCTCGAATTATTTAGTGGCACTATTCCTAAAAGCAGTATTGCTCATGATATGACATCATTTATTGGTGTTGACTATAACACTTTGCTTATGGCGCGGAACAGTCGCGAAGCGATTTTCGCATATGTGATGTTCTCTCTTGTAAATATCACATTGCTTGTTGTTATGGTTCGTTTTATTCTGCGCAATCATAGCAAGCGGTTCAGCCTGCTGTTTTCATTTCTGATTATTTTCTCGTATCCCTTTTTATACATGTTTGACAGGGGCCAAATTTTAATTGTTACAATCAATTCATTGCTTTTCTTTGTATTATCGAGAGAAAGTAAAAGCAAAATAATAAACGAGTTAGGGCTGGCAAGTCTTGCACTGGCAATTTGCACTAAAATTTACCCTGTTTTTTTCGCATTGCTCTTGCTGCGGGAAAGGAAATTCGGACAGCTGTTGCGAACCGGGTTGTATACTGTTTTATTGTTTTTGATTCCTTTCGCTTTTTATGGCGGTTTGGATGCTATAATAGCAATTTTTAATAATGTATTTGCTGTTTCAGAAGATCTTTCAAATCTTTACCCGGTCGGTAATTTTAATATTTTAAGCTGCGTTAGAGCATTTTATTTGCTAAAGGATTGGGAGTTCGATCCCGGAGTATTTATTCAAAAGGTATTGCCCCTGTTTATTATTGTTTTTGGCAGCATCGCATGCCTTTTTAGCAAAAAAGGCATGCGATGCTTTTGGTTACAAGTATTTTCTTAATGTTTCCTAATTATACAATGTGCTATAATGGCGTATATTATATTTTACCTTTGGTTGAGTTTATCAAGGATAAGGATAAATCAAAAACGGATTACATATATGTAATACTTTTTTCCATGTGCTTTTTGCCAATTCCAACAGTCATATACGATATCAGAACCAATCTGGGTTTCTTTGATGGATCGAATATGACGGTAAGTTATGTATTGCTCGCCGCATCATCTTGTATAATGACAGCTATGTTAATCGCTGAAGGTTTGTATAGAGCCATTATGCAACTCATTCGGTACCTTTATCATAGTACTGAAAGACTGGATGTGATGTATTTTCAAACAATCGGTTCATTTCAAAAGCATGAGATTTTCGACTATATAAAAGATCGCTCACAGTTAGCGAGAACGAATTTACGGAACACAGGAATTATGTTTCTTGTAAGCTATATCACGGCTTTTATAGCATTCCTTTTAAATAAGAAAGGGGATTCTTTCGATTTTATTTTCAATATTACACTTTATTCGCTTATTCCTTTAATGATAGTTAAAACATTGCTTTGGCATATTTCAAAAAATCTTGATTTTACTGAAAAAGGTCTGATAAAATTACTCATATTGGGCTTATATGTGGGCGTTAGATATACGGCGATTTGTTGCATTATTGCTTTAACCGTTGGAAGTATAACGGGCGCCAAATTGCTCATTTCATTTTCCTCGATACTTTCATTATGCGGCGGAATATTGATGGTTTCATTGCTGACGGTAATTTTATTACTGCTTGCACGTAACCTTATAAAATCGGAAAAACATAGATTGCTTCTCTGCAGAGTGTTGTTTCTCCTGACGGCAGGTTCAACCTTATTATTTATTCTGCTTGATGCCATAAACCCAGATATGAAATGGTTAACCGGACTTAACCCGTTGTTTTACCTGTCGACCAGATTTTGGCCTGTAATCGTTACGGAGGCTAAAATAAATATGTTTTCAGGTTTACATATCGAGTTTTGGGCATTAGCATTCCTTGCGGTCACCGCCTGCTTTTTTACAAGCATTATACAGAACTATAAATCATTACGAAAAGAGAACGAGCAAAAAAAGAAGCGCTCCGAAGTAAAAGTGTGAAGGGGATATAAAGTATGAAAGTTGTTATACTTGCCGGAGGATATGGCACCCGTATCTCCGAAGAGAGCCACTTAAAACCAAAGCCAATGATAGAGATAGGCGACCAGCCTATTCTGTGGCATATAATGAAATACTATTCGTATTACGGTTATAATGATTTTATAATTTGCGCGGGATATAAGCAGCACGTAATAAAGGAATATTTCGCCGATTATTATTTGCATCGCAGCGATGTAACCTTCGACTTTTCAAACGGCGGAGAAATGACGATACATAATAACGTATCAGAGCCCTGGAAAGTAACAATAGTGGATACCGGGCTGAACACTATGACAGGCGGACGTGTTAAGCGCATTCAACCTTTTATCGGAGATGAAACTTTCATGCTCACTTACGGAGACGGAGTATCCGATGTAAATATCGGAGACTTGCTGGAGTACCATCGCACCAAGGGAAGGTATGCGACACTGACCGCAATTCAACCCGGGGGACGTTTTGGTACGCTGGAAATATCGCATGACGGATTGGTTGCGAATTTTTCAGAAAAAAGGCTGGAAGATGGCGGCTGGATTAATGCGGGCTTTATGATCCTTGAACCTGAGGTGTTTTCCTATATAGATGGAGACGCCACCGTACTTGAAAGGGATCCTTTAGAGAGGCTTGCAAAGGATGGACAGCTTACGGCTTATTACCATTACGGGTTTTGGCAGTGCATGGACACATTGCGGGATAAGCTGATGCTTGATGAACTTATTGAGAAGGGGAAAGCGCCGTGGATGAAATGGAGAGCATAAAGTTATTAGACTTTTATCGCGGTAAAAAAGTGCTAATAACCGGTCATACGGGTTTTAAAGGCAGCTGGTTATGCAAAATTTTAATTGATGCGAATGCTGATGTCACGGGATATTCATTGAATCCGCCGACGGAACCGAATCTTTTTTCACTTGCCGGAATAGAGAAAAAGATACGTTCGGTTATTGCGGATATACGAGATTTCGATAAATTATCGGAAGTATATAATGAAACCTCTCCGGATATTGTGTTTCACCTTGCCGCTCAGCCATTAGTCCGCGACAGCTATCTTATGCCCCGCTATACATATGAGACGAATGTGATGGGTACGGTTAACATATTGGAATGCATGAGACAAAATCCCTGTGTCCGTTCGTTTGTTAACGTCACAACAGATAAGGTGTATGAAAATAAAGAATGGGCTTGGGGATACAGGGAAAACGAGCCTCTCGACGGATTCGACCCGTATTCAAACTCAAAGTCCTGCTCGGAGCTTGTGACACATAGTTATAAAAGAAGTTTTTTTCAGGACGGCAACACAGCCATTTCCACCGCCAGGGCCGGCAATGTGATTGGAGGCGGTGATTTTGCGAAAGATCGTATTATACCCGATTGCGTACGTTCCGTTGTGAAAAAGATTCCGATAGTTGTGCGCAATCCGAACTCTATAAGACCGTATCAGCATGTACTGGAGCCTTTGTTCGCATATTTGCTGATTGCATATCGGCAATATGAGCGCAATGAGCTGTCAGGCTATTATAATGTCGGTCCTGATGAAAGCGACTGCATAACCACCGGTAATTTGGTTGATGCTTTTTGCAGGGCGTGGGGCGAAGGATTGACTTGGGAAAACCGGTCCGACGGCGGCCCCCACGAGGCCAATTTACTCAGGCTGGACTGTTCCCTGCTAAAGTCGACATTTAACTGGAGACCTCAGTGGAACATAGGCAAGGCTATTGAAGCTACCGTTGAATGGACACGTATTTGGCGTGACGGTGGGGACATTTCAGAATGTATGAGTAAACAGATAAAAGAATACTCTGAATTACTCTCTCATTGTATAGTCTAAGCAAATGATCAGACGGCGAGGCTTGCTGCCCGCGCAGAACAATTCTAGGAGGATAATATAGTGTTTGATAATATGACGCAAGAAGAGGCGAAAAAATTCATTCTATCAGCAGTTTCCGATTACTGTGAAAAATTTCATAATAAACCCGCGTCATTTAGTGAAGGACAGAGGATTCCCTATGCTTCGCGTGTATATGATTATAACGAAATGGTAAACCTGGTTGATTCTGCTTTAGAGTTTTGGCTTACTGCAGGTCGATATACGGATCAATTTGAAAGAGAATTTTCAGAATTTTTAAATGTCCGCTATTGCTCACTTGTAAACTCTGGTTCTTCCGCTAATCTGCTTGCATTTATGGCGTTAACGTCACCCTTGCTGGGAGATCGAGCGATCCGGCCCGGTGATGAGGTTATTACAGTTGCCGCAGGATTTCCGACCACAGTTACGCCGATTATCCAATTCGGCGCCATACCTGTGTTCATTGATGTTACAATTCCTCAGTATAACGCAGACGTAAGCATGCTGGAGGAAGCCCTTACTCAAAAAACAAAAGCAGTAATGATGGCTCATACGCTGGGAAATCCTTTCGACCTTTCAACAGTCAAGTCTTTTTGCAAACGCCATGGGCTCTGGCTTATCGAAGATAACTGTGACGCACTCGGTTCAAGGTACGAGCTCGATGGCGAAATGAAATACACCGGAACAATCGGAGATATAGGAACCAGCAGCTTTTACCCGCCACATCATATGACTATGGGAGAAGGCGGCGCCGTATATACAAGCAATGCGCTTTTACATAAAATCGTTCGATCGCTGCGCGATTGGGGGCGCGACTGCGTTTGCCCGTCGGGTCATGACAACCTTTGCGGCCATCGTTTTGACCGTAAGTATGGAGAGCTTCCATTGGGGTATGACCATAAATATGTCTATTCACATTTCGGATACAATTTAAAAGCAACGGATATGCAGGCGGCGGTAGGCTGCGCACAGCTGGCAAAATTACCTTTCTTTATTGAGCAAAGAAAACGTAATTTCTCTTTGCTGACCCAGCTGCTTAGTGATACGGAGGATAAGCTTATTCTGCCGAAGGCATGTCCGAACAGTGATCCAAGCTGGTTTGGCTTCCTGATAACATGCAGGGAAGGCGTCAATCGAAACGATGTCGTGCGATATATTGAGGAGCACGGCATTCAGACAAGAATGCTGTTTGCAGGCAACATAATCAGGCATCCGTGCTTCGACGAAATGCGGAAAAGCCGGAATGGCTATAGGGTTGTCGGAACACTTGATAATACTGATGTTATTATGAATAATTCCTTCTGGGTAGGAGTATATCCGGGATTGAATGACGACTTGATCCACTATATGGCAAAAACTATAAAAGGGGCTTTGTGATTTGATTACACGCATTATTGAAGCAAAAAGCACGTTACTTTTTATAGTATTGCTTGCTGCGGTCGGTGCTATATGTACGACAGCGACAAACGCTTTCTTCTTTGAAGGAAGCGGAACAGAGAATGATCCATATCTCATCAAGGATGCCGAAGATTTGCGTTTGCTGAGCGAGTATGTCAACATGGGCGAACCATTCGGCGGAATATATTTTTTGCAGACGGCCGATATCGATTTAGAAGGTGAGGAATGGACACCTATCGGATTGTTTGAAAGCGGTAACTATTTCTTTGGTATATATGATGGCGGAGGACATGTAATCAGGAATTTAGTTACCCCTCAGATGGGCAATAACGGTTTTTTTGGTATGCTTGGAGGAACCGTCGCAAATCTTGGCATCGAAAGCGGAGTAATATTTGGCGAATATGTAGGCGCTATTTCAAGCGATGCAGTTGATTCAAACGCGCTGATTATTAACTGCTATAGCAAAGCTATTGTTATGGGGAAATACCGTTCGGGGGGGATTGCGGATAACTTTGATGGCAGTATTATAAATTGCTGGTCGGATTGCGATTATCTCTCGTCAGATTGTACCGGAGGAATAACATCATATAATGCCATGCTTGTCGAGGGCTGTTTCAGTAATTCAGAGCTCATTAACGGCAACTTTACCGGCAATATGAAAATGTCGGCGAAGCTAAGTAAAAAGTTATTACAGTCTGAAAGTCTGTGTGATATGCTTAATTCTGAATTACCGGCTTATTTGCGAAAATATGAATTTGTGAATCAGTTGATCCCATGGAAAACGGATAAGGCGGGTTTATGCTTCGATAAAGAGAAAAAAGTGGATAGAAGCAGTCCGGTGGAAAACAGTAACAGGGGGACTGTGGAGAACCCCTATATTATAGATCATGCGGATGATTTACTGTTGCTGCGCGATATGGTAAACGGCGGGGTAGACTTTAGCGATACTTACTTTTTACAAACCGGCGACATCGATCTAAGCGGTGAAGAATGGATACCCATTGGAATATTCGAAAGCGGCAAGTATTTTTTTGGTACATATGACGGAGGCGGGCATATAATAAGCAACCTTGTAACTCAAAAGACGGGGAACAACGGTTTTTTTGGAATGTTGGGAGGAACAGTTGTCAATCTTGGTATAGAGAGTGGCTGCATATATGGTGATTATATAGGGAGTATTGCGAGTCATGCGGCCTGTACGGAAGCGCAGATTATAAATTGCTATAATAAAGCTGACTTAATTGGCAAATATCGTGCGGGAGGTATTGCTGATAATTTCGCAGGCAAAATAGTAAATTGCTGGTCAAGCTGCTCGATAACATCCGAGCAAACGGGAGGGATTGTATCGTACAACGCGCAGTATATTAATAACTGTTATAGTACTTATGATATTATTCCCCATACGTTTTCCGGGGTAAAAAAGAACTCAATCAGTTATAATATTCGCGCCGTTAAAAGCGATCAGCCTTGGAAGAAATTAAACGCAGGATTAGTTTATTGCGCGCCTTATTTTAAAGAAGGTATAAATCTTGCGAAATGGACGGAAGGCCAGCAATTCAGCGGAGAGTATTTCAGTTTAAAAAGCGTTTCTCCATTATTGCTTATAGAGGCTTATTCATTTCAGTTCGTCATTGTTTTATTGGTATTGACATCTATAATGATGCTTCTTTTGTTTAACTATGTGTTACTAAAAAGAAGATCCGGGAGTAAAAATGGTAACGATTTTGAAAAATCAGCTTGATAAAATAAAAAAGCAGAAGAAGAATAATTTTCTTCAATTTGTGAAGTTTAGCATTGTAGGTGTTTCCAACACTGTCATAAGCTTGATTATTTATTACATTTTCATTATAATAAATGAAGATTGGTATATGGCAGGTCAGATTGCAAGTTGGATTATCAGTGTCGGAAACTCGTTTTATTGGAATAATAAATATGTATTTAAATCAAATGAAAATAGCTTTAAGTCTATTATTAAGCGCATAATAAAAACCTATATCAGTTATGGATCAGTATTCCTTCTGATATGTTTTCTGTTATGGCTTGAGGTCGATATATTGCGGATTTCGGAGTATATTGCGCCAATTATCAATATTATCTTAACCACACCGCTTAACTTCGTTATAAATAAATTATGGGCTTTTAACCAAAGACCGGAGAAGAGGACAGATAATGAAACAACGGTTGGCTGATTATGTTGCAGATTTTCTGGTGGATAACGGAATAACTGATTGCTTTATGGTAACCGGCGGCGGAGCAATGTATCTTGACGACGCTCTCGGCCATAAGAAAGGATTACGTTGTACATTCAATCATCATGAGCAAGCTTGTGCAATTGCTGCCGAAGCATATGCGCGAATAAGCAATAAAATTGCTGCAGTATGTGTGACAACCGGACCGGGGGGCACGAATGCAATTACCGGAGTTGTCGGAGGATGGCTCGACTCAATACCGATGATCATTATTTCCGGCCAAGTGCGATATGATACCACGGCAAGGGGAATGGGGGTACCTGTACGGGCAGGAGGGGATCAGGAGTTTGATATAACCAAAGCAGTAGCCTGCATGACAAAATACTGTGAAATGATTGAAGATCCCCTGCGAATTCGCTACGCTCTTGAAAAAGCTTTATATCTTGCCAAACACGGCCGGCCGGGCCCATGCTGGATTGACATCCCTCTTAATTTCCAGGGTTGTGTCATAGATACGGATAATCTTATGCCATATAATCCGGAAGAAGATGCCGATAAACTGCCTCCGCCGGTCAAAAAAGATGATGTAATTAAAGTGCTTGAAAAGATTGCGGCGGCAAAAAGACCAGTATTTTATGCAGGTAATGGTATACGTCTTGCCAATGCTTTTGAAACATTCAAGCGCGTTGTACGCAAATTGAATATTCCTGTTGTAACCGGTTGGAACAGTATTGACCTGATGGAAGATGAGGATCCGCTTTATGCAGGCAGAGGCGGGAATATGGGCAACAGAGCCGGCAATTTCGCTGTTCAGAATTCAGACTTGGTCCTGGCTGTCGGAAATCGTTTATCAATAAGGCAGGTAGGGTATAATTGGGATAGCTGGGCGAGAGAAGCATTTGTGATAATGGTGGATGCGGATCAAGCGGAACTTAAAAAACCGACGCTGCATGTGGAAATGCCTGTTCATGCGGACGCATTGGATTTTCTCACGCAAATGGACAACCTGCTTCCGGACGGCACTTTTTTTAATAATACCAAATGGATTGATACCTGCAATAACTGGAAGATAAGGTATCCGGTTGTGCAAAAACGTCATTGGGAAGAAAAGGGTGCCGCTAATGTATATGCTTTCATTGAAGCCCTGTCCAGGAGACTTCCCGAAAATTATGTTACAGTAGTTGGAAACGGTAGCGCATGTGTTGTGGGCAGCCATGGCTATGTCATAAAAGAAGGTCAGAGATTTATTATCAATTCAGCTGTCGCTTCCATGGGATATGATCTGCCGGCGGCAATAGGAGTTTGCAGAGCGCTTGGAAATAAGGAAATAGTCTGCATAACGGGTGACGGCAGTATACAAATGAATCTACAGGAGCTGCAGACAATACTTACCAACAAGTTGCCTATTAAAATATTTGTTATAAATAATGATGGATATCATTCCATACGCCAGACGCAGAGCAATCTTTTCCCGGATCGTCCAAAGATAGGCATAGGGCCGGAAAGCGGAGATTTATCGTTCCCCAGCATGGAAAAACTGGCATGGGCTTATGGATATCCGTATTGCTCGTGTCATTCCAACAGTGAGATAGCAAACATGCTTGACACTGTGTTTTCTAATGAAGGAGCATATATAGCGGAGGTATTTGTAAGCGTAGAACAGGTTTTTGAGCCGAAAAGCTCGACAAAAAAGCTGGAGGATGGCCGCCTGATCAGTCCTCCCCTGGAGGATATGGCACCATTTCTGGAAAGAGAAGAATTCCTTGAAAATATGATAATAAAACCCATTTACGAGTAATTCTTCACAGGAACGTTTTATGATGGGAGGTCGCTATGGGCAGCATTGCTTTGCTGGATTGTACTCTGCGCGATGGGGGGTACATAAATGACTGGTATTTTGGAGAATATGCGATTAAAACTATTTGCAGGAAGTTGGTTGCGGCAGGGATACGGTTTATAGAGGTTGGATTTATCAAAGGCGATAACTATATTAAAGACAGGGCGGTATTCCCTGATTTGGAATGCATAAAGGAGGTAATTAGCCCGAAACATCCCGAGACGATGTATATGGGGATGGTGGATATGAGCGACCCCATACCGCTTGACCGTATAAAGCCATATGACGGATCCTCAGTGGACGCTATCAGGGTCATCTTTAAAAAAGATAAAATTGATGAGGGATATCGATACTGCGAAGTCATTAAAAACCTTGGTTACAAAGTTTTCGCACAGGCAGTAGGAACGGACTTATATACCGACAAGGAGTTTATTGAACTAATAGAAAGGTTCAATACACTTGAACCATATGCTTTCTCAATAGTTGATACATTTGGATTGATAAAAAGAAGGCATTTTCTCCGTTTGGTGCAAATAGCTGACAATAACCTAAAAAGTACTATCGGCCTCGGCTACCATTCACACAATAATCTCCAGCAAGCTTTTGGTAATGCTGAGGCATTTATTGATCTGGGCCTGCGCAGGGATATATATATAGACGCCTGTGTTTTTGGAATGGGACGTGGGGCAGGAAACCTGAATCTTGAATTGTTTGCAGGGTACATGAACGAGAATTGCGGGGCGGATTTTCGCATCGAACCCATACTGGAGATTATTGACGAGTTTCTTAACGATATTTATCGCAAGAAATTCTGGGGATATTCGCTGCCCTATTACTTGTCGTCCACCAATGGCTGTCACCCCAATTACGCCAAATATTTTTCTGAAAAAAATACATTGACTGTGAAAAGCTTCAATGAACTGCTGAACAGCATACCTTCCCAGGATCGTATCGTTTACAGCAAAGAAAAAGCAGAGCAATACTACATTACATACATGCAGAATTATATCGATGATAAGCGCACGCTGGACGAGCTCAGCAGGTTATTTGCAAACAGGCGAATATTGCTGTTGGCGCCGGGTAGATCCCTGATCGATTATAAGAGCATAATAATTGGTTATATATCAAATGAAAAACCGATTGTAGTAACTGTCAACTTTGTTGATGATGAGTTTGGTACGGATTATGTGTTTAGCAGCAATATGCGCAGATACTCACATATACAGAACAGAAAGGATGTAAAACGAATAATAACATCCAATATAAAGGATGCGGACGATTATGACTATATAATTAATTTCTCCAGTTTTTCGTCCAGATTTCCGGATATTGTTGACAACTCCGGACTAATGGCAATTCGCCTGATGTTGGCGCTTGGGATCCAGGAGCTGACAATAGCGGGAATGGATGGATATGCTGAAGATAAAAACCTGAACTATTATCATGAGCAGTTGGTTTATGATTTCTCATCGGAAGCAGTCAAGCGCAACGAACTGATATCACAAGAAATTAAGGATATTAGAAAGCAATGTAAATTGGAATTCTTAACACCGACACTATATAGTGTTTAGAGGCGGATCAAAAAGGTTGAAGCAATACGATATAGAGTTGAGTTTTCGCGCGCTAAAGCCTAAAATGTTAATTGTGGAAGTGAAGGGCTATGAAGAAAATAAGTATACTTATACCGTGCCTGAATGAAATTGATAATATCTATTTAATAACCGCTGAAGTCGAGCGCATAATGAAGACGCAACTTAGCGAGTATAACTATGAAATTGTCTTTATAGACAATTACTCAACGGACGGTACGAGAGAAGCGTTATACCAAATATGTAAAAGCAATAAAAAGGTCAAAGCCATTCTTAACGCCAGGAATTTTGGTCCAAGCAGATCTCCCGTATACGGTATGATGCAAACTTCTGGCGACTGTACCATACAGATGGCCGCCGATTTTCAAGATCCCCCGTCATGCATACCGGAATTGGTAAGAAAGTGGGAAATGGGGAGCAAAATTGTTGTTGCAAAAAAGAGTAAAAGCCGTGAGAACATCATAATGTTTTTTATTCGCAAGGTCTTTTACAAGATTTTTAAACTCATTGGCGAGATTGACCATATCGAGCAGTTTACTGGTTTCGGATTATATGATAAATCCTTTATTGAGGTTCTTAAAGCAATTAATGATCCTTGTCCATACCTTCGCGGCATTGTAGCCGAATTAGGGAGCGGCATCGATTACATAGAATATGTTCAGCCAAAACGCGAACGAGGCAAAACAAAGACTAACTTCTTTTCTCTATACGATGTGGCAATGCAAGGCTTTACTTCATATTCAAAGATAATTCCCAGATTTGCGACATTGATAGGATTTGGAATAGGATCAATAAGTGTGCTTTTCTCGTTGTATTACTTTATTATGAAACTTATCTTCTGGCAGGATTTTGCGCTTGGTATTGCTCCTGTTCTCATCAGCTTGTTTTTTCTGAATGGTGTTCTTTTGTTTTTTATCGGTTTTTTAAGCGAGTATGTTCTTAGTATAAACACAAGAGTTATGAACAGACCGCTTGTAATTGAAGAAAAGCGGTTTAATTTTGATAATGACGTAGAAGCGGAAATTGGAGGAATGAAATATGGAAGAATATCGTGATTTTATAGAGAGTCTTTTTGACTCATATAAATGCAAGGCCAAGTATGACATTTTAAAATGCATACCCGTCTATGACGATGAAGACAATATTATTGCTTACCTTCGACCGATTACGGCCGACTATCGTCATACCATAAAGGACTGTGCGAAGATTTTGGGTGAATGGAGAGCACAAAATCCGTCAATTTCTGCGAGTACTTTTACAATAACCGTAGAGAGAACCGAAAGATGGCTTGATAATCTTATTATCGGGCGTCCGGACAGAATACTGTTTTTTATAGTTCTGACTGATGGTACGTTAGTTGGTCATATAGGTTACTCATCCTTTAATTATGAAACCAGGACGGCTGAGATAGATTCTGTATTGCGTGGAGTAAAGGACAGGGCTCCGGGTATTATGACATATGCATTGCGGAGTATGCTATGGTGGGGAAAAAACATTGCAAAAATCGAGAATATAGAACTATGTACGGATCTTGATAATGAAAAGGCTCAAAAGCTATACAGACGATGTGGATTTGTCGACAAGAAGAAAATTGCGCTTGTTAAGGTTGTAAAGGAAGATGAAGTTCGCTGGGATGTGGCCGAGGATCCGGAAATGCCCAACGCTGAAAGATATTCGCTGCAAATGATACTTAAGGAGTAATTTACATGTCTAACAACAGAATGAAGAATCTCATGCAATCCGAGATTCGAAACATGTCTATAGAGTGTGATAAGCTGGGGGGCATCAACTTATCACAAGGGATTTGCGATTTACCGCTGACGAAAGTACTTGAGGACGGGGTGAAGGAGGCTCTTTTAGAGGAATATAATCATTATACGCGTTATGACGGTATTTCGGAGCTGAGAGAAGCCATTGCCAATAAAGCGAGGCACTTTAATGGAATAAAGGCTGATCCCGAAAAAAATGTAACAGTCAGCTGCGGAGCAACGGGAGCGCTATATGCTACCTGCATTTCTCTGTTTTCTCCGGGAGACGAGGTTATTCTTTTTGAACCGTTTTACGGGTACCATGAGTACACTTTCCTGGCAACCGACCTGGTTCCTGTATATGTTCGTTTGACTCCGCCGGAATGGTCGTTCGATATTAGCGAGCTTGAAGCGAAAGTAACGCCGCGCACAAAAGCAATAATGATTAATACCCCGGCGAATCCGTGCGGAAAGGTGTTTACCGAAGCTGAGCTTGAGGTTCTTGGCGATTTTTGCATACGCCATGATTTAATAATCCTTACCGATGAAATATACGAGTATATAACGTACGATAATAACAAACATGTTAGCCCGGCGTCGATTGAGAAAATAAGCGACCGAGTCATTACTATCGGGGGTTATTCAAAAACTTTCAGCATAACAGGGTGGCGCATTGGGTATAGTATTGCGCCGGAAAAATATTCGTCTCTCATCGGTATGGCAAATGATCTAATTTATGTTTGCGCACCCGCTCCGCTGCAGTATGCCGTAGCCAGAGCAATTAATACCCTCGACGATGCATTTTACACCCAGTTGAGAAGTGATTATACAGTAAAAAGGAGCATTATTTGCTCAGCTTTAAGTAAGGGCGGCCTTACTCCTTATATACCGCAGGGCGCATACTACGTGCTGGCCGATATTAGTCGTCTGCCCGGGGAAAACAGTAAAGAAAAATGTATGTACTTACTTAATGAGTATGGTATCGCAGCGGTGCCGGGAGAATCTTTTTACAACAACTCGGGCGGAAAAACATTGGCAAGGTTTTGCTTTGCAAAAAGCGACGAAATACTTAAAACAGCAGCACAAAGACTTGCTGATATAAATTAACAAAAGGAGAGTATTCAGATGAAGTATTCACAGAAGAAATTGGCATTTGCCGGACCTAGTATTACCGAACTGGAAGTAGAGCATGTGGCTCAAGCTGTCAGAGATGGCTGGTATGAGACGTTTGACAAGTATATGCGGGAGTTTGAGGATGAAGTAAAAAAATACCTGGGTGTAAAGTATGCGATTGGTACGCACTGCTGCACACTTGCATTACATCTGGCAACCGCATCTTTACAGTTGAAACCTGGCGATGAGGTTATTGTACCGGACCACAGCTGGATAGCAACCGCTTACCCGATTACATATACCGGAGCCACATGTGTCTTCGTCGATATCGATCCGCAGACTTTGTGTATTGATCCGGTTGCGATTGAGAAAGCTATAACCCCGGCAACAAAAGCAATCATGATAGTGCATAACTTCGGAGTTCCGGCTGATATGGACGAAATCCTTGATATAGCGGATAAATATAACCTTAAAGTTATAGAAGATGCCGCACCTGCGCTCGGATCTATATATAAGGGTAAAAAATGCGGCAATATCGGCGATATCGGATGCATTAGTTTCCAGGGTGCGAAAATCGCAGCCGCCAGCGAAGGCGGAGTTATGGTGACAAACGACGAGGAAATATATGAAAGGGCAATACTCCTCGCAAATATGGGCCGTACTAATAGAGTTGCACCTTTCTGGTCCGATTTCGTTGGTTATCAATACACTATAGGGAGTCTCCCTGCCGCGATCGCCGCTGTCCAGATTCGCAGAATTGAAGAGCTTGTGGAAAATAAGCGCCGTATCTATAACACATATGTGAAAAGACTTTCAAATAATCCGCTAATCGAAAGAATCGTCGAGGAAAAACCGGGAACTCGTGCAAATTACACGTATCCCGCGGTTTTTCTCAGCGATGCAGTGAAGAAAACCAATCTTGAAGTTCTTGATGAATTAAAGGCTCTGAACATCCATGGCAGGCCGGGATTCCCTCCAATGAGCAATTTCCCGGAATATGAAAAAGAAAAGAGGTTTGAAAACCCGGTAGCCATGAAGTTCCATAAACGCGGATTAGTATTGCCGGCTGCTCATAATCTTACGGATGAAGACATTAACCTGATTTGCGACAACTTGCTGGAGATAATCTCGTAGTTTCAAATTCACGTATTTTTGCTTTATATCATTGCAATCGCACTGGAAATGGCGGAAATTGCAATAAGACTCTGGCCGCGAAAATGCCGATAAACAAGGTAAAACCAATGGAAGCCTTAATTGGCACGGAATTGAGGGAAAGATATATCCCTCAATTCCGTAAGGCTAAAAACTAGTCAGCTCAATTCACGTAATCGCCTAATAAGCGCATGTGAATCGTTTATACCGAAATCACATGTCAAAATTAACCCGACTGACGGTTTACTATTCTTTTTAAAGTATATATAAGCTTTAAATAACTTAAACATTAAGAAAGTAACTGCATCATTGAAAAGCGGTTACTTAGTTTTTTAAATATTGATATCAGTTTACGAAGTCATTTAGCAGCGATACGGATTTCTTGCAGGGGTTCACCATAGTTCGAGTAAAACTCCCAAACGCGAATGAAAAGAAAGAAAGAAGGTGATTCTGCTTGATAAAGAATTTGACATTGGGCAATCAAGTGTTAGAGATAATAGATTCGATAATTAAGGCGTCATATAACCTGTATGGATTTCTGCAAAACGGTAATTATAAGATGTTCAAATCAGTCGCAGAGAATCTTGTTATATTACTTAATGAGATTCATAAAATCTCGGGTGCTCTGAAAGAGGAAGAAAAGGCTCTCAACCTGCCTGCGGCATCAGCTTCCGTCAGTGCTTCGCTAAAAAGGATTATTTCATACTCGGTGCCGGACCCTGCTAAAGCAATGCATAAAATAGAATATGAACTGATTCCTCTGGCGGAGGAAATGAAGCTGAACTTTTACTTTTGGGGAACCGTTTACCCTGACGCAGCTAAAATGAAGCAATACTATGAGCATGATATGTTTAGCTTGTTCAGGAATCGATATGTGGAGGCAAGCGAAGCATCCGGGATTTATAAATATGATTTGTCTATTTGTGTTCTAGGGTATAATAAACTGGAATACACAAAAAAATGCTTGGAAAACATCTTGGGATTCATGCCTCAGAATATTACACATGAGCTGATATTAGTGAATCATGGCTCAACTGATGATACTAAAGCCTATTTTGAAAGTTTAAAGCCAAACAAGCAAATGGATATCGCAGTAAACGGAGGGGGCTGGTATTCAGTTTTTAGAATAACTGAAGGCAAATATGTTTTAATGGTTAGCAATGACGTAATAGTAACAAAAAATGCTATAGAAAACCTTTACAAATGTATATCATCCGATGATTCCATCGCATGGGTAGTACCGACAACTACGAATGTGAGTAATAATCAGACAATTCCCTGTTCCTATGAGACCGAGGAGGGAATGCATACCTTCGCGGCACATAATAATATATCGGATCCATATAGATGGGAGCAAAGAGTAAGGCTGTGCAACCCTATCGACATAATGAGGATGTCTTCCTTATTAAAAATAGGTTACTTTTCCCACTTCTTCTGCAGTGATATAACTGCTTTTCCGGACGACAAACTTTCGCTGCTAATTCGCAGAAGCGGTCTGAAAATGATGCTGGCGAAGGACGCATTTTGCCACCATTTCGGGTCGGTTACGCTTAAAGACGAAATCAAGAAGAAGAATGAAGAGGAGTTTTATAAATCGGGAAGAGCTGCTTTTAAGAGAGTATTCGGCATTGATCCATGGATGCAGGGGAATTGCTATGATTATAATTTATTTACCCAACTGAAAATAGAAAAGGAAGGACATGTGGAAATACTGGGTATCAGCTGCGGGCTTGGGAGCAATCCGCTGAAAGTAAAGGAGCTGCTGTCTGAAAACTCGCATAATAAGGATGTTGTCATTACAAATTACACGCCTAATCCCAATCTGATGAAGGATTTATCCGGAGTCTCCGACTATGTTTATTTGTTTGATACCTGGGAAGCATTGTTTAAAAAACGAAATAAATATGATTACATAGTTTTTGAGAGCCTGAATCTTATCCAAAGGTATAGAGAGATAGTCCCGAAGCTGATTTTTATTCTGAAGAATAATGGATTGCTGATGCTGCAATCGTCCGATGAGGATCTTATTTGCTGGATGAAGGAAGAATATAGAGGATCAGTTACTACTATAAACTCGGTTTATAACGGGTTCACATGGGTTATTTATGAGAAAAAACAGGAGCATAAAAATTCTGGCAGCATATAAGGGATTTACTTAAAGTGAAAAAGAGCCGCATACTTAGCTCTCTCGGAAATTCAATAACAATCGAAGAGTATAAGTTCGCGGCTCATTTTCCATATGAGCAAATATTTAAATACATGGGTCATCAGAGTTTTCAGCTCGGGCGGTGTAAAAAACTCAGGGCGAGGAGAACTGCCTTTTCATATAATACTTGTATAATTCTTCGGTCGCGAGCGCGATTTTTGTGACTGAAAAGTGTTCTCCCTGAGGATAAAGGTAATAGGTATCCGACAGGGTGGACAGGTCGATACAATCGCCGGTCTTGTTGTAGTCAAACTCTATATGGCAGGAATACATTGTCAGAGGTTCCTTTTTCAGCTCAAACTGCTCGCCGTCGAAGTTCCCTTTGAACGTAAACCCGTTCATATCGTGCCTGAGCATTCCTTTGCCGAGGCGTATGAATCCCTTTGAGTTCGGCAGGGAATCGGCGATCACCTCGTCTTCGAAGAAATAGGTGCCGGCCTCGATCTCCTTGCGCACTTCTTCGCGCTCAAATTCATACCAAAGTGAGGGGCGGCCAAATTCGGTTATACCCTCATGGGCTCTTAGCTCGCCATACTCAGTAAGCTCCCACTTTTTACCGCAGTGCTTGCATTCTATGGTAGTACCGTAAGAGGTCATACGATACTCCGTCATGCAGTGCGGACATTTATATAAGACCTTATGGATCCCTTTCGCGTTGTCTTTGTAGGTGATACGAATGTTGTTCTGGCGCTGCCACTCGTATTCGTCATAATAAAACGCTTCGTTTATTTTCTCGTTTATTTCGTCGACGGAAAGGGAGGCTGCCTGCTCCGGAGTGAAGAGCAGCGTCATATCCGCCTCGATGCGGTTGTTCCTTTTTTTAAGGTTCCATACCGGCGAGTGCAGATAGTTTCCGTGCATCCGAAGCGTGACTACGGGAACCTTCAGCATCTTTACAAGCTTGCCGAGGGAAGCCGGAAGCACGGCGTTTGTGCCTATAAGCGAATAGCGGGCTTCGGGATAGAGAACCAGAATATCCTTGTTGACGTTTACGACATGGTTGATATGCTTTATAAGTTTAATATCGTTTGTAAATTTACGCTTGCAGATGCCGCCGACGGCACGCAGAAGCCGTTCTCTGCCGATGAAGCCGTCAATGGCGATGACATAGTTCGCACGATGCGGGAAAATTGCGGCTGTGGTTACCATGAAATCCTGAAACGACATATGCGTGCAAAGCAGCAGATATGGCGGCTTTAGTCCCTTTACGCCGACTTTATTTATTTTTAACCTCGCTTTCCAAACCACCGGAAAGCTGCCTATCCATGTAATCGGCCTCAGGATACTCCACTGGCGCACCGGCTTCATGTTCATGTCAAAATGCTCAATCGTGCCGTTCTTCTTCATATGATACCCCATATTTATGTTTTCTTTTGACTATAACATATATACAACGCCAAGTCTATCATTTAAATTAAAAAGACCGGAAAATTATTGCGGAGCCTTCAATGCCAACGCATAAAGGCTCCGCTGTATATCTCCTGGATTTCACACGATCCTCGCACGGCGCGTATTTTGGAGTGAAAAGCAACCTGACTATCCGCGGCTTTGCGCGGGGGTTATATGTACTGAATGCCGTGATTCCAAAACACAACGGCAGTGCGTTTGGCGGGGAAGTTATTTATTCCGAACGCGAGAAAATCTTTCAGAGTCCGAGTATCCCCCATATTGGCTGAGGGCAGCTCTTCGATCAGCTTAAGGCCTTCTGTTTTCCTCCCTTTTTATATTCCAAGCAGCTGTTTTTTCTTTGCTTCAAATTCCTGCCGGTTAATGATTCCCTCGTCCATCAGAGTTTTGTACTTTTTAATCTCATCAATCACATCCGTTGAAGCCGCGGGGCCTGCCTGCGCGGCCTGCATGCCGGAAGCGCCAAAACCGACGTACTGCTCGGACGCATTCGGGAACGATACTCTCCTGAACGCGGCAACAAACTTTTCAAGCTCCCCGATGCGGTTCTGATAGGTGTGAAGGTAGTCGTTTATGTCCGGATTCTCGTTGCTGAACCGGGGGCCGCCCATATCACACCTGATAACCGTCCAGTAGGGATGGTCGAGATGCAGCTCCACATTAAACGATCTGAAAGGTTCGGGAATATTGAAATACTGCCTTGGCGCCGAGCCGTTCTCCTTGCCGTCGTCCAGTCTGTCAAGGGTGCGGGCCACCGACTTGTTCATAATAAACCGGGCGATCTGGGGCGCCATGGCTCTGGCACGCTCCGACACGGTGCTTTCAAAGCGGCGTATGCCCGCCGCCGAGCCTTCAAAAAGGAGCGCGTTGTCCTCCTTAATGGTAAAGGATTTGAGATGCTTGCCTTCAAACACGGTTTTGTCCGGCCTTTTGCTCATGCAGAACAGATTGCTCTCGTAATCGAAGATGATTTTAGTGTCGAAAACCCCGAAGTCAACCGTCTCGGAAATCACGAATTTATCCTTCAGCTGCTGGTTCTGATCGTAAAACTGCAGGTATTCCCTGAATTCCTGCATTGTCAGTTGCTTTTCCTTGCTGCTGTCCATGTCGATTTTGCCGTAGCATGCTTTACAGACGTACTGGCCCTCTATTTTCCACGGCAGAATTCCCGTAACTTTCCCGCCGCAAATGGGACAAGGGGGCCTTTTTGAGAATAAGCCCATAATGGATACCTCCGTATGTATAGTCAGTAAATAAAGACTTTATTATCGTGTTCCGCCGCCGGAACCGCCGCCGATGGAACCGCCGCCGCCGCCGATGGAAGCAAATCCGCCGCTTCCGGCGCTGCGCTTTGCCTGTTCGCGCTCCTGTTCGGCTTTTCTCATGTTGCTGTAAAGCAGATAATGATACGAGTAGGCGGCGGCCATGCTTTGATTGTAGACGACAAGCTCGGAGAACAATGAAGGATACAGCTCTTTCATTTGCTCGGATACCCTATCGGCAATTCCGAACAGCATGGCGTAAGTCAGAAGTTCGCGCCAAATCGGGATCTCTTTAACCCCGCGTTCGGCGATAAGCGAAAAATCCTCCAGATACCTTTTTAGGCCGAGCAGCTCGCCCAGCTCTTTTTCGCCCGAAGGTGTCAGGTCGGTTAGCCTGGCCGGGGTTTTCCACCTCTTTAAGCAGCGCTTTTGGTTCAGATAGGCTCTGCCGGTGATTTCGTGCTTTTTTATGTAGTCACGCAGCAGGGTGTCGTTACGGTTAGCAAAGCGTTCAAGCTCTTTCGGCTGCAGTACACCGTCGGAGCCCGCGGCGCTTTCAAGCACAGTATAAAGGTACTCGTCGAACTCGTTCATTTTGTCGTGGCGGCTGCGCGTGAGCCGCAGGCTGATCGTCTCGCGGGTTTTGCCCATAAACCCCGCGTTCGGATCGGTCACAGGGGCAAGGCAGTCCAGCTGGATTAGCCGCAGAATTCCCGTCCCAAGGATCGCGCCGTCTTCGCACATGCCGAATAATCTTCCCAATGCGTAGGTGGCGCTTATATTGCCTTCATTCGGGATATCACGGAAATACCCGAACCGCTCGGAAAATCTGCGCATCTTTGCTTTCGCCATTTTCCTTTTTATCCGTTTTATAAGGACAAAAAGTACAATGGGAAGAATGAAAATTATAAGGAATACGATGACAAGCTCAGAAAAAGTTGCTTCTTCGCCGCTGTCATAATCGCTTCCCGAAAATGCTTCTTCACGGACTTTGCCAAAACTGGACGACTCCTGCCGCGAGGGGAAAAGGATTCCCCTTTCAAGCGAAAAAAGAATAGTCACATGGTTTTTGAACGAGAGAGGGGAGCTTGTCCGGGCAACAATGCGGCCGTCCTCGAACGCCACTTCTCCCTCAAAGCCAAAGCCCCATATATCGGCGATTTCATCGGTAATTGCGGTGCCGTCAGCAAGTCTGATTTCAACCCTCGCGTCGGTAGGGGTGGTGTTCATTTGGTCGTTAACGAAACGAAAATTCACTCCGTCTCTGTCGCTGTAACCGGCCACAACGTTATCAAGCCTGTATTCGATGGTATAGCTGTTGCGGCCGTATTGGGTGATGCCAAAGCAGATTTCATATCCGCCGTCAGTATAATGGATGCCGCATTTTCCGGCCTTTTCTTCGAAGCTCCAGTCGATATCCCAATCCGGAACCGTATCGTAGGCGCCGCTCGGGCCGGAAACCTTTAGCCCGCTGATGGTCATATAATCGGGTGTATTCATGGGAATGTATACTTCGGTTCCTTCTTCAAACGACCCTTCCCAGACCTGGGTGACGAGCATTGAGCCGTCCTCATAAAGAACGACATGAATGTCAATGGTATTCACCCGGTTTGCTGCAAAGGCGGGAAGGGGGAACATTAACAACAGGACAAAGCATAGGGCGATGGACCGGATAATGAAACGAATCCTTCTGCGCATGGAGCACCTCATTTCATGCTTGGCATCTCCGCTTTGGCCGTTTGATCCTCCAGGTATTTTCTCGGCTGAAAGCCCATCATTCCGGCTATCAGGGAAGTAGGGAACATCCGGATTTCGCGGTTGAGCTTGGTTACGCAGTCGTTGTATATCAGACGGCTGGTGCGGACCATGTTTTCAAAGGATTCCACCGCTTCCATGGTTTTTATATAGTTCTGGTTTGCCTTCAGATCAGGGTACTGCTCGGCAACCATGGAAATTCTCCCCAGGGCTTCGGAAATAATCCCTTCCTGCCGCAGCACGTCGTCCGGCGTGGATTTAGCGGTGATTACGCTTCTTCTGGATTTGACCGTTTCGATCAGTGTCTCGCTCTCGTGCCTGGCATAGCCTTTTGTCAGATCCAGCAGGGCGGTCAGCGCGTCGAAGCGGCTTGACAGCTGCACCCCAATCTGGCTCATGGCGTTGCTGACGTTTTCGTCAAGCACCACGAGCTTTCGTTGCGTGGATATCGCCCAAATGACAATTATTGATACTACTGCAATAATCGCTATGACGGTTGGCAGCATAGTCCATTCCTCCGGTTTTACTTATTTTGAATAAGGTGAATGCATGCGTCAATGCATTCGTCATTGCACGTTCCTGAAACCTGAATTTACTTTGCTGAATCTCATTATTTCAGACTTTATCATAAATTTGGGAAAAATATCATCAGCTGCATGAAACATGTTTTTTTCGACATGAAACACTATTTTATTAAATAGACAGTTTCGGATTACCGGTTTTTATGCTAAACTTAACATGGGGGGATGCTTATGCTGCAGATTGCTGTGTGTGACGACAATATAGATGACCTGTCAACTATAGTGCAACTCCTGAATCAATACAGATCGTCGAAAAACATAGACTTTAAATACGCCGCCTTTCCGAACGGATTTGATTTGATTTCTGCATTGGAAAAGGGAAACCGGTTTGACATATACTGTCTGGACATTGTCATGCCGGGCTTCACGGGCATTGACGTGGCAAGGGAAGTGCGGGCATTTGACAAGACCGCCGTTATTTTATTCTTTACATCGTCTATTGAATTTGCTCTGGAAAGCTATTCTGTGAAAGCGGTCAACTATGTGTTGAAGCCGATAACGAGGGAAAAGCTGTTCTTCACTCTGGACGAAATACTGGAGCGGATAAACGCCGAAAAGGATGAAGACGCAATAATCATAAAGAGCAGCGAAGGTATACATAAAATCCTGATATCGAACCTGGTTTATGCCGAGGTCATCGGCAGAAATGTGCTCTATCACCTGCGCTCCGGCAAGGTGATCGAGTGTACGGCGTCCTTTTCCTCCGCCTGCGACGCTCTCATGAAGTACGGGTGCTTCGTCAAGCCCCACCGCTCATATATTGCGAACATGCAGTATATCGACACCATTGACAACCAAAAAGTTGTCCTGCAGACCCTTACATCCATCCCTATCGCACAGGGCAGGGTAAAGGAAATAAAGAACCAATATCTCAGTTATCAGATGGAGGAGTAGGCTGTTGGAAAATGTCATTGCGTTCTCCCGCTATTATACCGCCTTGGCATTCGGAATGATGGTTGCGGCCCGCTTCGTCGGGATGCCCTCCTCACGGAAAAACTACCTGGCGCTTTGGACACCTATACCGTTGCCGTATTTCTTGTTCAGGTTGCATGTCTGTTTTTCTTTGGCATGGATATAACGTGGAAGATATACCCTCTGATCTGTCATCTGCCTATAACCGCTTTTCTCGCGATATATTTGAAGCGTTCGTGGCTGGCTGCGGCAACCAGTATGCTGGCGGCTTTTTTATGCTGCCAGCCGCCCCGCTGGATCGGCAGCGTCGCGGGGGAGATTTTTGACAGTGTCTCCATGAACCATTTGGGTTACATTGCATCAGTTTTTCTGGTGTACTTTATTCTGCAAAAATATGTTACGAAATCAGTTCAGCATCTGATCGAGCGTTCCGCCAAATCCTGCCTGATATTCGGCGCTGTTCCGGCATTTTACTATTTGGTGGACTATTTCACCACCGTATATACCGATTTCCTATACAGTGGGACACGCACGGCCGTGCAGTTCATGCCTTTCATCATATCAGCCTTTTATTTTGTTTTTGTCATTTCATACTATAGCGAAATACAGAAACAGGCGAGGGTCGAGAGAGAGCGGGATATGCTGGAGATGCAGTTCAGGCAGGCAAAAGCGGAATTCGCTTCTCTGCGGCAGATGCAGCAGAACGCCGCCGCTTATCGCCACGATATGCGCCACCACATTGCCCTTCTGCAGAATCTGGCTTCGGAGGGACGCATGGAGGAGATTAAAGAATATCTGCGGACCGCCCAGTCCGACATCGACGCCATAACGCCAAAACGCTATTGCGAAAACGAGACCGTCAACCTGGTTCTCTCATCTTTCGCAGCGAAAGCGGAGCAATCCGGAACACGGTTTTCGATAGACGCGAAGTTGCCCGCCTCAATTCCTTTCAGCGACACAGAGCTTTGTTCTATTTTGTCAAACGCTTTGGAGAACGCTATACTAGCCTCGCAGCAAGTAACCGACAGTGCGGAGCGCCATATAAAGCTGAACATATACACCAAGAATAACAAGGTTTGCATGGATATACGCAATCGATATCAGACAGAACCGGTCTTCCGCGACGGGGTGCCTGTGTCAAAAGATGCTGGGCATGGCTACGGAGCTAAAAGTATGGTGCACATCGTCGAAAAACATGGCGGCGTTTACCAGTTCTCGCTCAGGGACGGTTGGTTTATATTTCAGGCCACTGCATAGCGAGCAAATGAATACCTTCGAAAACTTCATATTTTAGCATGTCATCTCAATGCCGGTTAAAGTCCAAAGTCATTCGCGATGCGAATCAAGAATAAATCAGCCATATAAAACCTTTGTTGCTTAATTTGGCTAAGCTGTTTGCCATTATGCTAAGATAATTGTCTATAACGCAGACATTTCGGATGGAGGCAGCCTGCCTTTTGAGGTGGAAGATAATACCGGCAGCGCCTCGGTAGATCTGGGGTCTCTGGCAGACAGCTTCACAGACGGAGTTAATACGATTGTTAGTATTCCGTCGATCCCGGGAGTAAATAAATTCGTCGCCACCCTGCCCGCCGTAATGCTTGACGGTTCGGTCGATGCTTCGCTTATTCTGAACACACCTATCGGCTCCGTATCTATACCGGCAGACATGCTCGCCGGCATGAGTCTTACAGGCGAAGCGGGCATAATGATCGGAGAAGGCGACAGGGAAAGCCTTCCGGATGACGTTAAGGCCGCCATAGGCGAAAAGCCGCTGATTCAGCTCACTCTTATGCTTGACGGGCATCCGACCAGTTTATTGTTATGCTGATGAGATCCTATGACATCTCTCCGGACACCGATCCGACGGATAACTTCTCCGATGCAGGCAACACCTATTATACCGGCTATCTTGCTGCCGCAAAGCGGCTCGGAATATCCGCGGGCGTCGGAAACAACAAGTACATGCCTGAAAAAGAGATAATAAGGCAAGAGATGTTCACATTACTATATAACGCTTTGAAGGTTATTGACAGACTTCCGCAGGGGATTTCCGGTAGGGTTCTCTCGGAGTTCAGCGACGCAGACCAGATTGCTCCATGGGCGGGAAAAGCCATGGCATCACTCGTTGAATCCGGAATAATTGCCGGAAGCGGCGGAAGGCTCACCCCGGCAAATACGGCTACCAGAGAGGAAATGGCCCAGCTGCTGTATAATTTGCTTTCAAAATAACCACAGAGTAATATGAAAAACAGGCATTTATCCGTTCGATTATGGCTGGATAAATGCCTGTATGTTTTAAATCTCAATATCAGTGGTTATTCATATAACCTGCGATATTATTATCTGGCTGCAAGCAAGCGAAATTCCTAGAATCCTGCGTTTTGAATCGCTAAGACGAGATTCTTTCCATATATCTCCGAACCAAGGGCATTGGGATGGAGATTGTCGATAAAGTATTCGGGTGCATGCGGTACGAGGCTAAAGCCCTCAACTACAGTAATGTTTGGATACTTTGCGCAGATATCCTTCGTCCTTTGGCAGAATCTTGCGAGCACTTCTTCGCTGTCGGGCGCGTCGCCTCTCCAGATCGGTGTGATACAGAGAACAGGCCTGTTTCCATATATCTCAGACAGTCTCTCGTAATATTCTTCGATATCCCTCATACTTTCTGTTCTGTATTGATTGGTGCCCAGAGCGACGATAATTTTATCCGGGGAATAGCCTTCCATATTAACGAGTACATTTTTGTCATATCTGTATCCGCCGATTCCCTGATTTATAATATTGTAATTAAGCAGACGATTCGCTACGCTGACATAGGTATGTCCGGAACGGAACGGGCCGAATCCCTGTGTTATGGAATCACCCATCCATAAGACGTTTTCATTCTTTTTCACAGGGGACACGTCCGCATTGATCTCGAAATTCCGTATCAGCATTGTCGCATCAGCGGGTAAATAAACAATGACTTTCTTTTCCCCGGCAGGCATTTCAAAGGATAACTTGCCTTCCATCTGCATATCTTTTATGTAATATATTTTTGATATCAATCCGTCAACCGCAAGCTCGACGGTATCCTTTGACCCTATCCAGATAATTTTGTACTCAAATGAAAACTGAGTCGCGCTTGTACCGAACTCAAGTGTTTTTGCACTGGAAGCCATACACCTGTCATACCAGAACTGGGAAACTTCTTTAAAATACCGCATCTGTTGCTGTGTATACTGAAACGCTTGCAGATATCCGTCATCAGTTTCGCAAATACTATATGCTCCGTAATAAATTTCTTTTAGTTGTTCATTGGAGAGTTTCATAGCGTTTTTCTCACATCCTTTTTAATTTTTATTTAGCAGTTGTTCCGCATTCAGCAGATACTTCTTCATTCACGCTTGATCCCGATGCCTGCATTGATGGTAAATACCTGAAACGTAACCGGGGCGGCGAATATGAGAATATCAGCATTCTGGTTGCTATCGCGGTCAATGAGAATGGACTTCGGGTAGTCCTTGGAGCCGCTAAGGAATGAAAGAAGATTTAAAACACCCCCCTGCTTCATGAAAAAGCATGATATAATGTACATCAATTATAAAAACATTTCTCAAACTACAACTATTCCGGAGGTATAAATATGTGTTTAATTTGTGATAGAATAAAAATGATTAAGGATGGGACCAATCCGTATTTTGTCAAAGAGCTTGAGACCGGTTATGTAGTTATTGGCGATCATCAGCATTTTAAGGGATATACTTTATTTCTTTTTAAAGAACACAAAACTGAATTATTTCATTTAAGCCATAATATTAAAATAAAATTCCTGGAGGAAATGTCTGTTGTCGCTGAAGCAGTATCAAATGCGTTTAGGGCGGAAAAGATGAATTATGAATTGTTAGGAATGGGCGACGCTCATCTTCACTGGCATTTGTTTCCCAGAGTAAGCGGCGATTTGGAGGGATATGGAAGAGACGGCAAAGGTCCGGTCTGGCTGTATCCCTTGGATAAGATGTACAGCGATGATGCCCGGCCCAAAGATGAAGAGCTATCTGAAATGAAAATGAAGTTATTAGTAGAGTTAGATAAGTTATTGCTGAGTAACATTCCCCGACAGCATCTTACAGGCAAATAGACGTGAGAGCGATATTTCTTTATTCACCCTTGATATCAGGAATATAATGGTGACATCCGAAACACTAAACTTATTAGTGGTTACAGCCAATCATCAAGAGAGCAAGAATAAGACATAACACTATTGCTATTGTTTTTCACTCAAAACACATCTACCACAAAAGGGAATTTAATCGTCCAAACTTTTTCCGCAAAACTGGCAAAAATCCCCTTCATTTCTGCCTAACTGCTTTCCGCAATGGGGGCATTTATTATACAAAAAATGAGGAATAAGGCAGGAAAACATCACCACTGCTCCAAATATGCCGAAAGGCATCCATATGTACCCCAAAAGAATAATTAAAAATCCTGCAATCAAAAGTGTATTTCTTAGTTTTCTTGCTTTCTCTATTGTCATGTTCTTCTCCATAAAATATCATTTTCTTACCCTGCCGATGGAGCTACATATTAGAATTTCTTACTCTTAATATCCCCAGGTCATCAGCTTGACGTTATCAGCTTTTTCATTTAATTACCTCCACAATAAATAATGACCATTGTGAATAGGAATGCCATGATTATATCACGAAAAAGTGATAATTACGATAGTTTTTTCCGTTTTGCACATACCCCGTACGACAATTTCTACCAAAACCTAAAAAATTACCGTCCGATTGTATCTTTTCGGACGGTAATTGTGGTGCGGGTAACAGGACTTGAACCTGCACGGGGTTGCCACTGGAACCTAAATCCAGCGCGTCTGCCAATTCCGCCATACCCGCGTGCCGAGTAAAAGCACTTCAACGCATTGCGGCAAATTGCCGCGCAATTCGTAACGCATTGAAATGTTAGCATAGAAAACATTGCATGTCAACTGCGGATGCGTGGAAATCGTATGTGGTCTTACACGCTAAATCCCGGGCAAATTACGCGCGTGAAGGCGCGAGATTTGCCCGGGAAGGAGCTGATGGAAGAGGGGGGTCGGGTTTAATAGCCTGTCGCAAAAGACTTGCGCGGCTGTTTTCGGCGGTAGATGGCGAGATAGAGAATGAAGCTGATGCCGCAGCCCATAATTACGTCGATGATCGAGTGCTGCTTTACGAAAACGGTGGACATGCAGATGAGCACCATGAGCAGGCGTGAGCCCTTAATGACCCAGGGGTGGCGCCGGAGCGGCTCGTAATCCGCCAGCGACAGGTGCATGCCGATCGACATCATAACGTGAATGCTTGGCGCGGAGTTGACCGGACTGTCTTTCGAGTATGTAAACGCAACCCATCTGGAGAAGAAGCTGTCGTCCAATACTCGCGGACGCAGGCGGATTCCGTTCGGATACAGCATGTATATTATGCATGCCGCGGCAAATGAAAGAATGGCGTAGAGCATTATTTTATTGAAGCTCTCGGGTGAAGTGAAATAGAAAATCAGCATGGGAATAGCCTGATAAAGATACCATATATAATAAGGAACTATGAAAGCCGGGACAAAGGGAATGAGATCGTCGATAGGGCTGTACATGTAATGGACGGGGACGCGTATCTTGCTCTCTATATACAGGAACCATAGATTTACAAGCGCAAACATGGCCAGCAGCAAATTGATTATGTACTTTTGCCGCGTGGTAGCCTTGAGCATTATAATCCCTCCTGTGTCTTTATATTCCGTATATATCTATTTTGGCATTATGGCAGGCAGAAGCAGAAGAAATTTTCATATTATGTCATTATTATAGTCATTTTACATTGTAATTGTAAACACTTTATAAACAAAACATAAAAAATAGTAAAAAGATTGATTAAGACAAGTGTTCGTGTTATAATAATCGGGCGACAGACGATACGCCATATGGCAAGACCGCACTGGCCGGGGAAGCAGCGGCTCCCTGTACCTGCAAATCCGCTATAGCAGGGGTGATTTCCCACCCCCGGATATTGCGGGCTTCCGTCTGCCCCATGCAGTGAACTTAAAAAGCTCCATAGATTCATTCTATGTGGTGTTGAGGATCCGGTCCCGCGCAACCTGAGCCCGCGAACCATGTCAGGCGGGGAACCGAGCAGCATTAAGCGGTGTCTTCGGGTGTGCCGCGGGGCAACCGTGTCCGAGCCGGCTGCATGGGTAACGGGAGGTCCGCAGATTCAAAGGTGGGTGTGCGGTCTTGCGATATGGTGTATTTGCAACTTCCGGCACGGAGGTTTAAGCCGAAATGTATCAGGCTTTGTACAGAAAGTGGAGGCCAATGGTCTTTTCGGACGTTGTCGGTCAGCGTCACGTCACCGACACGCTGAGAAGGCAGATAGAGACAAACCGCCTGTCTCACGCTTACCTGTTTACGGGTTCGCGCGGAACGGGCAAAACCACGTGCGCAAAGATTCTGGCAAAAGCCGCAAACTGTCTGAATCCGAAAAACGGCGAGCCCTGCAACGAATGCCCCTCCTGTGTCGGCATTAACAACGGCTCAATAACCGACGTAAGCGAGATCGACGCCGCGTCCTACACCGGCGTTGACAATATCCGTCAGATCCGCGACGAGAGCGCATATATACCCTCGCAGACACGCATGAGGGTATATATTATCGACGAGTGCCACATGCTCTCCGCCGGCGCAAATAACGCCCTTCTCAAAACGCTGGAGGAGCCGCCACCGCATGTCATGTTCATATTGGCGACGACGGAAATCCACAAGGTTCCGGCGACAATCCTTTCCCGCTGCCAGATCTTTACCTTCAAGCGTCTTCAGCCGGGCGACATTGCGCTGAGACTTCTCGAAATTGCCGCGGGAGAGAAAATAACCCTCGACGAGTCCGCCGCCGCTTTGCTTGCGCGGCTTGCCGACGGAGCCCTCCGCGACGCCGTCTCGATGCTCGATCAGTGCGCGGCGTCCGCCTCCGGTCCGATCGGCACAGAGCAGGTGCTTTCTGTTCTCGGTCTTGCCGGAAGCATCGAGACTATGCGCCTTGCCGCCGCCATTGCCGAGCGCGACGCCGGCGCAGCTCTCGGGATCATGTCCGAAATGTACTCCAACGGGAAGGATATATCGGCTTTTCTCAACGAGCTTTGCTCTCTCCTTCGCGACCTTCTGGTCTATAAAACAACCAGCAATGCCGCGCTGCTCTCCGGAAGCTTCGATAGGAACGCTATCCTGAAGCTTGATATAGACAAGATACGGCTGATAACGATGATTCAGACGATTCAGGATACCCTCTCGCGCATGCAGAGGAGCCAGAACCGCCGTGTGGACGCCGAGCTCTGCATCATCAGCATGTGCGACGAGGCTTTGAGCGGCGGCATCGAAGGGCTTGCCGCGCGTGTCGAGCGCCTGGAGAAGGGAATGGTTACCGCGGCAGAGCAAAAAGGCACTGCTTATCGGGGCGATCGCAGCGCTCACGGCTACGGAAGCGCAGGAAAAAACCGTTCCGGTTTACCAAATCCCGATGATATACCGCCATGGGAGAGTGCTCCGGTGCAAGGACCGGGCACAGCCGCGGAACAGGATGCAAGCGATGGCGTTAATGCTGATAATAGCGACAACGAAGATGCAGATCCTGGAACCTGCGATGAGATCCGTTTTTCTCTGAAAAAAACGGATGATGGTGTTGACCGGACCGGGCACCCTGACACGGCGGTCGATTTTTGGCCGGCCGTTCTGAAGGCGGTGCGGCCAAAGATCTCGATATCGCAGTATTCCCACCTCGCGACGATGAAAACACCCGTGCTTCAGGGCACAAGGCTGAGGATAATCACGGAGTCGGACTTTGCGCTCAAACTGCTCAACAAGCCTGAGCTGCTCGAGATTATCGACCGTGAAGCATCCGCGGTGCTTGGAATGGCTGTCAAATCCGACGTCGTTCCCGAGGATCGTTTTGATGAGGATTCAAAAAAACAGGTTGCCGTTTCCGATAAGCTTGAGAAGCTGATCGAGCGCGGCAACAGGTTTAATAATATTATCATTGAGTAAAACTTGTGCGAGAGCCGGCCGGCCCGGCGACCCGGCCGGCTCCCGAGCAATATAAAGAAACGCCGGAGAAACGAGGCAGATATGGCAAGAAAATTCCCCAACATGGGCGGCGGAGCAAACATGAACATGATGAAGCAGGTCCAGAAGATGCAGCAGGACATGCTGAAGCTCCAGCAGGAGATGGAGGAACGCGAGTTCACCGCAGCCGCAGGCGGCGGCATGGTTACCGCAACCGTCAACGGGAAGAAGGAGCTTCGCGCGGTTGAGATCAAGCCGGAAGCCGTGGACCCCGAGGATGTGGAAATGCTGCAGGACATGATCGTGGCCGCCGTAAACGAAGCGATCCGTCAGGCCGAAGCCACCATGGAGAGTGAAATGTCCCGCATCGCGGGCGGAATGTCCCTCCCCGGATTGTTTTAATTTATGCAACAGTTTTTTCCCGCACCGGTGGAAAATTTAATAGACCACTTTGCACGTCTTCCCGGAATCGGACGGAAGACGGCCCAGCGCCTTGCCTTTCACATTCTCTCTCTTCCGGAGCAGGAAGCGAAGTCTTTTGCCGACGCTCTTGTTCAGGCAAAAACGGAAATGAAATTCTGCAGCCGGTGCCAGAACCTGTCCGTAACCGAGATTTGTCCCATTTGCTCAGCTCCCGGACGGGATACGTCGACGATCTGCGTGGTATCAAGTCCGAAGGACGTGGCCGCAATAGAACGCACCAGCGAATACAAAGGCGAGTATCATGTGCTTCACGGAGTCATTTCCCCCATGAACCACGTCGGCCCGGACGACATAAAAATCAAGGAGCTTTTGACCCGCATAAATGCCGGCGGCGTTAAAGAGGTCATAATGGCCACAAACCCCGACACCGAGGGAGAAGCCACCGCAATGTATATTTCCCGCCTGATCCGTCCATTCGGCGTCAAGGTAACCCGTCTCGCCTATGGAATACCCATGGGCAGTCACCTTGAATTCACCGACGAAATTACCCTGGGACGCGCACTTGAAGGCCGCCGGGAGATGTAAATTCTGAAGGATTGGATTTGCGTGAATTATGATGCTTTTCGCCAAAAATATAATATCGCGCTGAATCCGCAGCAGGAGAGGGCTGTGCGCAAGGTAAACGGGCCCGCACTGCTTCTTGCCGTGCCCGGAAGCGGTAAGACAACCGTCATAGTGGCACGCGTTGGGTATATGATGTTTTGCGCGGGTATTCGGCCGGAGAACATTTTAACACTGACTTTTTCGAGAGCCGCGGCTTCGGAGATGAAGCAGCGGTTCTTTGCCGTATTCGGGGCGGATGTGGCTGAACAGCCGCGTTTCGGCACCATCCACAGCTTCTGTCTGTCGGTAATAAGAAAATGCGAGGCAGCATATGGTCTGCATGTACCACAGCTTGTCACCGATACCGGGAGTCTTATTCGGAAAGTTTTTATTGGCGAATTTTATGAAGTCCCGACCGAAACCACGGTAAATGAACTGTCAAGGAATATCAGCTATTGCAAGAACATGATGATCGACGGTATCCGGCTTGAAGGAATAGATATGGGGGAGCTGGATTTCCGAAGGTTTTATGAAGAATATGAGGAATATAAACATAAAAACGACCTGATGGACTTTGACGACCAGCTTCTGTATGCATACAGGCTGCTCGAAGAATATCCTGAAATGCTGGACGCCATACAGGACCGGTACAGGTATATAAATATTGATGAAGCTCAGGATACATCGCTTTTGCAGCACAATATCATTAAGAAACTGTCTTCGAAATATGAAAATCTGTTTATGGTAGGGGACGAGGACCAAAGCATCTATCGATTCAGGGCGGCATATCCCGAAGCGCTGTTAAGGTTCAGGAATGACCATCCCGAAGCGGATATTATGCTGCTTGAGACAAACTACCGGTGTGCGGAGAACATCGTCAAGGCAGCAGACCGGATTATCAGGACGAATAAAAACCGTTACGAGAAGAACATGAAGGCCGAACGCCGCAACGGCGTAATTTACGAAACGAGGCTCCGCGATGCCGGGGATCAATACACTTATCTTGTCAGGGTCCTGGGGGAAGCCGCGGCGCAAGGCAGGGAAGTTGCGGTGCTTTACAGAAACAACGAGTCGGCGGTGCCGCTGATCGATCTTCTCGAAAAGGAAGGAATTCCGTTCAACACGGACACCGTCATGTTATTTTACGACCACGATATCGTGAAAGATATGATCTGCACGCTCAGGCTGATAATAAATAGGCGCGATCTGGAGGCATATAAGGCTGTATATTACAAGCTCGGTCTTTACACGACACGAAGGCAGTATCTGATGGTTAAGGAGAGAATCGAAAGAAATGCTCCGGGTACGGTTTTTGAAATCCTGGCGGAAGCAGAGGAAAGAAACGATAAGAGGCGGCAAATCAGGGAGTTCGGCAGAGAGCTCGCAAGGCTGGAGAATTTGCGTCCGTTCGACGCTTTGCGCGAGGCCGGCGGGCTTTTCTATCGGAAATGGATGGAGCAGAAAGCGGCCGAGGGGACGGAAACGATGCGCTCCCTCGAACATAAGCTGGACACCCTTCTGGCGCTTTCTTCCGAATACGGGACGATTGGTGAGTTTATAAGCAGGGTTTGGCAGCTTGCAAGGGGAAATGCGAATATCCCGAAGAGAAGCGGAAGGGATGGCACAGAAGAAAATCGCGGTGAAATAAGCGGTGCAACCCGAGGTATAGTTACGCTTTCAACGATCCATTCGAGCAAGGGAATGGAATTTGACAAGGTAGTTCTGATCGATATGTACCAGGGCATATTGCCTTCCGGGAGAGTATCGGGAGCCGAATTCGCGGCGGACGACGGGTATGAGGAGGAAGTCAGGCTTTTTTATGTGGCGCTGACGCGCGCCAGAGACGAAATCGAGGTCGTAACAGCGCCGAAACTGTTCGGGAAACATTTGGAGAGATCCCCGTTTGTGGATATGCTGTTTGAAAACAAGCGGCGGATAGTTTATAAAAAGCAAAAAGCAGCAAAGCAGACCGTACCGGATGACGGTCCCGGCGAACTATATGTTGCGGGCACCAAACTAAAGCACAAATATTTCGGCGAGGGTATAATAATAAACCGTACGGGAGATATAATCCGCGTACGGTTTGAAGAGGGCGATAAGAATATGCTGCTGTCGGCCGCTCTGAAATGGGGCTACATTGAGCCTTCGGACTGAATAAGAAGCTTTATGGCTTCGATGGCGCAGATTATGCCGCGCGAGGTGTCGTGGTTGTCGGGTTCCTGAAAACCCGCGGCCTTGCGCTCCTGGTTCCAGACGACGTTCAATACGGCGCCCGCACGGACACCCAGGGCGTCGGCGGCGACAAACAGGGCCGCGGACTCCATCTCGCTTACCAGCACGCCAAGTCGTTTCCATGCCTCCCATTTTGCAATAAGCTCATTACTAACGGGCATTCTGCCGGGATCGTGCTGGCCGTAGAATGAGTCCTTGCAGTGCACGACTCCGCAATGGCATGTCAGGCCCAGTTTGGCCGCCGCATCAACCAGGGCGCGTGTAACCTCGAAGTTCGCCGCAGCGGGATATTCGGCGGGCGCGTAATGGAGCCCTGTCCCCTCCTGACGGACGGCCGCCGAAGCGACTACAAGGTCGCCGCTTTTGACTTTCATGTTAATGCCGCCCGAGGTGCCCACGCGAATGAAGGTATGAGCGCCTGTCTTTACAAGCTCCTCGAGCGCTATTACAGCGGATGGGCCGCCTATGCCCGTGGAAGTTACCGAGACCTTTTTGCCAAGAAGCGTTCCCGTATATGTTGTGTATTCGCGGTTTTGAGAGACCATGACCGCTCCGTCGAGATGAGCGGCTATAGACTCGACCCGCCCCGGGTCCCCCGGAAGGATGACATATTCGCCGACATCTCCCTGGGCGCACTGTATATGGTATTGCTTTTCGGACATATAAACACCTCTTTTGTAATTCTGTAACTTTTCTTTAACCGTTTTGTAACCGGATTATATTGCATAAGCACATATATCCGTATTACAATACAGGTACAGGCATATAATGAACTGATAGTACCATATTTATTAATTTAACCAGAAAGGAGATGCTCGGCAAAGTATGAAAAAATTCTTATCGGCCGCGGCTCTCTTTTTGAGCGGAGCGATTTTCACGGGGATGGTCTGCCTGTTTGTCTATTGGCGGGACCAGTCCGCGGAATCGAAGAGCTCGATTGAGGTGATGAGCGCCGCAGAATCCGTCGGCGCCACTGACAACAGGAAACTACTGGCTGATGCTTTTACCGTAGTCGAGGCAATCCGTAACAGGGATTTCCAGACTCTGTCCGAATGGATCCACCCGACGGACGGCGTTTACTTCATACCCTATTCTACAGTCAGGAAAAATGAAAATCAACATTTCAGCAATAATGACGTTCGTAATTTTTCCAACGACAAGAATTCCTACGTATGGGGAACGGTCGACGGCGAGGGGTCACCTATCAGCATGACTCCGAAAGCATACGTAGACAGGTATGTTTATGATTACGACTTTTTTCAGGCGCAGGTAATCGGCATAAATACCGTGGTCAGGTCTGGGAACTCGCTTGAAAACGTGAAGGACGCCTTTCCGGATTGCGATTTTGTGGAGTTCCATTATCCCGGCAGCGACGAATACGAGGGATTGGACTGGAGAAGCCTGAAGCTTGTTTTTACGAGGTCGGACAGCGGGAGAAGCCTTGTCGCGGTCATCCACAGCGAGTGGACCATTTAGCGGGCTGCCGAACGCTCAAGATGAACACAGCCTTCGTTTCACGACGTGAGACGAAGGCTGTTTGCCTTACCGGACGGCAATCGGTTAAGCCGGCAGAAGGCTGGACCGTTTTATTAACTATGGAACAGTTATTAAATTACGGATCAGATAATACGGAATAGCCGCTTAGAAGTTCTCGCTGAATATCTGGAAATATGCCTTGGGATGGGCGCAGAGCGGGCACTTTTCGGGAGCTTCCTTGCCCTCGTGGATATATCCGCAGTTGCGGCAGATCCAATAGACCTTTTCGCCGCGCTTGAACACGATCTCATCCTCAAGGTTCGCGAGAAGCTTCAGATAGCGCTCCTCATGGTGCTTTTCGACGGTGGCGACCTTCTCGAAAAGGAGCGCGATGTCCGTAAATCCCTCTTCGCGGGCCACTTCGGCGAAATTCTTGTACATCTCGGTCCATTCGTAATTCTCGCCCTTTGCGGCGTCCTTAAGGTTATCGGCGGTGTTTGAGATGCCGTTTAGCTGCTTAAGCCAGATTTTTGCGTGCTCTTTCTCGTTTTCGGCCGTTTCAGTGAAAATGGCGGCGATTTGCTCGAAGCCTTCCTTCTTTGCGGCGCTGGCGTAGAATGTATATTTGTTTCTGGCCTGGGACTCTCCGGAAAACGCGTCCCTCAGGTTTTGCTCGGTTCTGCTTCCTTTCAGTTCGGGCATTATAACAACTCCTTTCATATTGGCCTGTGTCCGAATAGGATTTCAATATAAACTATAGTATTCCGGCAGATCATTGTCAATATAATGCGGCCCAAAACCCCCCAATAATATGTAGCGGGATGTACTGTGCCGTCGGTACATCCCTTATTGCAAGGAGCTTTATTCAGCTGGCGTTCGGAGAGGGTGAAGGCGACGTCATAGGTGAGGTTGTTACGTTTCCTCCGGCACCGCCAGTGGGCGAAGGGCTCATACCTCCGGCGCCGCCGGTAGGTGAAGGGCTCATACCCCCTGCGCCTCCTGTCGGGGAGGGGCTGGTGCCTCCGCTGGCGTTGGGTGAGACGGAAGGATTGACGGATCCCGAAACCGTGCATCCTGCGAGTATTGCAACCATTATAAGAATCGAGACCCATAAAACTGGTTTCTTTTTCATTCGATATTCCTCCTGATTGTTCCCGCAGAGCTCTGTACGCACAATGCGAGAATATGTTGCGCATATTTTTTATACACAACCATATTATTTGCCCGCATTTGCTGTTTTAAACATTTTGTTTGGCTTCTTTGTCATATGCGTCGCAAGTTGCGGTTATATGAAGTCGGGAGGAATATTTTCAGTTCACATGGACGACGGGTTGCTCGTCAAAAGCCGCGTTATATCTTCTTTTTCATCAGCAGAAGGTTTGAATTTGAGCCGTTACAGTATCCGCATGAAAAGAAATCATTTTTCTCATAAAACACGATGGCCTTCCTGTTTGTCGGTGATACGCGCAGCTTGAGATATTTCCGGCCGAGACGCCGGTAAAAGCTGACTGCCTGCCCGAGCAGCTGCACGGCAAGGTGACGGCCCCGATATCCGGGAGCGATCGCAAAAAGGCTGATATGGCCGCAGTCCTCCTCGGTGAGATCGGTCGTGTCCATGACAAGGATGCCGATTTCCCTGTCGCCCATCATTGCGAAGCATATCGCTTCGCCGTTTGCACGGAGGATTCTTGCGGCTTCGGACCTGACCGCGGCGCCGTCAAAGTCGCGGAGGCTGCCGTATACGGCGAGCCATGAATCCTTCCAGAACTGTTCCACAAGCGGCAGGTCGGAGTTAATGTCGGCCGCGCGATACCAGAGCTGCGTGCTTTCGGTATCCTCGCCGTCGGGAGAAAGGGCTTTCAGCTGTGTTATCTCGGACAGGTGGGACGAGTCGTTTATAAAAAGCTCGACGAAACGGGTCCCGTCGTATTCGAATGAGCTTACCGATGCGTTGGATACCATCGGAGTTTTTCTGAGTTCCGCCGGTGAAAGGCCGTAGATGCGGCAGAAAAGAGCCCTGATGGCGACGGCGTGCGAAACTATGACGACGGATTTTCCGGCGTTTTCGTCAAGGATCTCATCGAGAGCCCGGCCCAGGCGCCGGCAAAGCTCCGCCGTGCTCTCTCCGCCGTTTACGCGCCAATCGGGAAATGCCGCGTAGTTTTTCAGCAGATCGGGGTATTCCCTGTAGCAGTAGCCCCATGGGAGATCTTCCCATTCGCCCGAGTTTATCTCACGGAGGTCCCGGCGGGGCATGACGGGAAGTGATGCGGCGCGTGAGACTGCGCCCGCGGTTTCCATCGTGCGTTTTAGGTCGCTTGAATAAATCGCGTCATATTTTAAACCGGTCTGCAGCTCTTTTCTTATGCGCTCCTCAAGCCTCTCTATCTGGCTCCTTCCGGTGGGTGTGATCAGGCTGTCGAACCAGCCATGCACTCTGCGGTAAAGGTTCCCTTCCGCCTCCGCGTGGCGGATTATCGTTATTCTTGTCATCAGCAGTCTTCTCCTGTGAGGTTAATAGGGCAGGACACCGCCTATAATATCCGATGCGCGTTTGACTCCGCTTGCCTCGAGATACCCGCGCAGTTCGTCACGGATTTTTATCGGCGCGTATGGGTCGCTGAACATTGCGGTTCCCACAGCTACGGCGCTGGCACCGGCAAGCATCAGCTCCGCCGCATCCGAACCGGACGAAACCCCGCCCATGCCGAGGATGGGGAGCTTTACCGCGGAGGCCGTCTGCCAGACCATGCGCACCGCTATCGGGAAAACGGCGGGGCCGGACAGTCCGCCGACATTGTTTCGGAGCACCGGGCGGCGCGTACCGATATCGATACGCATGCCCAGCAGGGTATTTATGAGTGAAATGGCGTCGGCTCCTGAATCTGCAACGGCGCGCGCAATTTCGGCTATATCGGTGACGTTGGGGGAAAGCTTGACGATAAGCGGGACGGTCGCGCCCTTTTTTGCCGCCAGCGTCGCTTCGGCGGCCGACGCGGGAGTAGTGCCGAAAGCCATACCTCCGGACCTGACGTTCGGGCAGGAAATGTTGAGCTCGATGAGATCGACTCCGGCATCGGAAACTATTTCGGCCATTTCGCGGTATTCTTCCACGGTGTTGCCGGAAATATTGGCGATTATTTTCGTGTCGTATTTGCGTAAAAAGGGAAGCTCGTCCCTGATGAAAGCGTGTACTCCCGGGTTTTGAAGGCCGACGCTGTTGAGGATTCCGGACGGAGTTTCCGCTATCCGGGGCGGAGGATTGCCTTCACGAGGGCGGAGAGTAAGGCCCTTCACGCAGACCGCTCCCAATTCCCCGGGATCGTAAAACGCAGAGTATTCGCGCCCGAAGCCGAAGGTGCCCGACGCGGCGACGATCGGATTTTTAAATTCGACTCCGGCGAAAGAAACACGCATGTCAGTCATCCCAAACGACCTCCTCCGCGTTGAACACAGGTCCGTCGCTGCAAACATGTCCGTAATGCCAGGAGCCTTCCGGGCCTTCTAATTTGCATGCACAGCCGAGGCAGGCTCCGACTCCGCAGGCCATGCGTTCTTCGAGTGAAACCTGAAGAGGCACTCCCGCTTCGGCGCATACTCGCGCGACGGCCCTGAGCATCGGCTTCGGACCGCATGCAAGGACGCGGTCGAAAGATATCGCTCCGAGCTTTGACCGGACGGCCGCGTCCGCATAGCCTGGCCTTCCGATCGAACCGTCGTCGGTGGTGATTTGAACGGCGGCGCAGCATTCGTTGAAGTCGCCGGGCAAAATGACGGCGGATGCGGTCCGGAAGCCGAGAACGGCGTGCGCTTCATTCGCCCGCTTCGCGGCAAACAGGAGCGGCGGTACTCCGATGCCTCCGCCCGCCACCAGTATCCGTTCACCCGAAACGTCGAAGCCGCGTCCGAGTGGGCCCAGTACGTCGAGAACGTCGCCCATTTTGCGTTCGGAAAGCCACCTGGTGCCTTCGCCGCGCACTTCGAAGACGATGCGGAACGTGTCTCCGTCCGCATCGCAGATGCTGATCGGGCGGCGCAGGAGCTTGTCTCCGCATCTGACGTGCACAAACTGGCCCGGAACCGCGGACGCGCAAATTTTGGGAGATAATATTCGCATGTCGTAACAGGTCTTGTTAAGCCTTACGCAGGCAAAAACCATGCACTTATATATGTCGGCCATAAATTTATCACTCAAGATTATATCAGTTCCTTACACGATGACTATATATTGGGATATGTCCTTACGCATTTGAAGGGCGCTGTCGTAAGCGGCCTCGGCGTAATGGGATCCGTCGTCGTTTTTCTGCTGCCAGGCGCACATAATTCCGCGGGAGGAGTTTATCACGGCGCCGTGCCCTTCCGGGGTGAAGGCGTGCTCCACCTCCGCCGCTCCCGCACCCTGGGCGCCATAACCGGGTACCAGGAAGAACACCGACGGATGCAGGCTTCGCAGCTCCCTGAGCTGCCTCGGATGCGTTGCGCCGACCACCGCGCCGACGTTTGAAAAACCGTATTTGCCGATGCAGTTTTTTCCCCAGCGTTCTACATATGATGCCACTACGCGGTAAAGCGGACGGTCGCCCGCGACCATATCCTGGATCTCATATGAGGATTTATTTGAGGTTTTGCAGAGCACGAAAATGCTTTTGTCGTTCTCCTCGCAGTATTTCAGGAAGGGGGAAAGCCCGTCCGTACCGAGGTAGGGGTTTACGGTAAGCGAATCCGCGCCGAAGGGGGTCAAACGACCGCTGCCCACGGGGACCGATCCGAAATATGCGTCCGCGTAGGTCGAAGCGGTGGAGCCGATGTCGTTTCGCTTGCCGTCTACGATTACATACATGTCCTTCCCCCGGGCATAATCGATAGTTCGCTTCAGGACGCCGACGCCTTCGGGACCGAGAAGTTCGTAATAGGCGGATTGCGGTTTGACGGCGGGTACGACTCCGCAAAGGGCGTCTATCAACCCCGCGTTGAAGTCGAAGACCGACTCCGCGGCCGCTTTCAGCGTGTTTCCGTAAAGATCGAGGTTTTTTTCTATTATCTGCGGCGGTACGTATTCGAGCCGCGCGTCCAATCCAACAACCGTCGGGTTTTTCATGGAACGGATTTTGTCCTGCAGTCTGTCTATAGACATTTGTATCCCCCCTGTTGATTAATCCGCGGTGTAAACGATCCTCCCTGACGAGATGGTATATCTGACCCTGCCCTTCAATTTCATGCCTCCGAACGGGGAGTTCCTGCCTTTGGAGAGGAAACGGGCCGGGTCGGGCGTCCACTCCTCGTCAGGCGAGAAGAGGACGATGTCCGCCCGGTTGCCGGGGCTTATCCTTCCGGCTTCGATATTCAGTATGTCCGCGGGCGAACAGGTCAGGCGGCCGAGAACACCGGGCAGACTCATATGGCCGTTATGATAAAGAAAAGTCAGGCTGACGGATAAAAGAGTCTCAAATCCCACGATTCCGTTCGGCGCGGAATCGAAGGGAAGGGATTTCTCTTCCGCCGAATGGGGAGCATGGTCGGTGGCGATGGCGTCTATCGTCCCGTCGGCAAGCCCCGCGACGACGGCTTCAACGTCGGAAGCCTTTCTGAGGGGCGGGTTCATTTTTGCTAAAGCGCCCTTGTTTTTTATAATATCCGATGTCAAGGAAAAGTAATGCGGGCAGGTTTCACAGGTAACGGGCGCTCCCAGGGACTTCGCATACCGGACCAGATCGATTGTGTTTCGTGTGCTGACATGCGCCAGATGGACGGGTGCCCCTGTTTGAAGCGACAGGGAAATATCCCGTGCGGCCATTGACTCTTCGCTGGTTTCTATTTTTACGCCGCAGCCCGGAAGACCAAGACTTTCGGCCGATACCGCGTTCCCCCCGTCAAATCTGAAATCCTCGCAATGCGAAATGACTACGGTCCCGAGCCTGGCCGCCCGGAGCATGGCGGTTTTCATAATGCCGGCGTCCATGACGGGCATCCCGTCGTCGCTGAAAGCGACGGCGCCCGCGGCGAAAAGCTCTTCAAGCGGAGAGGGTTCGGTTCCCCTCTGACCCAAAGTGACCGCGCCTATCGGATATACCCGGATGGGACTCATTCCTGCGGCCTTTTCGAGGATGTACCCGACGGTATCGGCATTGTCGCAGACGGGGTTTGTGTTGGGCATGCATGCGACCGAAGTGATGCCGCCCGCCGCGGCCGAGGCGGTTCCGCTGCGGATATCTTCCTTGTATTCGTATCCCGGGTCCCGCAGGTGGCAGTGCATATCGACAAGTCCCGGCGCGGCGACAAGTCCCGCGGCGTCCAGAAAGTCGCAGCCGTCCGGGCTGCCTTCGTATTTTCCGATGTATAATATCGTTCCGTCGTCGCAAACTATGTCCGCGGTCCGGTCAAGGCCGGTCGCCGGATCGATTACGCGCGGGCCGAGTATCACAAGCCTCATGTCAACCCCCGGCAGATTTCCGTTTTGCGTGTATTTTGACGTAATTTTACTTATTATATCATTTGATAATTTTATTCTCAATAAATTCGCTAAAAATTACCGTTTAAAAAGTGTAGGACTACAATACATATTGGACAGCGCGGAGAAAAAAATAGTGCAGGAAGAAGGCACATCGATTAGAATTGAGTTACCACACAAAATTCTGGTCGAAAGGAAGTGCCTATCCCTGCATGAATAGCATAACACAGGATATGAAGTACAGGCAATCCCTAATTAAT